>ERZ772979.690-NODE-690-length-22234-cov-65.594346_pt1 | contig 22234 bp, 14 predicted proteins | sample MGYA00511130_ERZ772979 | MGnify/ENA primary metagenome ERZ772979 (study PRJEB29015, sample SAMEA2738103) | human oral metagenome | biome: human oral; feature: human-associated habitat; material: saliva | place: China | collected 2186 ... | reverse complement strand
CCCGAGTAGCCGGTGATGATGAGGACTTCGTTGGAGGCGCGGGGCTCGTACTGGACGCGCATCATGTCGCGCACGGGGATGCCCTCGGGGAAGGTGCGCGGGTTTTCCTCCCGCATGGACGAGGCCGGGGCATCGGTCGCGCGGGGCGCACCGTGGGGTGCATGGTCGGTCATAATGTCCTCCTTGGGAGCGGGCTCTTCGCGTGCGGGGGTTGTGTTAGACGCTGGCGGAAGCGGCGTCGTCGATCGTGATGGCGGCGGCGGCGCGTCGGGCGATAACGCGCGATTCCTTGGGGGTAGTGGCGGTGGCGGCGACAACTCCGACGCGCCTGCCGGCACGGCTGATCGGCTTGCCGAAGAGGCGCACGATGTCGGCGGTTGCCAGAGCGGTGGCGACGCCCCGGTAGGCCGGGGATTCGATGGCCCGCACGGACTTGATGACGGCGGAGGCGCCGGGGCTGGCCAGGGCCGTGGAGGTGGGCAGGCCGAGGATGGCGCGAGCGTGGAGCTCGAACTCGGATTGGCGCTGGGTGACCATGGTGACCATGCCGGTGTCGTGGGGGCGAGGCGAGAGTTCGGAGAACCAGACCTGGTCGCCACGCACGAAGAACTCAACGCCGAAGACGCCCAGGCAGGGGCCGTTTCCGTGCTCGGCGAGGGCGTCGGTGACTTCCTTGGCCATCTGCCGGGCGGAGGCGAGCGCCTCCTCACTCATGGCCATCGGCTGCCAGGACTCGACGTAGTCGCCGTCCTCCTGGCGGTGGCCAATGGGCACGCAGAAGGAGGTGAGGACGCTGGAGCTTGCTGCGTCCCACGAGCGCACGGTGAGCAGGGTGATCTCGTAGTCGAAGTCGATGCCCTCCTCGACGATGACCACACCGGTTGTCGCACGCGCATCCTCCTCGGCGTGGGCCCACGCCGCCTGCGCCTGCTCGGGATTGCTCACGCGAGACTGCCCGTGGCCGGATGAGGACATCGTGGGTTTGACGAAGGCAGGGTAGCCGACCTCGTCGAGAGCCGCCGCCAGCTCTGCCTCGCTGCGCGCGAAGCGGAAGGCGGAGGTACGCACGCCGGGCAGGGCAGCCGCCAGGGTACGGATGCGCTGACGATCCATGGTGGCCTGGACGGCGAAGGCGTTAGGTACGACGCACACGCCGCGCTCCTCCGCGGCGGACAACTCATCCGTGGCGATGGCCTCGACTTCGGGAACGATCAGGTCGACCTCGACCTCATCCAGGACCTCGCGCAAGGCTCGCCCGTCGCTCATGTCGAACACCAGGGAGGAGTCGGCGACCTGCATCGCGGGCGCGCCCTCGTAGGAGTCTGCGGCAATCACCGTGCAACCGTAGCGCTTCAGGGCGATCGTCACCTCCTTGCCGAGCTCGCCGGAGCCCAGGAGCAGCACCCGCGCAGGAAGCGGCATCGGAAGCATCGTGGTCATGGTGTGTCCTCCCTTGACGATGCTGCAAGCCTATCGCGGATCGAAGCCGCGAGGGCGGGTCCCACGCCCTTGACCTCGGCAATCTGCTCGAGACTCGCCTCCCTCATGCGCTTCACGGAGCCGAAATGCTTGAGCAGCGCCGCCTGGCGGGCGGGTCCAAGCCCCGGGATGGAGTCCAGCACCGAACGCCGCTGCGCCTTCGATCGCCTCTTGCGGTGCTTGGTGATCGCGAAGCGGTGGGACTCGTCGCGCAGATACTGGAGGAGATACAGAGCCTCCGAGGTACGCGGCAGGATGAGGGGGAACTCGTCGCCGGGGATCCACACTTCCTCCAGGCGCTTGGCCAGGCCTACGACGGGCACGTCCGCGCCCACGGCGTCCAGGGCGGCGCGCGCGGCGTTGACCTGCGGGAGGCCTCCGTCGACGAGCACCAGGTCGGGCCTGTACGAGAAACGCTTGGGACGCCCGGTCGTCTCGTCGATCGGACCCGAGGCGAAGGCGACGCCATCCTCGTCCTCACCCTCAACGCCCGCCTCCTCGGCGAGCAAGCGCGAGAAGCGACGGGTGAGGACCTCGTTCATCGCGCTCGTGTCATCGGGCGTACCGCTGCCGTCCTGACCGCGAATATTGAAGGTGCGATACGCGTCCTTACGAGGCATCCCATCCTCGAAGACCACCATGGAAGCCACCTGATTCTCGCCTCCCGTGTGCGAGACGTCGTAGCACTCGATGCGCAGGGGCGCACCCGGCAGGTCCAGGTTCTCGGCCAGCTCCTCCAGCGCCTTCGAGCGCGCCGTGATGTCGCCCGCGCGTTTCGTGCGATGCAGGGCGAGCCCCTGGCGCGCGTTCTCCGTCACCGTTGCCATAAGCTGGGCCTTCGGGCCGCGCATGGGCACGTGGATCGACACGGACACGCCGCGCACCTGTCCCAGCCAACGCGCGATCGTCTCGGCATCCTCGGGCACGACCGAGACCAGTACCTCGCGCGGGATCGCCGAGGTCGGGGTGTGCGCGACGTCGTCCACGCTCACCGCCGCCACCTTCGCCGCACTCCCCGCCCCGGCCTCGTCCATCGACGCCGAGGAATACACCTGCTCGAGGAGGCGGGACATGAGCGCCTCCTCCCCCGCCCCGTCCACGCGCTCAATCACCCAGCCGCGCGTGCCGCGGATGCGCCCGCCGCGCACGTGGAAGACGTAAACGGCCGCGTCCAGGTCGTCGCTGACGAGAGAGAACACGTCCGCGTCCGCCCCGTCGCCGAGCACGACCGCGTTACGCTCGAGCACCGTGCGCAGCGCCTTGACGTCATCGCGCAGCTTCGCGGCGCGCTCGAAGTTCAGCTCCGCCGACGCCTGGCGCATCTGCTCCTCCAGGTCTCGGATCACCGGGCCCGTGCGCCCCTCCATGAACTGGCACAGCCCCTCGGCGAGCTCGCGATGCTCCTCCATCGAGATGCGCCCTACGCACGGCGCCGTGCACTTGTCGATGTAACCGAGCAGACACGGACGCCCCTGAGCCTTCGCACGCTGGAACACGCCCGCCGAGCACGAGCGCATCGGGAAGACGCGGAGGAGCTGATCGATCGTGTCGCGAATCGCCCACACCTGCGTGTACGGGCCGAAGTAGCGCGACCCGGCCCTCTTGCGCTCGCGCGTGACCTGCACGCGGGGGAAGCGCTCCCCCATCGACACCGCCAGGTAGGGATAGGACTTGTCGTCCTTAAACATGACGTTGAAGCGCGGATTGAACTCTTTAATCCACGTGAACTCCAGCGTGAGGGCCTCTACTTCGGAGCGCACGACGGTCCACTGCACGGCGCTCGCGGTCGTCACCATCTGCTGGGTGCGCGGGTGCAGATTCGCCAGGTCCTGGAAGTAGTTGGTGAGGCGGTTGCGCAGGTTCTTGGCCTTGCCGACGTAAATGACGCGCCCGTCTGGGTCGGAGAATCGGTAGACGCCCGGCGAGGTCGGAATGTCTCCCGTGCGGGGCCTGTACGTCGAAGGATCTGCCACGTTTCCAGGGTACGAGGCCGTGGCTGTGTGTGCCCGATGCCCAGTGTGCGCGTGCTCTATGTCATGAATCCTTTGAATGGTGAAACTAATACGCGAAGCGGCCACCCGAGGGCTTATACTGTATTTGGTTACGAGTTGACTAATTCTTGACCAATGAGTAGAACCCATTCCCACAAAGAAGGACGTTCATGTTCACCTCCAACGAAGAGGTCGCAGCCTTTATCTCCGAGCAGAACATTGAACTCGTCGACGTGCGCTTCTGCGACGTCCCCGGTGTTCAGCAGCACTTTACGATTCCGGTGAGCGAATTCCTGGACGCCGCTTTGTCGGATGGCCTCATGTTCGACGGATCCTCAGTGCGCGGCTTTACAGCCATCCACGAGTCCGATATGAAGCTCATCCCGGACGTCTCCTCCGCGTTCGTCGATCCCTTCCGCGACCGCAAGACCCTGGTCGTCAACTTTTCAATCGTCGATCCCTTCACTGACGAACCCTTCTCACGCGATCCTCGCCAGGTAGCCGCCAAAGCCGAGGCCTACCTACGTTCCACCGGCATCGCAGATCAGTGCTTCATCGGCGCCGAAGCCGAGTTCTATCTTTTCGACGACGTACGCTACCAGGTCAGCCCCCACAACACCTTCTTCTCCGTCGACTCCCCCGAGGCGTACTGGAACACCGGTCGCGTCGAAGAGGGCGGCAACATGGGCTACAAGGTGCCCGTCAAGGGCGGCTACTTCCCGGTCTCCCCCGCCGACAAGTACGCGGACGTACGCGACGAGATGAGCCGCCTCCTTGAAGAGGTCGGCCTGACGATTGAGCGCGCCCACCACGAGGTCGGCTCGGGCGGCCAGCAGGAGATCAACTACCGCTTCGCGACGCTACAGACCGCAGCTGACGACATGATGAAATTCAAGTACGTCGTCAAGAACTCAGCTCTTGAGTTCGGCCATTCCGCAACTTTCATGCCCAAGCCCCTGTTTGGGGACAACGGTTCGGGCATGCACACGCACATGTCACTGTGGAAGAACGGCGAGCCCCTGTTCTACGACGAGCGCGGCTACGGCTCCCTGTCCGACACGGCACGCTGGTTCATCGGCGGCCTGCTTGAGCACGCGCCCGCCCTCCTGGCCTTCACGAACCCGTCGGTGAATTCCTTCCGACGCCTGGTCCCCGGCTTTGAGGCACCTATCAACTTGGTCTACTCCGCCCGCAACCGCTCAGCATGCATCCGCATTCCCGTGACCGGCACATCCCCAAAGGCCAAGCGCGTGGAGTACCGCGTACCGGACCCGAGCGCGAACCCATATCTTGCTTTCTCCGCGTGCCTCATGGCGGGTATCGACGGCATCAAGCGCCGAATCGAGCCTGCCGCACCAATCGACAAGGACCTCTACGAGCTGCCTCCCGCTGAGTACCAGGACATCGCGAAGCTGCCCAGCTCGCTTGAAGCCGCCCTCGACGCGCTGCGTGAGGATCACGAGTTCCTCACCGAGGGCGATGTCTTCACCCAGGACCTGATTGACACGTGGCTCGAATACAAGGAGACGAACGAGGTGGCGCCAATGCGAGCCTACCCACACCCCTATGAGTACCAGATGTACTACGATCTGTGATCTAGTCGTCACTTGTAAGGCCCCTGCCCCGTTTTTGGCGCAGGGGCCGCGCAATACCCAGTAGACTCACATCGAACCTGTTGTTCAGTCTTTGAACCGACAATTCCGGAGGACACGATGAAGCGCATGCGAGACGGCTCCTACACGATCAAGCCGACCTACAAGGTCGGGGAACACGAAATCATCCCCGACATGCTCGCTAAGCGGGCCACCAAGTTCCCCAAGCAGGTCGTCGTCGAACAGCGTTCCTCCGTCGGCTCAACACGCTCATTGACTGCCAAGGAACTCCAGCGCCAAGTCGACTACACCGCGTGCGGCCTCATCGGCCTCGGCGTGCAGGCGGGAGACGCGATTGCGATCCTCGCCCCGACCTCGTACGAGTGGCTCCTCCTGGACCTCGCCCTCCTCTCGATCGGCGCGATCACCGTCCCGATCTACGAGTCCGATTCCGCCTCCCAGATCGAGCATATCCTCACCGATGCTCACGTCACTCGCGTTTTTACTGCGACCACCCAGCAGGCAGAACTCGTACGCTCGGTCGCCCCCACTGCCACGCGCGCAGTCACCTCCTTCGACCAGGGAGCCATGCGGGCGATCGCGCGAGCCGCCACCAATGTCACCATCGACGACGTTGAGAAACGCCGCGCCACCGTAACTTCCTCTGACATCGCGACCATCATCTACACCTCCGGAACAACCGGAAATCCCAAGGGCGTGGCCCTCACGCACGCGAACTTCATCGCTACCGCGCAGGGTGCCCGCCAGGTACTCGGCCAGGTCATTGACTCCCCCGAGACCCGCCTGCTGCTATTCCTCCCAGTCGCCCACGTGCTCGCCCGCCTCGTCATGCACGTCATCCTCTCCGGCCAGGGCGTGCTCGGTTTCTCCCCCTCCATCAAGAACCTCCTGCCGGACATCCAAGCCTTCAAGCCCTCCGTGCTCCTCGTCGTACCACGCGTGCTGGAGAAGGTCTACAACGCGGCCTCCTCCAAGGCGGGCGGCGGCATCAAGGGACGCATGTTCGCGTGGAGCGCCAAGCAGGCCCGCACCTACTCCCTCGCGTCCGAGAAGACCTTCGGTCCGGGTCCCTTCAAGAAGATCCGCCACGGCATCGCCGACGCCCTCGTCCTGAAGAAGATCCGCTCGGTGCTCGGCCCCAACCTGCGCTACATCGTCTCCGGCGGCGCCCCCCTGGCCACCGATCTCGCCCACTTCTACGCGGGCATGGGCATCACCCTCATCCAGGGCTACGGCCTGAGTGAAACCACCGGACCAATCGCTGTCCAGCACATCGGCAAGAATCCCGTTGGCACCGTCGGCTTGCCCCTGCCGGGCAACTTCATCAAGATTGCCAAGGACGGCGAGATTCTCGTGCGCGGGCAGTCCGTCATGCCCGGCTACTACCACCTTCCCGAGCAGACAGCCGAGGTTATGCCCGACGGCAAGTGGTTCCATACGGGCGACCTCGGTTCGATCGACCGCAAGGGCCAGCTGACCATCACCGGTCGCAAGAAAGAACTCATCGTGACGGCGGGCGGCAAGAACGTCTCCCCCGAGATCCTCGAAGATTCACTGGCAACCCACCCTCTCATCGCCAACGTCATCGTAGTGGGCGACCAACGCCCCTTCGTGGGCGCACTCTTCACACTCGACGCAGACATGCTGCCAGACTGGCTTGCCAAGCATGGCCTGCCGCAGTGCTCGCCCACCGAGGCCGCCGAGTTACCCGCCGTGCGCGAATCCCTCGAAAAGGCTGTCGAACGCGCCAACAAGGCCGTTTCCCGCGCCGAGTCAATCCGAAAGTTCCGCATCATCGACGCAACCTTCACCGTGGAGAACGGCTACGTGACGCCGTCGATGAAGCTGCGCCGCCGCAAGGTCCTGACCGACTACGCCTACGAGGTCGACGCACTATACGGAGGCCCAGTCTTAGCGGAACCCGCAAAGAAGCGCGGTCTCTTCTCTCGCTTGAAGAAGCACTGAACCCCACATACAGCGCCCCGCGCTCACCCCACGAAAGGACCGTAATGACGGTACGCAGACTCGCCGATGGCTCATGGGAGTCAGTTCCAACACGCGAGGCTACCGAGGACATGAACCTGCCCAAGATGCTCCACCAGCGCGTGCAGCGTCACCCCGGGCAGTTCGCGATCGAGCGCCGATCCAACGTCGGCGCGTGGCGCCGCGTGACGATGGAGACGTTCCTCGGCGAGGCCGACTCGATCGCGCGTGGCCTCATCGGCATCGGCCTCGAGGCGGGCGACCACCTGGCGATCCTGGCCCCGACCTCGTATGAGTGGGCCCTCATCGACGTGGCTGCCCTGTCCTGCGGTGCGATCACGGTCCCCATCTACGAGACGGATTCTGCGCAGCAGATCGCTCACATCCTGGCCGACGCTGACGTGCGCATCGTCATCACGGCGACGACGCAGCAGGCCGAGCTGGTCGAATCCGTGCGCACCGAGGGCGTGCGCCACATTCTGTCGCTCGATCGCGGCGCAGAGCGCGTCCTGACGGGCGCAGCGCAGGGGGTGACGGTCGAACAAGTGCGCGAGCGCACCGAGGCCGTCACCCTCGGCGACGAAGCGACGATCATCTACACGTCGGGTACAACCGGCATGCCCAAGGGCGTGGTCCTCACGCACGGTAACTTCATCTCGCCGATGCTGCAGGCCTACGACTTCCTGCCCCTGCTCATCAACGATCCGAAGTCTCGCTCCCTGCTCTTCCTGCCGGTCGCCCACGTGCTCGCGCGCTTCGTCATGTACTGCCTGCTCGCGGGCCAGGGTGTCACCGCTTTCTCGCCGGACACCCGCAACTTGGTTGACGACATCGCGACTTTTAAACCGACGATGCTCCTAGTCGTCCCGCGCGTCATGGAGAAGGTCTACAACGCTGCGGCTGCGAAGGCTGGCGGCGGCGTGAAGGGACGCATGTTCTCCTGGGCAGCCAAGCAGGCGCGCGCCCTGTCCAAGGCCACCGCATACGCGGACTCTCCCCTGCCCGAATCCGCGGTCGCCGGCCCCGGCCCGGACACGACGCCCATCCCCGACGCCTCGGCGATGCCCTCCCCCGGCCCGTCGTCCGCGCTGAAGCTGCGCGCCCGCCTCGCCGACGCGCTCGTCCTATCGAAGGTCCGCGCGATCCTGGGCCCGAACCTGCACACAATCATCTCGGGCGGCGCGCCCCTGGCCCTCGACCTCGCGAACTTCTATCGAGGCCTGGGCATCACGCTCCTCCAGGGCTACGGCCTGTCCGAGACGACCGGACCGATCTCCGTGGAAACGCCGCAGGACTTCCCCCCGGACTCGGTGGGCTTCCCGTGGCCCGGCAACCGCATGACGATCGCCCCCGACGGCGAGCTGCTCGTACGCGGTATCTCCGTGTCGAAGGGCTACCACAACCTGCCCGAGGCCACGGCCGAGGCCTACGTCGACGGCTGGTTCAAGACCGGCGACCTCGCCTCCATCGACGATCGCGGTCACCTGCGTATCACGGGACGTAAGAAGGAACTCATCGTGACGGCGGGCGGCAAGAACGTCTCCCCCGAGATCCTCGAGGATTCCCTCTCAACGCACCCGCTCATCGCGAACATCATCGTGGTCGGCGACAACCGCCCCTACATCGGCGCGCTCATCGCCCTGGACACAGAAATGCTGCCCGAGTGGCTCTCGCGCCACGGCCTGCCCGTCGTCGACGCGGCGCAGGCCGCGACCCTGCCCGAGGTGCGCGAGTCCCTGGAGAAGGCGATCGCCCGCGCCAACAAGGCGGTGTCTCGCGCCGAGTCGATCCGCCGCTACCGCATCGTGAATGCGGCCTTCACCGTGGAGAACGGCTACATGACGCCCTCCCTCAAGCTCAAGCGCCGCCGCGTCCTGGCCGACTACGCCGGTGAGGTCGACGCCCTGTACGCGTCGGGCGAGGCCGCGAAGAACAAGGAGAAGAACCAAGAGTAAACCGGCCGCCAGCGCGGGGGTACCACACAGATGAAGCGGCCTCGGCCTCGTCTCAGTGACGAGGCTGGGGCCACTTCATGCGTTCAGGCTCCCTAGTCCGCGGTGTTGCGTCCCACGACGAAAGCGGCGAAGAGCGCGAGGAGGAAGGCAACGCCGATGACCGGCATCGGGATCCAGAAGAGCATTCGGCGCGCGATCTCCAGGGCGGCCGAGGCGACGACGCCGACTGTCAAGAACATGTGGAAGGCGCGCGCCCACACGAAGCCACCGGATTCCGAGCTCCACAGGGACACGAGCGTCATGATCAGGAACACGAGCACAACCGCATAGATCGCAATGACCGTCCCCAGCTGCCACACGTGGCGAGCCTCCGCATGAGCCGTCACGCTCAGGCACAGGTTGCCCAGCCCGGCGACGAAACCGCAGCCCAGCCCATAGACGCGGCTGCGCCCGGCGCCGTGGGCCACGAGAGCCTTGAGGGCGAGGCCGCCCGACACCACCATGAGCGCCAACACGATCAGGTGGACCCATGCTGGCCAGTAATAAGAGGAGCCGTAGAGACCGTATGCGGGATTCATGAGGTCCATACTAACCATTACTTGCGCGAGCTCGCGGCGTCGCGCGCGGCCTCCTTCGCGAGGACCTCGGCCAGGTACTGGCCGGTGAATGATTCCTTCACCTTCGCGACCTGTTCGGGCGTCCCCTGCGCGACGAGAGTGCCGCCGCCCGCGCCGCCCTCGGGACCCATGTCGATGATCCAGTCGGCGCTCTTGATGACGTCCAGGTTGTGCTCGATGACGATAACCGTATTCCCCTTGTCCGCCAGGGACTGCAGGACCAGCAACAGCTTACGAATGTCCTCGGAGTGCAGGCCCGTCGTGGGCTCGTCGAGCACGTACACCGTGCGGCCGGTCGAGCGTCGCTGCAGCTCGGAGGCCAGCTTCACGCGCTGGGCCTCGCCGCCCGACAGAGTCGTAGCGCTCTGGCCGAGACGCACGTAGCCCAGGCCCACCTCCACGAGCGTGTTGAGGTGGCGGGCAATGCGCGAGATCGGCGCGAAGAACTGCGCAGCCTCCGCGATCGGCATGTCGAGCACATCGGCGACGGTCTTGCCCTTGTACTCAACCTCCAGGGTCTCGCGGTTGTAGCGCGCGCCATGGCAGACCTCGCAGGGCACGTACACGTCAGGCAGGAAGTTCATCTCGATCTTGAGCGTGCCGTCACCCTTGCAGGACTCACAGCGCCCGCCCTTCACGTTGAAGGAGAAGCGTCCCGGGCCGTAGCCGCGCACCTTCGCCTCCTGCGTCTCGGCGAACAGCTTGCGGATCTGGTCCCACACGCCCGTGTAGGTCGCCGGGTTGGAGCGCGGCGTCCGCCCGATCGGGCTCTGATCCACGTGCACGACCTTATCGAGCTGGTCAATGCCCGTGATCGTGCGGTGGCGGCCGGGAACCATGCGCGCGCCGTTGAGGCGCGAGGCCAGGGTGCGGTACAGGATGCCGTTGACGAGCGTCGACTTACCCGAGCCGGACACGCCTGTGACGGCCGTAAAAACACCGAGCGGGAACGACACGTCGATGTCCTTCAGGTTGTTTTCCCGCGCGCCCTTGACGGTCACGACTCGCTTCTTGTCGATCGGGCGACGCGTCGGCGGCACAATGATGCGGCGCTTGCCCGACAAGTACTGTCCGGTCAGCGACTTGCGGTTCGTCAGTAGCTCGGAGAGCGGACCCGAGTGGACGACCCACCCGCCGGTTTCGCCAGCACCGGGGCCAATATCGACGATCCAGTCGGCCGCCTCCATCGTCTCCTCGTCGTGCTCGACGACGATGAGCGTGTTGCCCAGATCCCGCAGGCGCTCCAGGGTGGCGATGAGCTTGCGGTTATCGCGCTGGTGCAGACCGATCGAGGGCTCGTCGAGGACGTACAGGACACCGACGAGGCCGGAACCGATCTGCGTCGCCAGGCGGATACGCTGCGCCTCACCACCCGACAGTGTTCCAGCGCCGCGCGAGAGCGTCAGGTAGGTGAGCCCGACATCCACGAGGAAGGCCAGGCGGGCCTCGATCTCGGTGAGGATCGGCTCGGCAATCGAGCGTGCGCGCTGCTCGAGTTCGACGTTGGCAAGGAAAGCGCGCGCCTCCGAGATGGACATGTCGGAGAGCTCGGCGATCGACTTGTCCCCGATGTGCACGGCGAGAACCTCAGGCTTCAGTCGCGCACCGTGGCACGTCGGGCACGGAATCTCACGCATGTACGAGTCGAGCTTCTCGGACACGGCGACCGACTCAGTCTCCTCGCGCTTGCGCTCGATGTAGTTGACCGCCCCCTCGAAGCCGGTCGTGTAGGAGCGCTCGCGCCCCCAGCGGTTGCGGAACTTGACGGTGACCTCGTAGTCCTTGCCGTACAGGACAGCGTCCTTGACCTTTTTGGGAAGGTTCTTCCAGGGGGTGCCCATCGCGAAACCCAGCTCCTTGGAGAGAGACTCGAGGAGCTTCTTGTGGTATTTGAAGTTCGAGTTCCAGGGGATCACCGCGCCGTCGGCGAGGGAGAGTTCCTCGTCGGGGACGACCAGCTCGGGATCGACTTCGAGGCGGAAGCCCAGGCCCGAGCAGTCCGGACAGGCGCCGTAGGGGGCGTTAAAGGAGAAGGTGCGCGGCTCGATCTCGTCGAGAGCGAGCGGGTGATCGTTGGGGCAGGCGCGCTTCTCCGAGAAGCGACGGCGACGCTCAGGGTCGTCGGCGTCCAGGTCCACGCAGTCGATGACAACCAGGCCCTCGGAGAGGCGCAGCGCTGTCTCCACGGAATCGGTCAGGCGCTGACGCATTCCGTCACGCACGACGAGGCGGTCGATGACGACCTCGATCGTGTGCTTAAGTTTCTTCTCCAGCTTCGGGGCGTTCTCGAGGCGCACGGCCTCCCCGTCGATGATCGCGCGGGTGTAGCCCTCGGAGCGAAGCTCGTCGATGAGGTCCTGGTACTCGCCCTTGCGCCCGCGCACAACCGGGGAGAGGACCTGGAAGCGCGTGCCCTCATCCATCGTGCGAACGCGATCGACGATCTGCTGGGGTGTCTGCGCCTGAATGCGAGCCCCACATTCGGGGCAGTGCGCGACGCCGGCGCGGGCGTAGAGCAGACGCAGGTAGTCGTGGATCTCCGTGATTGTGCCGACGGTTGAGCGCGGGTTACGCGATGTCGACTTCTGGTCAATGGAAACCGCTGGTGACAGGCCTTCTATGAAGTCCACGTCCGGCTTGTCCATCTGGCCCAGGAACTGACGCGCATAGGAGGACAGCGACTCCACGTAGCGGCGCTGCCCCTCGGCGAAAATGGTATCGAACGCCAGCGATGATTTGCCCGACCCAGACAGGCCCGTGAAAACGATCATTGCGTCGCGAGGAAGCTGCAGGTTCACGTCCTTGAGGTTGTGTTCGCGGGCACCCTGGATAATTAGCTTGTCATGCACCCCTCGATCCTATCCGCCCCCTAGGCAAAAGCGCGGATCAGGGCTAGTGTTATGCGTATGGCATACTATGCAGTTGAATACGTGTACAACCCCTCGATGGCCGCAACGATGGACGAAGTCCGCCCTCGGCACCGCGCATTCCTGTCCGGACTGCTCGAACAGGGGATCAACGTCGCATCGGGTCCGCTCGTCGACGAAGTCCCCGGAGCACTCCTTCTCATCAAAGCCGAGAGCGAAGCCGACGTCGAACGCGTCCTCAATGAGGATCCTTTCTACGTCGCTGAGGTCATCCAGGCGCGCCTCATCCGTGAATGGAACCCCGTCATTCGGGTGTTCTGATTCGCCTCACGAACGAGGCCCGGGCGCGGTCAAACGCCCCGGCCTCGTCTCGTTCTAAACTTCGCCGCTATTCCTGGAGCGAACGAGCAAACTGGTGCGCGTAGAAGATACGTTGAGCGATCTCAATGAGGGCAGCCGAACAGGCACCGACGCACAGGATAACGAGCCACTCGTATCCGTTGGGCGCGACCATCGAGAAGAAGTCACGCACCGGAGCAATGAGCACGCCGCCGACCGTCGCGGAGATGACGCTCGCCAGCAGGACCCACTTCCACAGCGACAGGGGCCGCGAAGTGATCACGAGCAGCCAGATGGCGCCTAGCATGAGGGACAGGATCGCGGCCGTCGACTCACGCGCCTGGGGCGGGCCATCCACAATGCCGAAGGCGACAAGGGCAGTAGTCGCCAGGATGACGCCCGTCGGCATCGCGAGCGACAGGGTGCGCCTCAGGAATCCGGGCACGTAGCGGCGTGGGTTGGGCCATAGCGCCAGGAAGAAGGCGGGGATCCCGATCGTCAGTGAGTCAATGTAGCTGAACTGGCGGGGCAGGAACGGATAGCGCCAACCGACCAGGGCGGTGACGATCACCAGCACCGCCGCGTACGTGGTCTTGGCGAGGAACAGCGAGGATACGCGCTCCATGTTCGCGATGATGCGTCGCCCCTCCGACAAGACCCCGGGCAGGACCGAAAACTTCGAGTCAACGAGCACGATCTGCGCGACCGCCTTCGTGGCCTGCGTGCCGTTACCCATCGCGATGCCAAGGTCGGCGTCCTTGAGTGCCAGGGCATCGTTCACGCCGTCGCCCGTCATGGCCACGCAGTGATCGCGCGCCTGCAGGGCTCCCACCATGGCCCGCTTCTGCTCGGGCGTCACGCGCCCGAACACGTCGTGACTCTCGATCGCGTCGTTGAACGCCTCCGAGGTCAGATCTTCTGGCAGATCCCGCGCGTCCATGAGGCGAGCGGGAGAACCGTCGGGTGCCGTCAAGCCCGCCTGGGCTGCCAGCGCGCCGACCGTCGTCGGATTATCGCCCGAAATGACGCGCACATGCACTCCCTGCGAGCGGAAGTAGTCCAGCGTCTCGGCCGCATCCTCACGCAGGTCCTCCTCCAGAACCACGAGGGCGGCCACCGCCCGACGCATGGGCAGCTCGTCGTCGACCACGGCCTCGTCCGCACTCACCAGCGCCACCACGCGGGACCCCCCAGCGGCAATGGCGCGCACCCGATCCAGGAGAACCGCGTTCGTCGCCACGGCCTCGTCGATAACGAACTCGGGAGCACCCAAGATCCAGGACTCGCGCCCGGTCCCCCACGCGCTCCACTTGCGGGCCGAGGAGAAGGGAACAGACCACTCGATGCGCTCGCTCGCTCCCGAGCGCGCATCCTCGCCCACATGCGCCCAGATCGCCTCGGCGGTCGCGTTCGTCCGGTCACTGGCAGCGCTCGCGAGGGCGCGCAGCACCGCCTCCGTGTCCCCCGAAACCACGTCGACCTCGCGCACCCGGATGCCACCCGTCGTCAGCGTGCCCGTCTTATCCAGGCACAAGCAATCGACGCGGGCCAGCACCTCGACGGCCGGAAGCTCCTGAACGAGGACGCCCCGGCGCGCCAGCGTCGCCGATCCGATCGCGAAATTCATCGAAGTGAGCAGCACCAGGCCCTGGGGGATCATGCCGATGACGGAGGCAACCGACAAGACAAGAGCCTCGCGCCAATCCCCGCCCGAGCCTCCGGCGATACGGTTCTGCGAGTAAAAGGTCATCGCAACAACCGGGAGCAACATGACGGAGACGACCTGCAGCACGCGGTTGATCGACACCTGGATCTCGGACACGGTACGGGTGAAGGCGCGCGCCTGCTCGGACAGGCCTTGCGCGTACACGCGCTCGCCGACCGCCGTCGCCACCATGCGCCCCGAACCGGCCACCACGCTGGTGCCCGCCAGGAGCTGGTCGCCTTCCTTCTTCTTGACGGGACGCGACTCGCCGGTGAGCAGCGACTCGTCGATCTCGAGGCCCGCGGAGGCCAGGACCGTCCCGTCCACGCTCACCTGATCGCCGAGCGTCAGCTCGATAACGTCGTCGAGCACGACGTCGCGAGCCGGAATGACCGACAGGGCCCCATCGCGCAGCACGCTCGCCTGCGGGGCGTCCACAATCGCCAGCGAATCCAAGGTGCGTTTCGCGCGCAGCTCGGACACGATGCCTATGACCGCGTTGATCACCATAACTCCGCCGAAAATACCGTCGCGAAGGTCACCGAACAACAGCACGATGATCGACGCGCCCACGATGATCGCGTTAAAGAGCGTCAGCACGTTCTCTCGAACGATAGACGCCACGGAACGCGACGTGCGGTCCTTCACGCGGTTGACCGCGCCGCGGGCGACGCGCTCCGCGACCTCTGCCGCACTCAGGCCGCGCTCGCCGAGGCGCGTCACGTCAGCGCTCACGGGCATCCCCCTCATCCATCGCGGTACGTATCAACGACGCGACAACGGTCACCGCCAGCGTCACGACGATGACGCCCAGCGATACCGACACGGAAATGTTGGGCGCCCACTCCACACCCCGCCCGCTGTTGATAAATGGGAGGGTGTTGGCGTGCAGCGCCTCCAAAATCAGCTTGACGCCGATGAAACTCAAAATGACGCCGAGGCCGTAACCCAGGTAGACGAGCTTGCTAAGTAATGCATCAACGAGGAAAAACAACTGACGCAACCCCATTAGGGCAAACACGTTGCAGGCGAACACCAGGAAGGCCTGCTGCGTGATGCCGAAGATCGCGGGAATCGAATCGAAAGCGAACATAAGATCCGCGGACCCCAGAGCCAACACCACAACGGCCAACGGTGTCAGATAGGTATGCCCACCGTGACGATACAGGAGACGATTACCGACAAACCCATCCGTAATCGGCAAAACATGACGTACGAGACGAATGAAGCCGTTCTCGTGATACTCCTCGTCTTCCTCTTCGCCCCGGGCAGTCTCCCGAACTTGCGACACGGCGGTCCACAGCAACCACGCGCCAAAAATAAAGAACACCCACGAGAAGCGAGAGACCAACGCGGCGCCGAGCAGGATAAAGGCGAGCCGGAGCAACAAGGCAATAACGATGCCGAGCAGCAGCGCCTTCTGCTGATTCTCCCTGGGCACCCGGAACGCCTTGAGGATGAGAATGAAAACGAAGAGGTTGTCGACCGAGAGCGACCACTCCATCGCCCAGCCTGCGTAGAACTCCTGCGCATACAGCCACCCGTTCGTCAGCCAGATACCGACGCCGAAGAGCGCAGCGAGCCCCACGTAGAAAAGGGTCCATCGGCCCGCCTCAGCGGCCGTAGGCGGATGCGGGTTGCGTGCGTGCCCGAGGAAGTCGATGACGACGAGTCCGATGGCGACGAGCGCCAGGATCCCCCACGCCCACGGGTGAATAACCATGAGTACCTCTTAACTATTCGTCCGGGAAATTTTATCGCCCTCAGGCGGCGCTGTCGTCGCTTCCACGGCGAACACGAGACGCGGCGAGCGAAGCTGCGACCGTGATCATGATCGTGACCACGATGAATCCGAGCGAGAAGGCGATCGACGGCTCGGGGACCGTCGTGATCTCGTGACCGCCGTTAATGAAGGGCAGCTCATTGGTGTGCAGCGCGTGGTTGATGAGCTTGAAGCCAATGAACCCGAGAATCGCGGCGAGGCCGTAGTGCAGGAACACGATGCGGTCGAGCAGGCCGTCGATGAGGAAATAGAGCTGACGCAGCCCCAGCAGCGAGAACGCGTTGGCGGCGAACACCAGGTAGGCCTCGGAGGTCAGCGAGTAGATCGCGGGGATCGAATCGACGGCAAACATGACGTCGGCGGTACCGATCGCGATGACGCACAGCAGCATCGGCGTGATATACGTGCGTCCACCGTGGCGGTACAGCATGCGCGAGCCGATGAAACCGTCGGTGACGGGCACGACCTTCGACACCCAGCGCACGATCGACGGCGCGCGGTAGTCCTCGTCCTCCTCGTCGCCGCCGATGCCCTCACGAAACTGACTGATTGCGGTCCACATGAGCCACGCGCCGAAGAGGTAGAACACCCACGAGAAGTTCTCGATGAGCGCGGCGCCCGCGAGAATGAAGATGAGGCGCAGCACCAGCGCAATGACGATGCCCGTCAGCAGGACCTCCTGCTGATTCTTGCGGGGCACGCGCAAAGTCGACAGGATAATGACAAAGACAAAGAGGTTGTCAATGCTTAGCGCCTTCTCGGTGATGTAGCCGCCCAGGTATTCCTGTCCGTATTGCGGCCCCCAGAGCGCCCACACGATGCCGCCAAAAATCAGGGCGATCGCGATGTAGGCGATGGACCACCAGGTCGCTTCCTTGAGCGTGGGTTCGTGGGGGGTGCGGACGTGGCCGACGATGTCGACGACGATCATGGTCACGATGATGCCGGCCAGGACGATCCAGGCGAGCGCGTGCACGTGCATACGTGGGGCCTCCGGTACGAGTCGGGTACCGGAGGTCTCCTCCCGCCAGTCATTCCTGGCCGGTGACGCCGGAGGCCGCGCCGCGTGGGCGGGCCGTCGTGATGACGACGCCACTGTTGGTGGGAGTACTCCCCTCCGCTAACACTTCTAGTCTAGTCAGACACAGCGACGGGCGCGCTCACCCAGGTAAGTGGCGTCTGTCGCTCACCGAATCGTGGGCCACGGGGACGAGGCCGCCGCGTGCTCGCGTGAGCCTGCCGACGGCGTCTGGTCGGCTCAGTGGGCGCGCTTCATGGCGCGCAGTTCCTTCTTGAGATCCTCGATTTCGTCGCGTAGGCGCGCCGCGACCTCGAACTGGAGGTGCTGGGCGGCGGTCATCATCTGGGCAGACAGCTCCTCGATGAGTTCGGCGAGCTCAGCCTCCGCGCGCTGACCAGGATTCGAGACGGCAGGCGTCGCAGCCGCACCTCGGTCGCGCGCGCTCTTCTCCTTGCGGTACCCGCCCTCGAGGAGGGTCTGCGTGTCAACCTGCTCGCGGGCGAGCATGTCGGTGACGTCCGAGATCTTCTTACGCAGCGGCTGCGGGTCGATGCCGTGCTCCTTGTTGTAGGCGATCTGGATCTCGCGGCGACGCATCGTCTCGGAGATGGCCTCGTTCATGGAGTCCGTCATGTTGTCCGCGTACATGTGGACTTCGCCGGACACGTTTCGTGCGGCGCGACCGATCGTCTGGATGAGCGAGCGGGTCGAGCGCAGGAAGCCTTCCTTGTCGGCGTCGAGGATGGACACGAGGGAGACCTCGGGCAGGTCCAGGCCCTCGCGCAGCAGGTTGATGCCCACGAGCACGTCGAAGGTACCCAGGCGCAGTTCGCGCAGCAGCTCGACGCGGCGCAGCGTGTCGACGTCGGAGTGCAGGTACTCGACTTTGACGCCGCGCTCGGCCAGGTAGGTCGTGAGCTCCTCGGCCATCTTCTTCGTGAGCGTGGTGACAAGGACGCGCTCGTCTCGTTCGACGCGCAGGCGCACCTGTTCGAGGAGATCGTCGATCTGCCCCTCGGTGGGCTTGACGACGACGAGCGGATCGACCAGGCCCGTCGGGCGGATGATCTGCTCGACCACCCCGTCGGAGCGCTCAAGCTCGTAGGGGCCGGGCGTCGCGGACAGGTAGACGGTCTGGCCGATGCGCGCCGTGAACTCGTCCCACTTGAGGGGGCGGTTGTCCATCGCGGAGGGCAGACGAAACCCATAGTCGACGAGGGTGCGCTTACGCGACATGTCACCCTCGAACATCGCGCCGATCTGCGGGACGGTCACGTGCGACTCATCGATGATGAGCAGGAAGTCGTCGGGGAAGTAGTCCAGCAGCGTGTGCGGCGGCGTGCCGGGTCCGCGCCCGTCGATGTGACGCGAGTAGTTTTCCACGCCCGAACACGACCCGATCTCCTTGAGCATCTCCAGGTCGAAGGTCGTGCGCATGCGCAGGCGCTGTTCCTCGAGGAGCTTGTTCTGGCCGCGGAACCACGCGAGCCGATCATCCAGCTCTTCTTCGATGGAGGCGATCGCCTTTTTCATGCGTTCCTCGCCGGCCACATAGTGCGAGGCCGGGAACAGGTAGGTGTGGTCGACCTGGTCGATCACGTCACCAGTGAGCGGGTGTAGCACCGCGAGGGAATCAATCTCGTCACCGAACATCTCAATGCGGATCGCGAGCTCCTCGTAGACGGGGATGATCTCGATCGTGTCGCCGCGCACGCGGAACGTGCCGCGCGTGAAGGCCATGTCGTTACGCACGTACTGCATGGCGACGAAGCGCCGCAGCAGGGTATCGCGGTCGATAATCATGCCGCGACTCAGCTCGATCATGCGCGCCACGTACTCCTCGGGGGTGCCGAGGCCGTAGATGCAGGACACCGAGGAGACGACGACCGTGTCGCGGCGGGTGAGCAGGGAGTTCGTGGCGCTGTGCCGCAGTCGCTCGACCTCGTCGTTGATCGAGGAATCCTTCTCGATGAACGTGTCCGTCTGGGGGACGTAGGCCTCGGGCTGGTAGTAGTCGTAGTAGGACACGAAGTACTCGACGGCGTTATTGGGCAGCAGCTCGCGGAATTCCGCGGCGAGCTGGGCGGCGAGGGTCTTGTTGGGCTCGAGGACCAGCGCGGGGCGCTGAAGCTCTTCGATGAGCCAGGCGGTGGTCGCGCTCTTGCCCGTGCCGGTCGCACCCATGAGGACGACGTCCTGCTCGCCGTCACGAATACGCGCAGCCAGCTCACGGATCGCCTTGGGCTGGTCACCCGACGGCGTGTAGGGGGAGATGACCTCGAAGGGCTTGTCCTGGCGGATGACGGGGGTTTCGCTCACTCCCCTACGCTACCGCCCGCGCCCTGGCGGCGCGCGAAGAACCCGCCCGGGTGCGCGGCGAGCGAAAGTGCGCCCCAGCCTCGTTCATGGCCCCCTAAAGGTCGGTGGTCAGCCAACACTCCCACACCTGCGTGCACACCTGCGCCAGATCGTCCGTGCTTCCGCAGTTATCGATCCACACGTGCGCGATTGCTCGCCTTTGATCAGACGAGGCCTGGGCGCGGATCCGGGCGCGCGCGTCCTCGGGCGGCACTCCCCTGCCCCCCAGACGCGCAACACGCTCCTCGACGGGGGCATCGACAATGACAACAGCGTCAAAAAGGTCAGCATAGTCGCCCTCGACGAGGAGCGGAATATCGTAGATGGCAAGCGACCCCGCGGGGGCGGCGCTCAGGATCTGCCAGGCGCGACGCTCGATGGCGGGGTGCGTAATGGCGTTGAGGGCTACGACGCGCTCGTCAGCACCCTCACCGGCGAAGACACGACGCGCAAGGCCCGCGCGATCGAGGGTCCCGTCAGGTCGGATTAGGTCTGCCCCGAAGCGCGCGGCGACTTCGGCGAGGGTGCCTTGCCCGGGCTCCATTATCTCGCGCGCGATGGCATCGGCGTCTGCGACGACGGCGCCCAGCGAGGCAAAGGTCGCGGTCACGGTGGACTTACCGGAGCCAATCCCACCGCTGACCGCGACCACGCGGGAGGGCCCCGCTGTGCGAGCCGGACCCAGGGGGCGCAGGAGCGTGGCGGAGCATCGCCCGCACGAAAGTGACGTCGTCATCGCACCAGCGTATCCTTCCTGCGGTTGCGTATACGTACCCTCATGCAAGAATTGGTGCTGTTAAAGCCCCCACACAACACAGTGAGTAGCAGTGACGCACACAGTCAACGACGATTCCACCCAGCGCTCAGGTACCGCGGTCCTTATCGCGACCTCACTGACGCTCTTCTCTATGTTCTTTGGGGCCGGTAACCTTATTTTCCCGCCGATCATGGGTGCGTCCGCCGGCTCGAACGTGACCCCCGCGATGATCGGCTTCCTCATCGGCGGTGTCGCTCTGCCCGTCGTTTCGATCATCACGATTGCCCTGTCCGGCACCGATATACGCGACCTTGTCAGCCGCGCCGGAAAGCTCTTCGGACTCGTTTTCTCGGTCCTGGTCTACCTGTCCATCGGCGCGTTTTATGCCCTCCCGCGGACGGGTGCCGTCTCCTTCTCGACGGCTATCGCGCCCGTCATCGGTACGAAGTCAGTGCTCGCCTCGGTCCTCTTCAACTTGATCTTCTTTGGGATCGCCTTTTACCTGTGTTGGAACCCGACAAACATTATCGACAGCCTCGGCAAGGTGCTCACACCTATCCTGCTGGGCCTGCTCGTCCTCCTCGTGTTTCTCTGCCTGGCATCACTGCCGGCTTCGCACGACGCACCCACCGGCGAGTACGTCCACAACCCTCTGGCCGCCGGCCTGTTGGAAGGCTACATGACGATGGATTCCATCGCGGCTTTGGCCTTCGGCATCATCGTCGTCACGTCGCTGGGGCACACCGGCGGCGGCATCGGCGCCAAGGTCGTGCGCCGCACCTCCACCGCGGCACTCATCGCTGGCGCACTCCTGGGCGTGGTCTACGTCGGCCTGGGCCTGATCGGACACGTCATCCCCAACGCGCAAAGTTACACGGACGGCGCGAGCCTCCTGGCCGATGCGGCGCGCTCGACGATGGGCTGGCCGGGTCACATCGTCTTCGGTCTCATCGTGCTCACAGCCTGTATGACGACCGCGGTGGGACTCATCGCCGCCACGTCGGAGTTCTTTAACCGTCTGCTGCCCTCGATCTCCTACCGGGCGTGGATGATCCTCTTCACGCTCATCTCCTTCGTGCTGGCGTCCGCGGGCCTGTCGTCGGTGCTCGCGATCGCGGTGCCGATCATCACCTTCCTCTACCCGATCGCCATCACGGTCGTCTTCATGACGATCGTGACCCATCCCTTCCGCCTGGCCACGCCCGCGACCTGGACCTTCCGCCTGGGCGCGTGGATGGCCGCCGCGTGGTCGGGGGCGACGACGCTCGCGCAGGTCGGCGTCGCCACCGACCGCTTCAACTCCCTGCTCATGTTGAGCCCGCTCCAAGCCAACCAGCTCGGCTGGATCGTGCCGACACTCTGTGCCGCAATCGTCGGCGCATGCGTGGACGTGGCGCTGTTGAAGCGATCTGCTGCCTGACCTCCATCAATCACTAACCCGGCGCATCGGCGAGCGGGGTCTCGTTGAGCGGGATCTCGTTGTCTGTGCGCCGCGACCACGACGCAACCCCGAGCAAAAGTCGCACGTAATTTACAACGGTCAATTTTCGACTCCCTCTCAAAACGTTGCAATTCCAACGAAGCGACTTCAATGTTTGAAATACTCGCAGGGGAATTACGTGCGAGATTGCTGAGCAACCAGGCCGGTCGGAGATCTGGATAAGGCAGGACTTGGCGGCAGCCAGAAATCAGACAAAAAGTGGTGGCCCCAGGAAAACCTGGGGACCACCACTCATGCGTTCACTGACGTGAACTGACGAGTCGAA
>ERZ772979.686-NODE-686-length-22279-cov-3.656048_pt1 | contig 22279 bp, 34 predicted proteins | sample MGYA00511130_ERZ772979 | MGnify/ENA primary metagenome ERZ772979 (study PRJEB29015, sample SAMEA2738103) | human oral metagenome | biome: human oral; feature: human-associated habitat; material: saliva | place: China | collected 2186 ... | reverse complement strand
GGTTTGACAATGTTTATAGATACTTTTTATATAAAAAGTTACATGTTTACATGTTTTTTTTAGAAAAAGTATATTGTAAGTATAAAAGCCTATTAAATCAACATTCTTATGTTTTTATTTTAATGTTTTTGAAAAAAACGTGTAACCGTGTAACCCTGAGTTAATTTTAAGAAAAAATAGTAAAGGAGAGATGCTCATGAACGATATTAAATTGTATGTCATTAGAGATGCTAAATATCCACAATGGTACTTCCAACGTATTAATGACTACTCAAGCATGATGGGGTATCTTGCGAAGAACCATCCGCGATATACGCATCAATTTACAACTGACATTAAACAAGCGATGCATTTTAAAACGCCAAATGAAGTTTTAGAGTTTATCAAAGAACATTCTATCGAAGGGACTATCGTGAAGGACCCTTATCAAGAACGAGTGAGCAAGGTGGCTTTTAAGTATATGGGTGAGAATTACGGTGAAGCTATTACTTACATCCATGGAATGATTGAAGATTCGAGCGAGAAAATGTTAGCTGCTTCGAAGGCGTTAAAAGTGAATGCAAACACGCTGATTAAATTTATGAAAGACCCTTATTCAGTTGCAGCTCATATTCGAGACCGTATTGTAGAAAACTTGGTAAATCTAGAAAAGGCGGTGAAGTCAATTGGCTAAAAATGAATTTGAAAAATTAAAAGACGATGTGCATTACTTGATTATTGCGCATTGTAAGTACAAGGACATGTCGATGTATGACAGAGCGTTGAAACAGTTCCAGAAAGATATCAATTATGGACAGCTTGAAGAAATGAGCTACGATGAACGATTCGCTTTCTTGTTGGGATTTGAAACATCGTTGAAGGCAGTGGAGTCTATTCCTTTAAAAGAAGGTAATAAACTCAGGAATAGTGCTCGAAGATTAGATAAACCGATCGAACAATGTGGCTTAATGAGTGCGACTTAGGAAGGTGAATGTTAATGGGAAAATTAGAAGAATTTAAGGAAGAAAGAGCGGTACTGTATAAGAGGGTGTCGGAACTAGATAAGTCGATTGAAACGTTGGAAAACGCGCAGTGGGTATTTGAAGAAGGAGAAGATATTTGGTTTGTAGACCAATTTGGAAATATTCAGTGGGGTAGATGGGGAGGACAAGCGTGGAGTGATGTAGCTTTCATCCAAGGACACATTTTTAAAACTGAAAAAGGAGCGAGATTAGAAGCACAAAGAAGGAATCTGTTGCAACGCTTCAAAATGTTTAGAAATAAGTGCAATGAAGGCTGGGAGCCTGTTTCTGGGAAACGATGCAAGAATTCAAAGTTTTTCATAGGATACGGTTGGAATTCTATAGATGAACAATACAAATTAAAATCATTAGAACTAGGTTCAAGCAATTTGTTTCATCAATTTGGCTACTTTAAAAATCGTGAAGACTGCGATAAAGCTATCGAACTTTTCGGCGATGAAATCAAAAATCTGTTTGTGGAGTGTGAGTAGATGAAAACAATTAACGAAATAAAAGATGATGATTTGGTTTTTAACGAACAAACCCATTCTCAAATATATGTATGCGATTTAAAGAATGAATGGAACTCGTTAAACGAGGACGAGAGAAGTGGATGGCGAACTTTAAAAGAAAGAACAATCAAATTATCCGCTGGAACTGTATTGGATATGATATATGAAGATATGGAATCATCAGATGGCTACGAAGACATGTTTGTTCATTTATGGAACGACACGTCTGAAGAATTTAAACAACGAATGCAAGGGCTACTTGATGAAATTTCTAATTTTCCAAGTGCGAAAGTCTACGACATTGATGAAAACATCAATCCATTTGTGGATTTTGGGGGCGATTAAATGATTAAACCAAGAATATTAGATAAAAACCTATTAATTATGAAAGAACAGATTGGAACAGCAACTCATCAATTTAACGGTGAAACAATTGATATTTATAGAAGTCTAAACGGTATGAGCATCATTGTTGGATATAAGGGCGAATCTGTAATTTGGGATGTAAAAGACATGGCTGAAAAGTCGATAGAATTAATTGATAAACAGGATGAGGAGGGTTAATGGCATGAGGACGAATCAATTATGGGTAATTTTTTGGCAACTAATGACGTACACGATTTTTGTGTTGAATGTCTTAGGGTTTTCTAGAATCCATATCGTTGTTCCTGCAGTCACATTATTCGCTGGAGCGATAGCTGGATTACAAAGAGAGGAGAATGATAAATGATAACAGTATATTCAAATCCTAGATGTATGCAATGCGAGATGACGAAGATGTGGCTGACTCAGAACAAAATTACTTTTGAAGCCGTGGACGTTGAAGCTAATCCAGGAGCGTTGGAGCTGTTGAGACATTATGGATGGCAAACTCTTCCAGTCGTGGCTATTGATGACGAATTAAGCGATGAAACAAAAGCTTGGGCAGGATTTCAAATTGATAAGTTAGAAGCTCTATTGTGAGGTGAATAATGGACAGTAGAGGTTATTACTTATTATGCGCAGCAATCATTGAAAGAGCGGTGGATGACTACAAAACAGCCTTAAGATACTTGCTCTCTAAAGGAGTTGTAAAGTCCGATTGGAATCTAAAAGAGAAGCATTTTAGAAACAGGCACCATCGAACAGCGTGGAATATGAAAATGGACTGTGAGCGGTTCTTTTTAAGTCAATATTTTGATTATTTATCAAATACTGAAGAATTCGGTTCGACCCTAATGAATCGGATTAGAGAGGATGTGAAGAATGGGGGTTAAACATCAATTAAAACAAATTCGTTTAATCGATTTGGAAGTAAAAACAAAAATGGAAGAGTTGGATCGATTGAATAATTCTTTCTTAAAATCTCCTTCCTTAAAAGAAATAAATGTACAGGAGTCAAAAGTAAGTCTTAAAGACGATGCATACGTTAAAATAATCAATTTGAATGATTACATTAACGAAAAAGTGGATAAATTGATTGATTTAAAATATCAACTTATCCAGGCAATTGAACAATTAGATAATTCTAAAGAGCGAACAATTATTTGGATGAAATATATCTCTTCTAAAAACTGGGATGAAATCGCTGAAGAATTGAAAATATCTAAAACAACATTATTTATTCTTCATGATGAAGCTATTAAAAAAATAGATTTAATTTGTACTAAAAAAGGTATTTCTGTACCAAACAATACTAAAGATTCTATGATATAGTTATCATGTGGAAAGATGTAAAAAAAGACATTCTTTTTTCTCGTGGTTTAAACTCCTTTAATTTTTTTACCCTTCGAGTCCTCCAGCTCGAGGGTTTTTTGTATGCGATGAAACGAGGTGATGGAAAATGGGATGACCGAAAAACAACAGAAATTTGCCGATGAGTACATCATCAGCTTGAATGCTACTCAGGCTTATAAAAAGGCTTATCCAAACGTAAAACGAGATAAAGTTGCTCAAGTGAATGGAAGTCGCTTGCTATCAAAAGCTATCATAAAAGCATATATAGATGAACAACTAGAAAAGTTAAAGTCCGAACGTGTCGCAGACCAACAAGAAGTGCTTGAGTTTTTAACGGCAGTTATGCGTGGAGAAATCACAGAGCCTTTATTAGTTCTTGATGGTGACGGATATCAAAAAGTCATGGATGCTAAACCGAATGTGTCCACGAGAAAGAGTGCAGCGGTTGATCTTGGCAAGCGTTACGGTTTGTTCTTGGATAGGCAAGAAATCACTCAAAAGAATATCGACATCAAAGTAGGTGATTGGGATGACGATGAAGACTAACCCGAAAATCAACATCATCATCGACCGTCCTAATCGTGTTTTCAATAAGCATATCTATGAACACCTATTTGACTACGACACCTTCACAGAGGTGCATTACGGAGGGGCTTCGTCTGGCAAAAGTCATGGAGTGTTTCAAAAGATAATTCTTAAAGCGCTAAAGTCATGGAACAAACCACGAAAAATATTAGTGCTGCGTAAGGTTGCTTCTACGGTACGTGACTCAGTGTTTGCGGATGTTCAAGCGACATTATCTTATTTTGGGATACTTAATTTGTGCAAGGTTAACATGAGTGCCTTTCGTATTGAATTACCGAACGGTGCCGAGTTGATTTTCAAAGGGATGGATAACCCAGAGAAAATTAAGTCCATCAAAGGTATTTCCGACGTGGTCATGGAAGAAGCGTCTGAGTTTACGCTTGATGATTACACACAGCTAACGTTGCGTTTAAGGGATAAAGTGCATAAACAGAAACAAATCTATTTGATGTTTAACCCGGTATCCAAAGCAAACTGGGTATATAATGCTTTTTTTGTGAGAGATCCTAAGAATACAGTGGTTTATCAAACGACGTATAAAGATAATCGTTTCTTGGACGACTTAACTAAAGAGAATATCGAGGAACTAGCCAACAGAAACGAAGCGTACTACAAAATTTACGCTTTGGGTGAGTTTGCGACACTTGATAAATTGGTATTCCCTAAGTATGAAAAACGATTGCTTAATAAAGACGAGTTGGCGCACTTGCCAGCTTTTTTTGGTCTTGACTACGGTTTTATCAATGACCCATCAGCCTTGCTTCATGTAAGGATAGACGATGCTAACAAGCGCTTATACGCTGTTGAGGAGTTTGTAAAAAAAGGATTGACGAATGACAAGATAGCAGAAGCGATCAAGGCGCTTGGATATGCTAAAGAGCAGATACGAGCGGATAGCGCTGAAAAGAAATCTAATCAAGAATTGCGAAATCTTGGTATTCCTAGGGTTGTTGATGTGCAGAAAGGTCCTGGGTCAGTCATACAAGGTATTCAGTATCTCTTACAGTACGATTGGATTGTTGATGAAAGATGCGTGAAGCTGATTGAAGAACTTGAAAATTACACTTGGAAGAAAGACAGAAAGACAAATGAGTACATCAATGAGCCAGTAGATAGCTATAACCACTGCATCGATGCGATTAGATACGCTTTGCAAGACAGAATATATAAATCAAACATCAAACTATTTAAAGGAGGTTTTTAAAAATTGGCAAAAGTTTTTGTAAATAAACGAAAAGTAATAACGACAACGAGTGATGAAGTAACAGAAGAAGTCGTGACAGAAGCGGTTAGGTTGCACTTGAGTAAGCTAGTTAAGAATTATGTTGAAAGCGAGGATATGTATCTCTCTCAGCACGAAGTTTTGAAAATGGCAAAAAAAGATAGCTGGAAACCCGACAATAGATTGGTGTTTAATTATGCGAAGTACATTGTCGATACGTTTACAGGCTATCAAATTGGTGTTCCAGTTAAAATCAAACATGAGGACGAGAACGTAAATGAGTTTGTCTCAAGTTTCCGTAAAATCAATGACATGGAAGACTCAGAGTTCGAGCTTGCGAAAATGTCAAGCGTGTTCGGTCATGCTTTTATTTATGTGTATCAAGATGAATATAAGCGAACTAGAGCGACATACAATAGTCCGATTAATATGTTTATTGTCCATGATAACAGCATTGAAGAACGTCCGTTGTTCGCAGTGAGATACACGTTTAATGAGAATAGCCAAACAGGTGTCGGACAAGTTATCACTAACGACGAAGTGATTGAAGCTACTTTTTCAACTGGCGGATCAGTAAAATTCGGTGAACGTACTCAGCACATCTATAGTTCCATTCCGGTCGTTGAAGTGATTGAGAATGAAGAACGACAATGTATTTTCGAGAGTGTGAAAACATTGATTAATGCTTTAAATAAAGCAGCAAGCGAAAAAGCGAACGATGTAGACTACTTTGCGGACGCTTATTTGAAAGTTCTAGGAGTAGAGCTACAGGAAGAAGACGCTAGTCAGATTAGAGAGAATAGAATTTTCAATCTGTGGAAGAATGGCGATGGTGCTTTGCCAGAGGTCGCTTTCCTTGAGAAACCAAGTTCTGACACAACACAAGAGAATTTAATTAGTTTACTTAAGGAATCTATTTTCGCTATCTCAATGGTAGCCAATATGTCTGAGTCTGAGTTTGGCAACTCGTCTGGAACAGCTTTAGCTTTCAAGCTACAGGCTATGGACAATCTTGCTCGAATGAAAGACAGAAAGATGCAATCCGCATTTAATCGTTTATATCAAATCGTGTTCAGTGTTCCATTAACTACTGTTTATGAGGACGCATGGACAAACTTGTCATACACGTTTACTAGAAACGTGCCACGAAACATTCTTGAAGAGGCACAGATTGTAGGACAATTATCTGGACAAGTATCTGAGGAAACTAAGTTGTCCGTGCTATCTATCATTGATGATCCGCAGAAAGAAATTCGAAGAATGGAAAAAGAAGAAGAGGCGATGGGCGACCTTGAGACTCGTTTAGAAAAACAAAAAATCTACTCAGACGCTGAAATAGATGAAAGTCAGAAAGTTATAGCAGATGTTAGACAGTAAGTATTGGGAAGATAGGTATCGTGCTGAAGAAAAGGCTAGAGAGCTAGCAGATAAGAGAGTAGCTTATCAATTGCAGGGAGTCTATCAACAACACGCTAACAACATTCAAAAAGAAATCGATAGTTTTTGGCAAAGGTATGCTGATAAAGAAGGCATCACGAAGTTAGAAGCTAAACAACGAGCAGATAGTCTTGATATGATTAATGTCGAGTTTAAAGCTAAGCAGTTAGTCGAGCGCGCTGATCGTTTGAGGGAACGTGGTCAGAAAGTAACTAGCAAGGATTTCACAAAAGTAGAAAATGACTTGATGAGATTGTATAACTTGAAGATGAAAACAAGCCGTCTTGAAGTGCTTCAAGCGAATATTAAGCTGCATCAGTATGATTTAGCTTTGAGTGAGTTTGAAATCATTGATAAGCACTTGATTGAATCAATCAGACGTGAAAATCTGTTTAGTGCCGGTGTTTTGAATATGACACTTGGAAGTTTTGAAGCTTCAAAAATATCTGCTGACTCTATCGTGTATGCCAATTTCAACAATGCAACGTGGTCGTCTAGAGTTTGGGAAAGACAGAACGAATTAAGAAACATTGTTAAAAAAGGAGTTGCCGATACTGTTTTGAGAGGTAAAGGCACAAACGTTCTGATTAACAGTCTAAAAAAAGAGTTTGATGTTTCCTATGGATACGCTAGACGGTTAGCAGTGACAGAATCAGCAAGGGTGTATTCAGAGGCTCAGAAATCGAACTATGAAGCTAACGGTGTCGAAGAGTTTGAAGTCATGACCGAATTAAAAGCGTGTCATATCTGCCAACCGTTTAATGGAAAAATATTTAAAGTATCTGAGTTGGTGCCAGCTTTGAACGCACCACCATTTCATCCTAACTGTCGATGTACGACAGTACCGCATTTTAGGAAAGATGTACACCAATATGAGAGAGAAAATGATACAGATTATAAAACTTTGAACAACAAGTATGTTGTGAAAGACAGGGAAAAGGCGTATAATCAAGATGCAAGGGAAACTAAAGCAAGATTCTATAGCGAGCAACTGTTGTATAAGATTTCGAAAGCCGAGCCGAAAATTACAAGTGATATGCAACGGATTACTGGAGAAAATCAATTGGCTGGTCTTGAATTTCGAAAGAAGACAGCTGAGTCGTTAGCTCGTAAAATTACAGCAGATAGCCAGGTTGAAAATATAAGCTCGGCTGAGGCTGTAAGTAAAATTAACGATGCTTTGAGGTACACAACCATTTTTGATTCCGACAATTTTACAGAAGAGTATTCCAAGATGAAGCAAAAACTTATTGCAGAGGGGTATCGAGTTGTAAAAGTAAAAAACACTTGGCTAACAAATGGACCATATAAAGGCGTGAATACAGTTATTGAAAAAGATGGTATCAACTTTGAAATGCAGTATCATACTCGAGAAAGTTTTGATTTAAAGAATGGTTTATTACATGATCTTTATGAGAAGTATCGTGATACGAATACATCCGATCGAGAACGCATGAAATTATTTAAAGAAATGATTGATTTAAGTAATGGCCTTGAAATTCCTAAAAATATAGAGAGGGTGAAGTGATGTGAAAGATATTAAATACTATCGCACAATGACGAACAACGCTCAGGTGCTTCGTTTAACCGATGGTGTCATGCAAGTTTTTGACATCGAAAAAAAGTGGGTCGATAGCATAGATTGGTTCAATAAAATCTTCTTTAATGATTTTACGGATTTTGAAGAAATTTCAGAAAATGATGCATTTGCTTATATTGAAAGGATGGTAGCGGTATGATTGATATTGCCTTAGCTATCGCTAGAAAAGCACATGCAGGGCAGGTGGACAAGGCTGGCGTTGATTACATACAGCATCCTCTCTATGTGGCCAGTCAAGTCAAAACTGAGCAAGAAAAAGCTGTTGCTCTTTTACATGATGTGCTTGAGGATAGTGATATAACTGCTGCTGATTTATTGGCCTATGGTTTGTCAAATGAAGTTGTTACAGCGGTACAAACTTTGACAAAGAAAAAAGGCCAAAGTTATCAAGACTATCTTGAAAAAGTGAAATCGAATAATTTAGCAAGAGTTGTAAAACTTGCTGATTTGAAACATAACTCAGATTTATCACGTTTAAAATCTGTTTCTGATACAGACCGCGAGCGTGTTAAAAAATATAAAAATGCAATTCGTTATTTAAGCACCTAGAGAAATCTAAGTGCTTTTTTTGTACTCAGAAAGGAGTGAAAAAATGAAATATCGAAAAAAGCCAGTAGTCATTGAGGCTGTACAGTTTAAAGATACGGAAGAATCAATTTTGGAGTTATCGGAATTAGGATTAGATCCAGTACGAATTGACTATGCTGATTTAAGCAATCCGCTTTTAAAAATTGAAACGCTTGGAGGCTTGATGATTGCAACAGAAGGTGACTACATTATCAAAGGTGTGCAAGGTGAATTTTATCCATGCAAACATGACATCTTTAAAGAAATATACGAAAAAGTAGAAGAGTAAAAGATGTTTATAGTGATTGAATAAATAAAAAAATAATCAAACCGTACGGAATCCCGTACGGTTTTTCTATTGTCCGAACTTTGATGACATTAAAAGCCAAGGATATCAGTCCACTCGGACTTAAAAAGGAGGGCCTGAAATGGCAGAAGAAGTAAAAGAAGATGTATTGGAAATCGAAAAGGAAACAGTCGACAATCCTGAAACGGTTGAAGATGCACCAAAAACATTCACGCAAAGCGAAGTTGATGAGCTTATCAAAAAACGCTTAGCTAAGCAAGAAAAGTCATTCGATAAACGAATGCAAGAAAAACTTGATGAAGCCGAAAAGCTACGTGCGATGAACGAAAGCCAAAAAGCAGAGTATGAACAAGAAAAACAAAGAGCGTACATTGCTGAACTTGAAGCTAAAATCAATCGTAGTGGACTAGAGCGAGAAGCCTCAAAAATGCTATCAGAAGGCGGTATTGTAGCAGATGATAAAATCCTAGGCCTTGTTGTCAAAGATACCGCAGAGGCTACGCAAGAGGCTGTAGAGAGCTTTGTAGCTTTAGTGAATGATTTAGCCGATAAGAAAGTTGGCGAGAAATTAAAAGGTAAGACACCGAAGAAGATGGAAGACACTTCTGCTGGTGAGATTACCAAAGAACAATTCAACAAAATGGGGTACCAAAGCAGAAATGAATTACTGCGAAATAACCCCGAACTATATCATAAATTGAAAGGATAATAGATAAATGACACAAACTAAAATTGAACAATTAGTAAACCCTGAAGTTATGGCTGACATGGTTTCAGCTAAATTACCAAAAATGATTAAATTTACACCGCTTGCTTACGTTGAGCGTAAGCTTGTTGGACAACCAGGAAACACTGTTACAGTTCCTAAATGGGAATATTCTGGAGACGCTAAAGATATTGCGGAAGGCGAAGCAATCACCCCTGACCAATTAACTACTGCTAAAACTACTATGACAATCAAAAAAGCTGGAAAAGGTATTGAATTAACAGACGAAGCTGTTCTTTCAGGTATTGGTGACCCTATCGGTCAAGCGACTCATCAAATCGCTTTAGCTATTGCGAATAAAGTAGACAATGACTTAGTTGTAGAAGCTAAGAAAGCTACTCAATTCGTTGCGGAAGCACCTACAACTGGCGCTGCACTTGATAAAGCTTTAGCAGTATTTGCGGATGAAGAAGACGCTCGCTATGTTGCACTTGTAAATCCAGAAGACGCTATTGCTTTACGTGCTGATACTGTTAAAGAATGGGTACGTGGTTCAGAAATTGGTGCGAACATTGTTGTTTCTGGAACTTTTGGAGAAACACACGGTGTTCAAATTGTACGTTCTAAGAAAGTTGACAAAGGTAAAGGTTTCCTTGTTAAAGTTTCTGCAACTGAAACAGATACAGACGATGTTGCTAAGTATGGAGCGTTCGTTATCAACCTTAAACGTGATGTAGAAATCGAAAAAGACCGCGATATTTTAAAGAAAACTACAGTTATCACTGGTGACGAACACTACGGTGTTTACTTATACGATCCAACAAAAGTCGTAAAATTCGGAGGTGCTTAATGGGTATGTTGTTACGACGACATTACCCACAAAAGCCTGTTGAACCAGAAGTTGTTAATGAAACGGAAGTTGTTAATGAAACGGAAGTTGTTAATTATAACGACTTAACAGTTAAAGAGTTAAGAGATATCGCAAAAGAGCGCGAAATCGAAGGTTATTCAACATTAAGCAAAGAGGAACTTATCGCAGTATTGGAGGGATAGCATGGAAAATATCACTCAAGCAAAAATATTGCTAGGGATTGAAGACAATCTCCAAGATAAGTTACTAACAACAATAGCGACGTTGACAACCGCTAATTTTTTAGCTTACGCAGGCGTGGATGATGTCCCAGAAGGCCTTGAGTATATTATTACTGAGGTCATTATTAAACGATTTAACAGAATTGGTGCTGAGGGAATGAGTAGTCAATCCCTCGAAGGCGCCTCAATGAGGTTTGATTTCGATGATTTCAAAGAATATGACAGCGTGATTAAGCGAGTTTGCTCGAAAACATTTACAGCGGGGTTTAAGATGCTATGAGATATAATGAAAGAGTGGAGATTATTACTAATCAACAAGAAGAGTACAATCCAGAAACGAGCGAATATACTTCTAATGAAGAAGAAAAATTTATCGTTCCAGTTCATGTAATGGACCTTGGAATTGATAAGCAAGTCGCTGTATTTGGAGAGTATAAACGTGGTTCAAAAGTGGTTTATTTCCAAAATGCACCTAAAATCGCATTCACTTATCTCAATTATCGAAAAGAACGCTATAAATGCAGAGCAGATAAGCAGTCTGGAAGAGTTTTCTATTTAGAAAAGGATAATTCTATTGGCTGATGTACGTTTTGAATTAAAAGGACTTGAAAAACTACAAAAGAAACTTCAAAAAGTCGCTAAAATGGAAGAAATGGAGCGTATCATTGAGAAACACGGTACGGAAATGCAAAGAAAAGCAATTATCAACGCTTCCAAGTTTAGAGGTCATTATGAAGGTAGAGGCAAAAATAAACATTTCGTCAAGCCTACAGGGGCGACAAAACGGTCTATTTCTGTCAATAGTAGTAAAGTCGGTAGGTTCAAATATAAAGTGGCACCAGGGACTGATTATGCTGCTTACGTTGAGTTAGGGACTCGCAAAATGAGCGCACAACCGTTTATAAAACCAGCTTTTGACGAACAGAAAAAACTATTTAAAGACGATTTGGAAAGGTTGGTTAAATGAAATCAAGAGAGCAAGCAGTTTTTGACAGCGTATTTAAACGTTGTCTTTTTTTGGGTTATAAAACATACGATTATAAACCAGACGACGATGTTCCTTATCCGTTTGTTGAGTTGGAGGACACGACCTCTATACTCGTACCAAATAAAACGGACGTGAAAGGCACGGTCGAATTGGTCCTATCGGTGTGGAGTACCCGTAAGAAACGAAAACAAGTATCGGATATGTGTTCGAGTATCCTAGCGGAATCGATGAAGATTGTTGAGGCGGACGGCTATTATGTAGCCTTGAATATCTCACAATCTACAATATCGATTTTCGATGATAACACGACAATCGAACCGCTAAAGCGTGGTCGTGTTCGATTAGTATTTACAATTTTATAAGGAAAGAGGTTAAAATATGCCAATTGCAAAAAAAGGGATTGATAGTATCCTATTATTTCGCTTGCTAAGCGAAGCAAGCAAAGCGGACGGTGCTAAACTAGCATTCCAAACTGAACACTCAACAGAAAAGAGCCGTGACGCTAACTCAGTTAAAACTAAAGACGGAGTTTTACAATCAGTCGGTGGTATTGAGGTTTCAATCACTGCTACAACGATCATGGCAGAAGACGATGAGCTTGTTGCAAAATTAGAAACTGCTATGGACAAAGGCGAACTTGTTGAAGTGTGGGAAATTGAAAAGAATGCTAAAAAACAAGGCAACAAATACGAGTCAGTATATTACCAAGGTTACTTAACATCGTTCAAGAAAACTAAAAACGCAGAAGACCTAATCGAGTTAGAACTTGAATTTGCGGTCAATGGTACTGGGGTTAAAGGTTATGCAACTTTAAACACTAGTCAAGCAGAAGTGGTTCAATATGAATTCGCTGATACTACAAAAGGAACAGCTAGCCCAGCTAGTCCTGTAGCTGGTGTACCTGGAATCGGTGGTTAGAAACTAAGAGAGGTTAACGCCTCTCTTTTTTATTGTATTTTTTAGAAAAAGGAGAAAACAACAATGCAATTAACAATTAATGAAAAAACTTACAACGTAAAATTCGGCGTGAAATTCGTTCGTGCGCTCGATAAAGCTTATCCAATCGAACAACAAGGATTGAAATTTGGAATGGCACTATCTGCTAAAATTCCAGAATTATATGCTAAAAATATCGCATCATTAGCGGATATTATCTACTACGGAACAGTTACAGAAAGCCCTCGTCCTTCATTGAATGATGTTGAAACATACGTTGAAGAGTGCGAAGATCTAGAAAAAATATTCGATGATGTAATTCAAGAATTGAGTGAGTCAAACGCAGGAAAGTCTTTGATGTCGGAGATGGACCAAAACCTAAAGAAGAAATAATTGAGAAATCATCTCTAGAAACGTTCGAGGAAATCATTATAAATTGCGTTCGATTTTTAAACATTACAGATATGAACGAGATTGGGCGTATGACAATGTACGAATACGACTTGTTGATGACTGGAGTGTTATTGAGAAAGCAGGATGAAGACGAACTCCTGCATCGTTCTGCTTGGTTAACTAGACAAGTAGAGGCAACGAAATCGGACGGTAAAACTCCTTTGTATAAGAGATACAGTGATTTTTACAAGAAAAAAGATACTAAGCAAAAGTATCAACTCTCAGACAAAGAGAAAGAACTCCTACTGAGAGCAAATACGTAATGAAAGGAGGTATATAATGGCAGAGACTTATTCAGTCGAAGCGGTGTTAACTGCAGTCGACAAAGGAATGAGTTCTACTTTGAACGGACTTCAAAAAGCAATCAATGGACTTCAAAAGACCTCATCCGCATTTGATAATATTTCAAATAAGAGCAGTTCAATGTTTAAGTCGATGCTTGGTGCGAACCTTGTTAGTTCAGCAATTACATCGGCTTTCGGTAGTGTTAAAAACACACTAGGCGAAATGGTCGGAGAGTTGAATAGTTCCAAAAAGGCGTGGGATACGTTTGATGGAAACCTCAGCAAGCTAGGTTGGGGAAAAGACCAAATCAACGAGGCAAAAGAGGCTATGCAGGACTATGCAACTAAAACTATCTACTCAGCCTCAGACATGGCTAGTACGTTCTCTCAAATGGCTGCAATCGGTCGTAATGATAGCAACGAACTTGTAAAGGCTATGGGTGGTCTTGCTGCATCCGCAGAGAATCCTAAGCAAGCCATGACGACACTATCTCAACAAATGGTTCAAGCCTTAGCTAAGCCGAAAATTTCATGGCAAGACTTCCGTGTAATGATGGAACAAGCGCCAGCAGGTATGAGTGCAGTTGCTAAAGAAATGGGATTGTCACTGAATGAATTGATTACAAAAATTCAAGCTGGACAAGTCAAAACGGATGATTTCGCAGAGGCGTTTAAGCGAGCAGGTATGACCATGCAAGACATGGCGACCAGCTATAAAACGGTAGACCAAGCTTTAGACGGATTGAAAGAAACACTATCGAACAAACTTAAGCCAGCGTTTGACACGTTATCTAAAGCAGGTATCAAGGCACTTGAGGCGATTATGAATCAACTTGATAAGATTGATTTCAATAAACTAGCCACAGGGATTGAGGGATTCTTTAGTAAGATTGATTTCGATGCAGTGATTGAGAAAATAACCTCATTCGTGGGGTCGGCTGTTGCTAAAATCAAAGAATTTTGGCAAGGTTTCTCAAATACAAGTGCGATTTCTGATTTTAAACAGGCATTGAGTGAAGTTTGGGAGGCTGTTAAGAAAGTATTTTCTTCTCTTTCTGGTGGCGATACTGCATCGTTTGGAGAAAAGATTGGGAAAGCTTTAAGTGTAGCCTCAAAAGCAATCCAAGCCTTTGCTAAAGTTGTTCAAAGTCTAAGTCCTGAACAGATTAGAGCGATAGCAACTGCATTTATTGGGTTTAAAGTTGCTCAAAGGGCAATAAATCCTGTGGTAAGTGCCTTAACTGGACTAAGCAAGGTAGTCGGTGGGACTAAGGCTGTTTTCAAAGGGTTGGATAATGCCATAAAAGTAGGAAAAGCCTTATCTGGAATTGCTAAAGGATCTAAAGCTGCAAGTTCAGCCTTAACATTCCTGTCTGGAAGTTCAAAACTTGCTAAGGGCGCACTAATCGGACTAAACATTTTCAGTAAAGTGGGCGGTTGGATTGGTTCAGCAGTTTCAGCAATAGTTGCTTTCCTCGGTCCAGTCGGTTTGATTATTGCTGCAGTCGTTGCGGTTGGTGTAGCTTTCGTTGTCCTATGGAATAAATGCGAAGGTTTCAGAAACTTCTTTATCGGCTTATGGAATGGAATTGTCAAAGTTGCCTCAAACGCTTGGAAAAGCATTAAAAATGCTTGGAATGGAATGGTAGAGTGGTTCTCTAATCTATGGAACGGAGTTAAGAAAACTGCTTCAAATGCTTGGAATGGTTTCCTTGAGAAGGCTAAGCCAGTCATCGACGCTATTAAAAAAGCGTGGGATAGCATTAAAGAGTTCTTTTCTGGACTTTGGGAAGGAATTAAAAAGATTGCCTCAGACGTTTGGAATAGTTTCTTAGAGGGCTCACAACCAATTGTGGAGGCTTTAATGAATGTATGGAACGCCTTGACGGAGTTCTTTACGGCATTATGGGACGGTATTGTTTCAATCGCAAAAACGGTTTGGAATGGTATTGTTGATGTTGTTAAAACTGTCGTTGAAACGATTAAGGGCGTATGGAACGGCATTGCAGAGTTCTTTACTAACTTATGGAAAGGAATTACTGAGGCGTCTACTATTGCGTGGAATGGTTTTGTTGATTTCATTACACCTATCGTTGAAACAATTAAAGGATTGTGGACTGGTTTCCTAGAGTTTATGACTTCAATCTGGGATGGTGTGGTTTCAGTTGCTACTACAGCATGGAATACAATTCAACCTATTATCCAAGCGGTATGGGATGGTATTCAAACGTATATCTCAACAGCTATTCAAAACATCCAAACTATCATTTCTACTGGAATGCAAATTGTTCAAGAAGTATGGAATGCGGTTTGGACGGTGTTTACAACGATTGTTCAAACTGTATGGACTGTTATTTCGACAGTTATTTCAACCGTCTTGAATGTAATCTCAGGTATTATCAACACGGTAACTGCGATTATCAAAGGAGATTGGAGCGGTGCTTGGGAGGCTATTAAAGGAATTGCGAATACTGTTTGGGAAGGCATTAAGTCAATTATCTCAACAGTAATCAATGCAATTAGTACTATTATTAGTACTGTCTTAGGCGCAATAAAAAATACCGTTTCAGCGATTTGGGAAGCTATTAAGAGCATCATTTCAACAACAATCAATGCAATTAAAGAAACTGTAATCAATGTTGGTAATGCTATGAAAGACGGTTTCTTGGGTGCGTTAGATTTACTTAAAAGTGGTGTTTCTAGTGTAATTGACGCAGTTACAGGATTCTTTGGTAAATTATGGAACATCGACTTATTTGGAGCTGGACGAGCTATTATTGACGGTTTCCTTGGTGGTTTGAAAGCTGCATTCGAGGGTGTTAAGAACTTTATCGGAGGTGTAGCTAACTGGATTGCACAACATAAAGGGCCTATCTCTTACGACCGTAGATTGTTGATTCCAGCAGGGAAAGTTATCATGGGCGGTTTCAATACTGCTTTAATGAGCGGTTTTGAAATTGTCAAAGGCAACGTGTCTGGAATGGCAGACGGCATTCGTTCGATGTTTGATGATGCAGGCTCTAGAGTTTCAGCGATGTCTAATGCGTTGCAGGGCGATTTCTCAAATAACGTATCTGGTACATTATCAGCTACTTACGAAGTCAACCAGACGAAAGAGCCAGCGGTTATTAACCTCGCTCTTGGTTCTAATGATTTCAGAGCCTTTGTTTCAGATATTTCAAACGTCCAAAATAAAGAGGAAAGGATAAGATTGAAGGCTTCAAGCCTTTAATGGTGACTTAAATGTATACTTTTAACGACACAACAAAAGGCACACCGACATTTAACTCTGGTTTAGAAGTTCAATTTGGCGGTGTAAGCCTCAATCGAGAAATGAATAACGAGGACGGAACGTTTTTTGTGGCGAACACCACAGGACGTGATGTCCTCGATTTTCGTCATGAGACTGCAACTATCAAAGGTCGAGACGGTCAATATCTCTATGGTGCTACTTATAAAGAGCGCGAAATTGAGATACAAGTTAGGCTAACAAGTTTTACTGATTTAGGCATGAGAAAGCAGTATGAGCGCTTAAATCGCTTGTTGTTCTCCCGTCAAACTAAAAAATTAGTTTTTGGTGATGATCCTGAAAGATATTACAAGGCTATCTTTTCAAAAGTTAAGAAACCAGAACTGGAAGATGCAAATGATACGGTTATCAAACTACATTTCATTTGTTACGACCCGTTCAAATATACCGAGCCTAAAACTGCAACAACTAACAAGATAACTTACAACGGAGACTTTCCAGCAGAGCCTGTTTTAAGGCTTACAACGCAAGAAGGTTCTGAAATTCGTATTTTACACCTTGAGTCGCAAAAATATATCAGATTAAAGGCTGCTTACATTCAAGGTTCAAATCTACTTGTTAATTGCGAAACTAGAGAAATCAAGTTAAACGATAGAAACGAGTTGATGAATTTTGATATGGTTAACAGTCGATATTTTAAACTTCAAAAAGGCGATAACACTTTCCAAGTTGAGGGTGCGACATTAAACAGTATCGAGTACAAAGAGGTGTTCGCATGATTTATTTATTCAATCAGACGGAAGAATTGATTGACGTTATTGACGAATCGAGCCTTGAAGATTTTACACATACTATTGAATTGAACACGTTTGACAGAGCAAGCTTTGAAATCCCAGTAGACTACAAGCCAAGCATTATCAAACAAGCCCAGTTTTTCGGTTTTCAATCGAAGGACGGGGCTTTTTGTTTGTTCAAAATTTCTGGAAAATCTTCTGATATGGGATTGACTATCCAAGGGATAGACAGAGCGGAAAGTGACTTACATTCATTTATTATCGAGGATAAGCGGCCAAGAGGAACTGCTGACCTTGTATTGAGTGGAATTTTAGAGGGAACAGGCTATCAATTAGGAAATGTGGACGGCTTGACAAGGTCTGGGAAAATGAGTTTCTACTACATTTCAGTCCGCCAAGCTCTCGTTAAAATCATTGAGTCATACGCTTGCGAATTCAAGGTTCGATATACTTTTGTCGAAAATAAGATAATCGGACGATATATTGACCTCAGCCAAAGATTTGGACATGTTACTGGACATCAGTTCGAGTACGGTTCAAACATTTTAAATGTTACTCATGAAGAGTCGTCAGACGAAGTCGTAACTGCTTTAATTGGACTTGGTAAAGGTGAACAAAGTACGAACGAGGCTGGCGAGGCTACAGGCGGTTACGGTCGAAGAATTCAATTTAAAGAAGTTGATTGGTCTGTCGCTAGAGGCGACCTTGTTGATAAACCAGCAGGTCAAAATTATGTAACAAATGAGTCTGCAAAAAATATCTATGGATTACACCAAAACGGAGTTATTAAGCATCGATTTGCCGTGTATACAAACGAGGATATCGAAGACCCAGTTGAGCTATTAAAAGCGACTTACAAAGAGTTACAACGCTTATCTGTTCCAATCGTAACATTTAAAGCTAATCTCCTAGATTTAGCCAATGCGATTGAGAATGATATTTGGATTGGAGATAGCGTCGGAATTGTAAGAGACCAGATAGAAATTTCCTTTGAGGCTAGAATTCACAAGCTAACAATCGACAAGCTTGATAATAACCGCTCGGTCGCTGAGCTTGGAGATTATCAAACGTTGCAAGCAAAAGACCGTGCAACACGACAACAGGCAATCAAAGAGGTTGTTAAAGGATTTACCGAGTCACTATTCGACCAATCTATTGCGAAAGAGGTCGAAAGACGCAACAAGGAAATTGACGAAAAAGTTCGCATCATAGAGCTTGAAATTGACAATGCTCTAAAAGAATACAAACACAAAACAGAGGAATTAGGCACTAAAATCCATGAGGAAATGGAAAAAGAGCGTCCAGAGTTTGTTAAGCGTATCCGAGAGGAACTAATGAGCGGTGCGGACTCAATCGCTGAGTTAAGCAAGAAATTGGAACAGGTCAGCGAGACCGCAAGAATAAATGCAGGTCTGATTGGTGGAGACGGAACAGCTATCTACAACAAGAACCGCCTCAACGGTAGCACTGCTAAAAAAATTGCCTATGGTACTGATTTTGTCGAAGTTGGACACAATGGAGAAGGTTTTGAACTAGGCAAGCAGTATGTTATTAGTTGGTCTGCAACATGTACGCCTTACGGAAAAACGGACGTGACTGTAATCATAAACAAAACACCGTTTTATGGAGGTCATGTTCATTTCGCACCTATCAATTCGCATTTGCCAGAGATTGACAAAGACTTAACTCAGAAAGAGGAACAAGTCTTATCGGTTTACAACGGCACTTACCGCTTGACATTATCAGGAAATTGGTATCAATCAACGGACTTGACTGTTACGGTTGATAATCGGACAAATCGATTTGAGTTTGAACCTACTTATAGAACTATTGCGGACGGTCAGAATTCAATATATGACGGAAGTTGGAGCGAGACTCCGACATTAATATTTGACGGAGGTAGAACATGACAGAAACAATACCAATTAGAGTGCAGCATAAACGAATGACAGCTAGCGAGTGGGCAGATAGCTCTCTTATATTGCTTGACGGAGAAATCGGGGTTGAGAGTGATACAGGAAGAATAAAGGTCGGAAATGGTCATGACCTATACTCGGCTTTGCTATATCTAACAGGACCAAAAGGCGACAAGGGAGAGCGTGGCGAAACTGGACCAAAAGGTGCAGACGGAGTTCTTCGTTTTGAGGACTTGACAAGCCAACAAAGAGAAACCCTAAGAGGCGCACAAGGACCGACAGGACCAGCAGGACCGATAGGACCTCAAGGACTGACAGGACCTAAAGGTGACAAAGGCGAGCCAGGTCAAAATATTATCAATCAGAACGATGGACAACCATTGAAATATTGGGCAGGAACAAAGGCTCAATATGAAGCAATCTCTAATAAAGACGCAAATACCATCTATGATATTTACACGGCATAGGAGGCAATATGGAACGAGAAGCAATTTATGTGGGCAACAAAGAAGTTACACAGCGTTATGTCGGTTCAAGGCTTGTTTGGGAGAAAATAAAATTGTTATACAGTAGTCACGTATTTATAACTTACGATAGGGATAATAGACAAATAATCATTCATCATGATTTTTCTCAAAAAACTATAAAGCTCATTGAGTTAAAAGGTAAAAAAATTTCATTTTCTAGCGTCGAAAATAATCAGGGTAAAACTTATGTAACTCTCGATGAATCCGTTGAAACATTCGAACAAAAAACTGGTTTTAAAGGAAGCGGAAATTTTTTCAGCTCAGTAAAGATTTATGGAGGGTAACAAATGGACATAACAATTCAAAACGTCCGTGCGCCAGCGCTTGAGCATAACGGTCGATATTACAAAGTGTTCCAGCCACAATCAAAAGACGAATTGCTGAAATTGCATCATTTGGGTTGTGCTGGGGATACCGTGATAACTGATATTCAGTTAGAGCAAGGGGATTTCCCTACTAGTTTTGTTGATCCTACAGTTACGCAACGAGCTTTGTCTGGATTGTTTAAAGATATGCGTTCTATCGAATTGGAGTTAAGAGACGAAAAAAGTACTCTTTGGAGTAAAATTCAAAAGAGCAACCAAGGGGCATTGACTCAATTCTTCGATACGAATGTTAAGAGTGCGATTGCACAAACGGCAAACGAAATCAGACAGGAAGTTCGAAACGCCTCTAATAGTGCTAGAGTACAGGTTACTCCAGAGGGCGTGGTTATTGGCTCGACTACTCTAACAGGGGAACAACTAGCCTCAACCATTTCTACAAGTCCTAGAGGGGTTGACATCATCGCGCCTAAAATTAAAGTAAAGTCTGACATGATTGTGGACGGTGCGATAACTGCAAGCAAGATAGGAGCAGGGGCAATTACAGCCGACGCACTAGACGCTGGTTCAGTTACGGCTGATAAAGTAAAATTCGATACTGCTTTTATTCAGAGGTTAGTGTCTCAACAAGCATTTATCGATGAATTGTTTGCTAAGCAAGCAACCATTACCAAAATTAAGAACGTCGATTTTACAGGCGACCATATTAAGGGAGGTCGCATTTCCTCTTTAAATGGGAATACTACTTTCAACTTGCAAACAGGTCAAATTGATATGAACGGCTTTGGAGTAGGTATAAGAAACCAATTTCCTAACCGTCCACTACAATATCTAGCATTTGGTTCTGGTAACATCAACGGAGTTGAAGGTTCATACACAGCCTTGTTAAGTAATCGAAACGGATTACAACAAATGGACCACACCATAGCAGGTCTTCAAATATGGAATGGTCGAAGCGGTAATAATGTTAAAAGTGCCGTCAATATGTATGGACAAAGAATAACATTTAATCAGAGCGCACAAGCAGGCTTGAAAGAAGTGTCTATTGACACTAACACGCATACTCTTGCAGGAGTTGACGAAGTTGTTATTCAAGGTGTCCGATTATCGTATATCTTAAATGACATTTACGATAATTTCAGAAACCTTGCTGCAGTACCTGGAAATTATAGTCGAGGTTACCACGCAAATTGGAAATAACGGAGGGCAAATGAACACGCAGGACAAAATTATCAACGATTTAGCGATTCAATTGGCAAATAAAACGATTGAATGCGCAAATTATAAAGCTTTATATGAAGAGGCTTTAGAAAAAATTCAACAATTACAAACAGCAGAAAAGGAAGAATGATATATGACTTTTAAAATCATCAACAAATATTTACAAGAAAATAACCGCACTTTCGTTGCGATTCGTCAAGACGCACCTTATACGGCTTTTGACCGTGTTTTAATTGGCGACCGTGTGAACGAGTCAGACGAGGAACTAATTAAGGCAGTTATCGGACAAGTGACTACTGAGTTCAATCCAGCGGAAGGAGTTAAGAAACTTCAAGAAGATTTACACACTCAAGCGGAAGATTACGAGAAAAAACTTTCTGAGAAAGATACTAAAATCGCAGAGGTTAAAGCCGTTGCAGATTGGGCAGTGTTAGCTCGTGTAACAGATACAGATAACCCGCTAGATCCAACAGTATTCAAACGTGGTTTAGAATTGATAGACCTTGGAAAAATTGGTAAAACTTATCAACCGCAAGAAATTTTCACACTTGAAAATCCAAACCATATCGAAAAATATCAAGAAGGCAGACGTGTTATGGTCCAAGTAAACGAGCCATTCACATACCAAGGCGAAACGCTTGAACAACTCGCATCATTAGAGCAAAACGGAAAGCTTGGCATTTGGAAATGGACTGAACCTAAACAAGAAAAACCAGCCAACGAGCTAGACACACAGCCATTACAATAGAATTAGTGAAAAAGGGGAGTGGTTTAATTGGAATTTTTAACCTTAATCGATAAACTCACGCCCGTTTTAATCGTTATAATTCCGAGCTACTTTT
>ERZ772979.684-NODE-684-length-22369-cov-5.604598_pt1 | contig 22369 bp, 18 predicted proteins | sample MGYA00511130_ERZ772979 | MGnify/ENA primary metagenome ERZ772979 (study PRJEB29015, sample SAMEA2738103) | human oral metagenome | biome: human oral; feature: human-associated habitat; material: saliva | place: China | collected 2186 ... | reverse complement strand
AGCAGGACGACTTCGCTGCTGAAGTAGCAGCAATGGCTAAGTAAGAATTGCTCAATTCGAGAGAACAGCAAGTATGTTGTTCTCTTTTTGTGTTTAAAATTGAATATAACAACTATTAATATTGTTTTAATATTGCTAGAGTAAAACAAATTTAATTGTATACAATGATAAAATTATACTTGTAAGAAACGAATTTTTTGTTTAAATATGAAGTTTCATACATCAACAATTCTGTAATATTTGTTACAAGAATCAACGTATTATAAGAATATCTTAAGATTCAATTTTTACAGTGTACAGAGAAAATGTTACAAAGTAGAATAGTGAAGATAAATTATTGGATATTATGTATGACTTTATTTCTTTTATTGAATTGAAGGTATATTCAAGGTGATTATTTGTAAATATCAATTTGCGAATGGAATTAAGGGTGTGCAAAGTCATTGATGAAAAGTTAGGAGGGGCTAAATCGTATGAGTATGAGAAAACTTCAAAGGATATTTGTAATCTTATGTGCTTTTATCATGTTATTGAGTGTTAATAATTCTGTTAATGCGATTGATACGACTACACTAGCACCTACAACAACTACGGTAACTACAGCTGCTAGTGCATCAACTCCAACTACACCAATCAATCCAAATGAAAAAATAGAGATATTATTTAGAAGTCTTTGGACTGGCAATGATAGGCTATCTGCTCGCGTGCATTTGTTCGCCAATGGTGAAGAATTAGATATTCAAACAACGGATCCATCTACTGGTTTACAACGAGATGGAATCATATTGGATTATCAGAATGCTTGGGAATATAGACAAGCAAATTTACCAAGATACGATCAAGATGGAAATGAGATTACTTATACGGCTACACAAGAAATCATTAATGAAGATCTCTTTGCATTTCATGGTTTCAGATTTAAGACTGTTACTACCGGTTCTAGTGAAGAAAGATATTTTATTTTTAAAAATATTTCTATTATTAATATTAAAGTAGGAAAATCTTGGAATGAATATCCTAATATTGTTATTCCAGGAACGCCTAGTCCAGCAAATCCACCAGTGATGTTGAATGTTAATACATTGGATTCAGAATATTCAGCTTCCTATGATGAAGAGGAATTAAATGAGCTCGTCGCTAAATCGGATGCGTTAGATGCGAATGACTTAAGTTATGCAGCGTATACATCAGGTCTTGATGAAGTTGATACTTCTCTTGAAGAAGACGCTCAAGCTACTGCAGCACAACAATCATCAGTTGCGATACCGGATTCTATTACCGTAAATCTTTTGGCAGATGGAGTTGTTGTAGGTACAATCCAAGTTACAAAAGAACAAGGTTGGGAAAGCGAATTTGTAGGTTATCCAAGATTTGATGCAAATGATGGACACGAGATCAACTATACGATTGAAGAAGTACCAGTAAATGGATATAAGACAGAATATGTTCATACAAGAGTCATTGATATGATTGTCAACCGTTCCATTATTGATATTCCAGTTGTAAAGAAATGGGTAGGTAAGGCGCAATCATCAGTCCAAGTTACTTTACATCGGAAATATACAACTACATATTTTGACTATGCTACATATAGAAATGTTACTGACAATCATGATGAAGTAGTAGAAACAGTTGAATTAAATGCAGCTAATAATTGGCAGCATATATTTAGAGAACAATACGAATTCTATACCGTGGCAGGACAGGATCCTTCAAAGTATGAGTATTATATAACGGAAGATAGTGTTGCAAACTATGCTACAGATATTACCGGTAATCAAGATGAAGGTTTTACAATTACAAATACAAATACTACTGATTTAATTGACATTCCTGTTGAAAAGAATTGGGATGGGGATACTGCAAATAGTACAAAGATTACTCTATTTGCAAATGGTAATGAAGTAGAAACGGTTAAATTAAACGCAACAAATAATTGGCAACATACATTTACACATCTACAAAAATTTAATAATGATGGTTCTGAAGTTACATATACTGTTAAAGAAGTAGGTGAAAATGGGAACGTCATTGAATTAGATGGAAAGAGGTTCGATGTAGAGTATTCAGGTGACATCACCCAAGGTTTTAAAGTCACAAACAAAAAGCCACTTGATCCTCCAACTCCTATACAAACGCCTAAAACGAGTGATGATACTCATGTAAAGGTATATGGGTTATTGATGTTACTATCTGCAGTATTGGTGGTTATCGTCGCAGCAAAGCGTACGAAGTATTCAAACTATTAAATAACTAATTTTGCAAAATTTTGATTTGCAATAAAGCTTGATTCTTAGCTTAATGGGGAGTCAAGTTTTTTAATGTGTTTGTTGTTTTATCCATTTGTAATGCATGTATTAACAATTCTTTTATTATCAAATTTAAATTTATGTTTTTTCAATGTTTCATAATTGAAAAGAAGTGATATAAAGAACAATTTGAATAATCATTTTCATTTTAGAAATTAAGAGTAATATATTCATATAATACAAGGAGGGTGTATGAAACAAGCAAAAATTATAATGGCTGTTGCCTTATCTCTTTCATTGACAGCCTGTAATTTACCATCTGGTTCAAAGAAATCGGATGTCAAAATGAAAGATGGTACATATACAAGTGTTCAAGAGGGTCATAATGGATCTGTAAAAGTGGAAACGACGATATCTGAGAATAAAATTACAGATGTCAAAGTACTGGAGAATAGTGAAACAGAAGGTCTAGCGACTCCTGCACTGACACAAGTTCCAGAACAAATAGTTGAATACCAAACAGTACAGCCAGATGTAGTCTCTGGAGCAACCTATACGACTGTTGCGATTACAGCAGCTGTTAAAGATGCTGTAAAGCAAGCAGGTGGTGATCCTGATGCATTTAAGAATGACATTCCTAATCAAGACAAAGGAAAGAAGGAATCACTTGAAGCTGACGTAGTTGTTGTTGGTGGAGGTGGCGCTGGTATGGTCGCAACATCACGTTTAGAACAACTAGGAAAGAAAGTGATTATTGTTGAGAAAACATCATCATTAGGAGGTACAATTCGTGTTTCTGGTGGTAACCAAGTAGTACAAGGCTCAGAAGCACAGAAGAAGTTAGGCGTTACAGATGATTCTGCCGATTCTATGAAAGAAGATTTCCTAAAAAATGGTGGAAATTTAAATGATACAGAACTATTAGATATATATTCAGCGAATGTAGGACAGACGACAGATTGGCTTATGAGCGACCTTCATGTAAGTTACAATGAAGAAGCCGGTCTTCATAAATTGGCTGAATACAGTAAGAACAGGGAACTTGCTTATCAAGGTGGTGGCTTAGGTGTTGCTAAAGTTTTAGCACAAGCTGTAGAAGATAGTGGTGCTCAAGTATTGTTAAATACAACTGTGAAAGAATTAATTGTTGAAAATGGAGCAGTTGTAGGAGTGAAAGCAGTAACGAACCTTGGAAAAGAATATACAATTAAAGCAAAACAGGTAGTCCTAGCAAGTGGTGGTTATGGCAATAATGCAGAACTGTTGCCGGCTATTGCAAAGGAAGGATTATTCTATGGTTTGGATTCCAGTATGGGTGAAGGACTTGAAATGGCAAAACGAGATGTAAATGCTAATACAACACATATGGAATATATTAAAGAATATCCGAATGGTGTTGAAACATCGCCAAAGCACGCAAAGTCAACAATTGCTGGAAATATTCCTATTCTTTCGTCAAATGGAATCTTAGTGAATCAAGATGGTAAGCGCGTTGTAAACGAAAAGGCTTCTAATCATGATATCTTAAATGTTTTACAGCAACAAAAAAATCAGACACTATATCTAGTGATGGATTCTGCATCATTTGCGGTATGGAAGACAAAATTAAAAAATGCTGGGTTAACAGAAGAGACGATTGATCAATATGTTGCTAATAATGGTTCTACTGAACCAATCTTCACAAGTGGAAAGACACTAGAGGAAGCAGCTAAAGCAGCTAATATTGATGGTAAGGCACTACAGGAAACAGTAGATAAATTCAATGGTTATGTAGCTGCAGGTGTTGATGAGGACTTCCAAAGAAATCCTGATTACCTAAAAACACCGATTGGAGATGGACCTTATTATATTGTGGAGCAGAAAGCACGTTATGCTTCTACGATGGGTGGTTTAGACGTAAATAGTAATCTACAGGTTATGAATAAAGATGGTAAACCGATTGAAGGACTATATGCTGCTGGAGAAATTATCGGCGGAGTAATGGGTAGTGACTCACCATCCGGTGCAAATAATGGTTGGGCAGTTACTTCAGGAAAGTACGTTGCAGAGAAGATAGCAGAACAAAAATAAAAATGTGAGAGGAACTAAATCCTCTCATTTTTTTCATCTAATCTAATTTTTAAGAAACCTTCACGGATACCTGTTTTTGATATGAGTATACGCTTTGCTTGATAGATTCTGGCAATCTCTAAAATCATGTGTAGACCTGGTAAGAAGACTGGTTGACGACTTGGGTCAACGTTTGCCTTCATAACTTCTTCAAAGATAGAATCATGCATGCATAGTCTATCGAAGATTTCTTGAAGTTTGCTAACTTCAATGATTAACTCTTCTTGAAAGAGGGCTTGATATACTTTGCCTGCTGCACGCATTGTTCCTCCAATGCCAATGAGTTCTTCGCATGTAGTATTTAAAGATGAATATCGTTTGCGTGCAGAAAAAATTTCTTTCGCACATTCTGGTGTATCGATTGGTAGATGTCGTAAACGTACACATCCAAGTGGGAAGCTCATCGCATCGATTGGTTGTCCATCCTCAAATGAAATCAGTTCGGTTGAGCCGCCACCTACATCAAAGGCTATTCCATCTGTAAGATTTGGATATGAATACTTTGTACCTAAGAAATCGTATAGTGCTTCTTCATTTCCACTAAGTGGGTAGATGTCCCATCCTGTTGTTTGAAGAGATGCTACAAGTTCTTCTTTATTTTGGATACGGCATGGTTCTGTAATATCCGCAAAGCGGTATTGCACGTGCATTTCATCAAGCTTATCTGCGTAAGATTGTAATACTTCGGTTGCTTTTAGAATACCTTCTTTTGACATGATTCGATTTCCATCAACATAGTCAATGAGATGTGCTGGAGTAGAAATATGTAGGATAGGTGTTGGGTAATGATTGACCATCTCATAAACTAATAAGACGATGGTATTAGAGCCGATATCGGCAATTGCGTACTGTGCCATAGAATAACCTCGCTGTTCTCATTTAAACATATATAAAAAGGAATGAAAACTCTTTCTAGCAATGCTATAATACTATAGAAATACATATGGAGGAAAAACATCATGTATAAACGAGTTCTGTTGAAACTAAGCGGAGAAGCTTTAGCAGGGAATGAAAAGAACTTTGATCCAAGCATTTTACAAAATCTTGCTTTGGAAATCAAAGAAGCACAGAAATTAGGAATTCAAATTGCTATCGTTGTTGGTGGGGGCAACTTCATCCGCGGTAAAGTAGTTGAAGGATTAGGAATTGATCGCGTACAAGGCGACAATATGGGCATGTTAGCAACCGTTATCAATGCTCTGGCAATACAATCATCTCTTGAAGGTATTGGTGTTGATACAAGAGTGATGACAAGTATCGAAATGTCTAAGGTTGCTGAACCATTTATTCAGCGTAGAGCGATTCGCCACTTGGAAAAGGGAAGAGTTGTTATTTTCGGTGGAGGAACTGGTAGTCCATACTTCTCAACCGATACAACCGCTGCTTTAAGAGCGAGTGAAATTAAAGCAGAAGTTATCTTAATGGCGAAGAATAGTGTAGATGGCGTATATAGTGCAGATCCTAAGAAGGATCCAAATGCGAAGAAGTATACACATCTAACATATATGGACCTATTAAATAAAGGATTACAAGTCATGGATTCCACTGCCACAAGTATGTGCATGGATAATGACATGGAACTCATGGTATTTAACATGAATGAGAAAGACAATATCGTCAAAGCAATGAAGGGCGAAAAGATTGGAACAATCATTAATAAGGAGGAGAAGTAATAATGGCATACGCAATCGTTGATTCCAGCGCAGTAAAGATGGACAAAGTTATCGAACATCTACAATCAGAATTAAATACAGTACGTACAGGAGCAGCTAACGTTAAGATGTTAGACCGTGTTGAAGTGGACTACTATGGTTCCCCAACACCACTCAACCAGATTGCGGCTTTATCCGTTTCTGAAGGTCGTACACTTGTTATCAAACCTTATGACCCAAGTAGTTTAAAGGCTATTGAACATGCATGTAATGAAGCAGACTTAGGTATTGCGCCATCTAACGATGGAACAGTTATACGTTTAACAGTTCCACAGTTAACAGGTGATACTCGTAAAGAAATGACAAAGAAGGTTGATAAGATGGGTGAAGAATGCAAGATTCAAATCCGTAATATCCGCCGTGACGCAATGTCTGTTGTAAAGAAGGATAAGACAATGGACGAAGATACTCAGAAGGATTGCGAAAACGAGATTCAGAAGCTTACTGATAAGTATGTTAAGAAGATCGATGATTTAGCAGCTGCTAAGAGTGCTGAAGTGTTAAAGGTTTAATCGCAAAGTTATCCTTTATGATCAGTCTGTGTACAGGCTGATTTTTTTGTAGTAAAAAGGTATAATAAGATAGTTAGTGGAGAATTGATATGAATACATGTAAACACTTAGCAATTATCATGGATGGCAATGGTAGATGGGCCAAGGCACAGGGAAAACCTCGTACAGCTGGACATCTAGTTGGAAGTGATAATGTTCGTACTATCGCAATTGCGGCAGATGAGATGGGAATTGAATATCTGACACTCTATGCTTTCTCAACTGAGAACTGGAAACGAACAGCTGATGAAGTAAACTACATTATGAAATTACCAGCATTCTTCTTTAAGAAGTATATGCAGGAGTTCTTAGATAGAGGCTTCCGTATGCGTATTATTGGAGAATTGGATATGTTACCAAAGGCAACACAAAAGGTATTACGTGATGCGGAGGAAGAATCAAAAGATAATCATGGCTTATCGCTTAATATCTGTATGAATTATGGTTCTAGAAGAGAAATCTTACTTGCGGCTAGAAAGTATGCGCAAGATGTTGTGGATGGAAAGGCTACACTGGATATCGAAGAGGAAGATTTTGATCAATATATGATGACCAAAGATTTCCCACCAGTTGACCTTTTAATCCGTACAAGTGGCGAACAGCGTATTTCTAACTATTTATTATGGCAGATTGCGTATGCGGAGTTAGAGTTTGTGCCAGAGTCATGGCCAGAGTTTACACCAGATGTATTAAAGCGTTGTTTAGAGGAATATCAAAATCGTGATCGACGATTTGGAGGAATTAAGAATGTCTAAAATGAAATTAAAAACAATCGTTGCGTTTGTGATTATTCTTGTTGTAGCACCACCGCTCTATTTTGGTGGAAATCTATTACAAGCGCTATTGGTTCTTGTTAGTGCGTTAGGTTCGCTTGAGATTGCGTCTTTAACAGATCAAAAGAAACATTGGTTCTTATCTTTCATGACATTGGCTGCAGTGATGGCAATGTACTATATCAACCGTTCAATGTTTCCAGCAATCCTTGCGATTTGGGTGATTGTGTTATTTGTTACAGAGTTATTACGTAAAAATGAAAGTAGCGATTTAACAGCGTATACATTATTGATGTCTATCTTGTTAGGCTTGGGTTTACGTTGTATTTCAGTCATTTATCAAGATGGTGCCAAAACAGGTTTCTTAACAATTATCTTTGTGTTAATAGGTTGTTTCTTCTGTGATACGGGTGCTTATCTTTCTGGTTCGTTATTTGGAAAGCATAAGTTAATTCCACATGTTTCACCAAATAAGACTGTGGAAGGTGCGATTGGTGGATATCTTGTTGGTGCGATTGGAGCCTTGTTATGGGGACTACTAGTAACTACGTATCTTCCAAAAGAACTTGTGATTACTGCTAGTTTGATTATTCCTGCAGTTGCACAGATTGGTGACTTAAGTTTCTCATCAATTAAACGTAGATTTGGTATTAAAGATTTCTCAAATATTTTGCCAGGACATGGTGGTATCTTTGACCGTATTGACTCACTGATTTTCTGTCTGATGGCTTTTAATGGTTTGATGATCTTATGGGGTATCTAAAATGAAGCGTTTGATGTTATTGGGTGCCAGTGGTTCTATTGGTACCCAAACAATCGATGTTGTCTTACAACATCCAGATGAGTTTTCGCTAGTTGGAATCAGTGTGGGTCATCGCATCGATGTCTTAAAAGAAATTTTAGGAAAGATTCGTGTACCACATGTATGTGTATGTGAACAAAAGGATATGCAAGAGTTAGTTTCTCAATATCCGGATATTCATTTCTACTATGGAGATGATGGCTTGACTACACTTGCCAAGATGAAAGAATATGATCTTTTAGTAAATGCACTTGTCGGATTTGTTGGTTTTTTACCAACGCTACATGCGATTCAAGCAGGCCATCATATCGCACTTGCCAATAAGGAAACACTTGTTGTTGGTGGAGAATTAATCGAAAAGGCAATCAAGGAATATGGCGTATCATTATATCCAATTGATAGTGAACACTCTGCCATCTTCCAAGCCTTGCAAGGAAATGAACATAAAGAAATTAAGCGACTTTTAATTACAGCTTCAGGTGGCTCTTTCCGCAATCAAACAAGAGAAGAGTTAAAGGATGTTACGGTAGAACAAGCACTTGCACATCCTAACTGGGCGATGGGTGCCAAGATTACAATTGATAGTGCAGATATGATGAATAAGGGATTTGAAGTTATTGAAGCACATTATCTATTTGATATTGATTATGATCGTATTGATGTGGTGATGCATCCAGAGTCAGTGATTCATTCTATGGTAGAATATGTAGACCACAGTGTGATGGCGCAACTTGGTGCACCTGATATGCGTTTGCCAATTCAGTATGCATTAACTTGGCCACATCGCTATCCGCTTGCTTTAGAGAAGCCATTAGACTTAACTGAAGTTGCAACTTTGCATTTTGCAAAGCCTGATTTAGAAAGGTTCCCATTACTAGCACTAGCTTATGAAGCTGGTAAAAAGGGAGGAAATCTTCCGGCTGTTATGAATGCCGCAAATGAAGTCGCAAATGCTGCATTTAGAAAGAAACAGATTCCATTTTTAGCAATTGAAGACATTGTTATCAATGCAGTGCATACTGTAACATATCAACCGGTCAATACAGTACAAGATTTAATTGATGCGGATCGTTGGGGAAGAGACTTCGCATATCAACAAATACAAGGAGTGAACCAATGACAGCAGTTTTATTTATCGTATTACTTTCCATTATTGTAACGATTCATGAATTCGGACATTTCTTAGTTGCCAAGGCATTTGGTGTTTATTGTTTTGAGTTTTCAATCGGTATGGGACCAGCTATCTTTACACGGAAAGGAAAAGAAACACAGTTCTCTATCCGTGCACTACCTATCGGTGGATATGTCGCAATGGCAGGGGAAACTGAAGGGGATGAAGCATATCCTAATGTAAAGGTTCCTGAGGGAAGAAGAATTACAGATCAAAAACCATGGAAGAAGATTTGTATCATGCTTGCAGGTGTCGCAATGAACTTCCTACTTGCATGGGTGATCTTCTCTATGTTCTTGTTAAACACTGGTACATTTACAAAATCAAGTGAACCAGTGATTGCGACAGTCTTAGAAAACAGCCCAGCTGAACAAGCAGGCTTGCAGGCAGGCGATCGTATTATTAAAGTTGTTAAAGAAGATGGCTCATCCGTTGAACCAAAGACATTCCTAGAATTCCAAGCGTTCAACGGTGATAATAAGGGTACAGAAACTTTCACCATCTTGCGTGATGGCCAAACATTAACAGTTAAGGTTACACCAACCTACAACAAAGAGACAGATAGCTATATGTTTGGTATCAGTGCGAAAGCAGGAGAGCAGGTAAAGATTAATATCTTGAACTGTTGGTATTATGGTTTGGTAGAGATGCAGGTCATTACATCGATGACGATTCAAGCATTACTAAATCTTATACGAGGTAAGGGCTTGAATCAATTGTCTGGTCCTGTTGGAATCTATCAAGCAACAGCGACCTACGCAAGTCTTGGCTTTGGTGCCTATATGATGTTGGTAGCTCAAATTAGCCTGAACGTCGGTATTTTTAATCTATTACCACTTCCGGTATTAGATGGTGGACAGGTTGTGATTACAGTACTTGAATGGATTACAAGGCGTCAGTTTAATGAAAAATTAAAGACAGCTATCATGATAATTTGTTGGCTACTGTTAATCAGTGTTATGATATTTGCGACATGGAACGATGTTTCCAAATTATTTATAAAGTAGAGGAGATTAAATAAAATGAAAACAATTCTTGTAACGGGAGGTACTGGCTTTATTGGCTCAAACACTTGCGTTTCTTTAATGAATGCAGGGTATGACGTCGTTGTGTTAGATAATCTTTACAACTCCAAAGAAGTTGTATTAGACCGTATCGAAAAACTAACAGGTAAAAAGCCAAAGTTCTACAAGACAGATATCTTAGACCGCAAGGGATTAGATCAGATTTTTGCGGAGAATAAGATTGATGCGGTCATTCACTTTGCGGGTTATAAGGCAGTTGGTGAATCTGTAGAAATTCCATTAACATATTATGAAAATAATATTACTGGTTCTTTAAACTTATATATGGCAATGAAGGAAGCTGGATGTAAGACACTTGTATTCTCATCTAGTGCAACTGTTTATGGCTCTCCAGAGTCTTGCCCAATTCGAGAAGATTTCCCAGTATCCACAACAAATCCATATGGTTCTACAAAGCTAATGAATGAGATGATTTTACAGGATTTAAGTAAGTCAGATCCTGAGTGGTCTATCATGTTATTACGTTACTTTAACCCAATTGGTGCACATCCAAGTGGATTATTAGGAGAGGTTCCAAATGGTATTCCTAATAACTTAGTACCTTATATCGCTCGTGTTGCGATTGGTACTAGTGAGAAGGTTCGGGTATTTGGTGATGACTATGATACAGTTGATGGAACAGGTGTTCGTGACTACATCCACGTATGTGATTTAGCAGATGGCCATATCGCAGCTGTTAAATATGCTTTAGAGCATAAGGGTGTTGAAAAGGTAAACCTTGGTACAGGTAACGGATATAGTGTATTACAGGTTGTTCAAGCCTACAGCAAGGCATGTGGTAGAGAGTTACCATATGAAATCTTGCCACGTAGAGCAGGAGATGTTGCGGAATGTTATGCAGATCCAACAAAGGCATTAGAATTATTAGGTTGGAAGGCACAGTACAATATTGATCAGATGTGTAAGGATTCATGGAATTTCACTCAAATGAATCCAAATGGAATCGAGTAGTACTATGATTGGACTGATCATTACTGGTAATGGTAAATTTCCAGAAGGTGTAAGTAGTGCAGTTGAAATTCTTTCTGGAAAGTTAGAAGACTATACCACCGTATCCTTTCTATTAGAAGAGACTGTTGATCAATTCATTAATAGATTACGTACTGCAATTGAATCCATGAAACAAAGTGGCGATATTCTCATCATGGCGGATGTACAGGATAGCACAACCTATCGAGAAGCTTGTACACTTGCCAAAGAATATGCGGCAGAATGCAATATTGATGTGGTTGCTGGTTTAAATATCGGAATGGTTCTACAAGCAAGTATGGCTAGAAGTTATATTCATAACGTTAATGATCTAGCTGCTTTAGCGGTAGAGGCAGGACATAGTCAAATTGTAGATTTTGATGAAAAACATCCGGACGAAGATATTGCATAAATAAAACATGAAAAATCTTGTTTGTATATACAGACAAGATTTTTTCATATTCTCACAAATTCATTGTATAAAACTTGTTATTTTCAACAATTACTTAAAAATACTATGTTTATAGGATATACTGTATTTAACAAATAGTAATAATTTTTACGTAATGATAAAGAATATTACATCATTAAAGGGGGGGGAATATGATGATTCTGAGATTATTGCATAATAGGTATCGTTGTTTTATAGCTCTTATGGTAGTTGTTTTCATGTTTTCTTTCGCTACTAGCGTACGGCAAGTAAATGCGGAAGATGAAAGTGCATCAGAAACAACAGAAAGTACAGGGACAACTTTTACAATGCTACGAGCACCATCGATTATCACCGAGATTTATCTAGATGGTGTAAATGGAGATGATACGAAGGATGGTAGTAATACCACAAATGCAGTAAAGACATTTGAAAGAGCAAAGGATATCGCAACTGCGAATCAATCAATCTCTACGATATGGGTTACTGGTACAGTACCAGTTTCAGGAGAGATTACATTAAGTGGTACAAATGCAATCTTAAAGCGTGATCCTGCATTTGCAAACTACATGTTGCAAACACAAGGAGATACTGTTTTCCATGATATTACAATTGATGGAAATAAAGATAATGTCATAATGCCCGGTTCTATATATTCTTTGGTAAGAGTAGTGAATGCGACTGCCACGATACAGGATGGTACAGTACTACGGAATAGTGAAGTAAGACATTCGAATATTGGTACAGGTGGTGCTTTAATTATCGAAGCTGCTACAGTCAATATGACAGGTGGACATATTCATGATAACCAAGCAAACTGGGGTGGTGCTATCTATCTGGGTGGTAATGCGAACTTTAATATGTCTGGTGGTGTAATTGAAAATAATCATGCGGTATCTATTGGTAGTCAGATTGCGGCAGGTGGTGGTATTGCGTCTTGGTCTGCGTATTTAAATGGTACCAATACAACAACAATTAGTGGTGATGCGATTATTCGTCATAATCGGTCGGATGAAATGGGTGGAGGTATTTCACTTGGCACAAACTCAGCTTCAAACGGAAAAGATAATTTAGTCATGACTGGTGGAATGATTGATGATAATCGCTCTGGTACAGGTGGCGGTGGCATCTTTGTACAAGCAGGATTTACAGGTTGTAATGCGACTGCTACGATTTCCGGTGGTTTTATTACGAATAATATAATGACAGGAACAGGACAAGGAAATTGTGATTTCGGAGGTGGAGGCATCTATGTAAATGGTTATAATAGCGCAGTTCCATCATTCCAAAATGGAGAATTAAAGTTAACGAATGCTCTAATTATCAATAATACAGCAGAGATGGAAGGTGGCGGATACGCGTCATGTCCAAACTCACAGACTAAGATTTATCTAAAGAATGGCGTTGCGTTATATGCAAATATTGCTGAGAGCGCAAAAGAAATTTATATTCTAGCCAGTAATGCTTATGGAGCACATAGTGGAGATCCAACCTATGAGATTTCACCACTTATGCTTGGAGGTACTGCGTATCAGTGGAAAGATGATGATGGAAATGAGATTCCTCTTAATCGATTATCTGGGCAACTATTTGCTATCAATGATGAATATCTAGGACTACATACAGATATAGTACAAGATACTAATGCACAGGCTCTTGCTAGAGTTATTATCGCTGGTAATTATTCTCTTACAAGAGGTGGAGGAATTGGCTCGAATGGTACAGTATATATGGGTGAAAGTGATTTGACCTCTGTAAGTGTTCGAAAAGAATGGAAAGACACTCTTGCGAGTGGATTACCAGGATATATTGAAGTGGAACTCTATCGAACTATTGTAGGTAATACAGAACAAGCGCAATACGTAGGATATGAAACTATCATTCCGGATTCTAGTGGTAACTGGACAATCACATTCCAGAATCTTCCAAAGAATGACGCAAATGGTAATAGTTTTATATATACGGTAAAAGAGCGTCCGATAGACGACTATGTGTCAACGGTGACAGGTGATCAAGATATTGGATATGTCATTACAAATTCCATTCCAAGAACACCACCAACGGCAGACCATATTCACATTTGGCCACCTATCATGATACTAAGTATATCTTTGATTACAATTCTCATCATCGGATTTAAGAAATTTGAAAAGGAATAGAATCATAAGAAAGGAAGCTCTGAATTGGGTTTCCTTTTCATATGTTTTTTTGCAAAATATGAGATTGATTGGAAGTGCAACTTATTTTTTGACGAAAAAATCGAAAAAATGGGAAAAAGTAACAAATTTCACATTTTTTTACAATTTTTGTAACAAAATCAAAAAAATTTTTAAAAAATTAAAATGCGAAAAAATAGCATAGAATAAGGATAATTTACACTTTTCGTAAATTTAAAACACGAAAAACACTTGAATATGATTGCAAATGAAATAGGAAAGTGGTTAGAATACAGCCATGATGAAAAATACTATCAAAAAACAAATGGGAATGATTGTGACTGGTGCATTATCTGCAGTATTAGTTGCAGGTTCTGTATCAATAACACATGTAAAGGCAGAAGAAGCTGCCAATCCGTTTACAAGTAATGCGTTACCAGTTATTACTGTAGACGCACAGGAAGAAGATCCTTATACAGCGATCAAGAACGAAGTTATCAAGCAACGTGCTTTACTCGGTGGATATGATTTGAACTATATCTCACTTGATAAGAGTGTAGCTGATATTACTGGTTTTGATCGAAACGCAACAGGTATTCAAACTGTTACAGTAAAAGTCAACTTAGCAAGTACAGGGGATAAGGAGGTTGAAAAGAGGCTTGGATACTCCTTTGTACAGAAGGTTGTTGTTAAACTGAAACAAGACAGTGCACCTGTAGTACAACTTAAGAGTGATGCCGTTACAGTAAATAACGGTGATACATTTAACGCTTCTAGTTATATTTCCTATATTAATGATGATTCTGGTATCTTACCTGTATTATCAGTAACTGGCGAAGTAGATATGGATAAAGATGGTGAGTATCCAGTAACTTATACAGTATCTGATACTGCTGGTCATACTTCATCTGCTGTATTAACAGTTACTGTAAAGACTCCTGTCGAAGTAGCAGTAGCTAAACAAGCTGAAGCAGAGACAAAGAAAGCTGAAGTTACAGCTCAACTTGAGGCTGTAAAGGCATTAACTGATTCATCAACAAGCACAACAACTGACGCAGCTACAACTGCTACTACCAATAGTTTGGAAACACAGTTAGCTGAGCTTCAGAAGGAAATTGATTCCATTAAGGAAATTGGTAATAACGCAAATGCTGCAGTGGGTAAAAACGAGACAATCGATGTTCCTGCTACACCAGCAGCTACAGAGACACCTGCAACTGTTGAAACACCTGCAGTAGAAACTCCAGCAGCTACAACAGTTACTGAGACACCTGTCGCTACACCAGAGCCTACACCTGCAGCACCAGCTGTAGTAGAGACTCCAGTAGCTACACCTACACCAGTTCCTACACCAACAAAGACAATGTATCCTAATGTACGTCTTAATGTTCGTACAGCTCCAAGTACATCAGGTTCAATTATTACAACATTAAATGTTAACGATCCTGTTTATTGTACAGATACAGTTTCTAACGGATGGCAAGAAATCGTAATCAACGGACAAGTTGGTTGGGTATATGCACAATATATTCAAAGTGAACAGTATGTAGCTCCAACTCCACAATATGGACAGTATGGTGCATATACTGACGCAATTAACCTTGCATTATCATTCGTAGGTAACACACCATATGTATGGGGTGGTGCATCTCCATCTGGATTTGACTGCTCAGGTCTTGTTAAGTACTGCTATGGTATTTCACAAAGAACTACATATACACAGCAGACATTAGGAACACACCGCTATGACGTATGGAATGCTCCAGCAGGTGCTCTATACTTCTGGGGTTCTGAATCTGCACCTTACCACGTAGCTATCGCTCTTGGTGGTGGTCAGACAGTACAGGCAATGAATGAAAATGATGGTATTCAGGTCATTGGTATCACATACTTCATGCCTTCCTACTATGTAATTATCGGACAATAAGACTCCTGAAAAGGAGTTTTTTTATGCCGCACTAATGTAAAAGCGCGGCTTTTGAATTGGAAAAACGGAAGAAAGAAAAAGAAATTCTCAAATATCTGTTGACAAATATATACTGTGTTGTACGATGTACATATAAATAACATAGTATAATTGCTGTTTATAGTATAGATGGAGCGAAGAAATGAATGAAGAATGGGTATCGCAAATAAAACGTGGCACATTGGAGTATGCAATTTTGCTTTCGATCAAACAAGGTGATAGGTATGGATATGATCTGATTCAATCATTAGAAGCCTATCCACTTCTAAAGGCAAAAGAGAGTACGGTATATCCTCTCCTACGAAGATTGCTGAAGAATGGGTATCTTGAGTCCTATTGGCAGAATATGGGTGAGGGGATGCTGTCTAGAAAGTATTATCGAATAACCGATAATGGCATCGCGTATCTAAATGAAATGGACAAAAATTGGCAGGCTCTTGTAACGAGTATTTCTAAACTAAGGAAGGATTGAGATAATGAAAACAAAAACAATTAATACAGCTTTGGAGAAGTATTTATCACAGGTGGATAGATATCTGAAATATATGCCTGTGTCCGAAAAAACAGATATTTTAAGTGAACTGAAGAGCTCGTTTTATGAAAGAATGAAGAATGGGCAGAGCGAGGAGTCAATCATTGCGGAAATGGATGATCCTAAAATGCTTGCTGCGGAATACATTGGACAGGCTATAGTAAAGACTTCGAGTTTTTCGTTTAAACGATTTATGATGGCTTTAGGGGTATCCACGTCATGGATAGCAATTATTCCAACATTGGTAGTTTTGACGGCATCATTTTTCTTCTCGTGCGGAGTAAGTGTTCTTGCTGGATTTATAGGACTTCTAAAAGGGATTGTTCACATTCCTGTTATCAATGATATGAGATTTGTGTTTTTTACATATGCATTAACAGGGATGCCAGCGTTACTTGTTGGAATGTTGCTTGCGGTAATATTCTTTGTTTTGGGTTTGTTCTGTTGGAAAGGGACTGTGGGAATGATTAAATTTGTACAAACACAAAGATGGAAACTTAAGACGGGCGGCGAAGAATTATCATGAATCTGTAACTATTACACAGTTTTGGACAAGTGAAGAGATCATGGAATTAAACCACGGCGTTTCTTGAATGTACCAAAAAACCTGTCTGACATTATCGAGAAAACGATGTCTGCTAATACATATCAATAGATGACGCAATAGCAGATGCAATGAACAAAAGTATAGGAGTTTTATGTAGACTGAAATAGTCTTGAATGGAGTTTTATTTTTGCCAATTTTGTGAAAAAATACCTAAGAATGCTGTAGTTTTTTGAAAAACTTGTGAAATTGTGTGAAATGTGGTCCAAAAAGTTGCATAATTAGCACGAAAAAAAGTAAAATAGAGTCATGGTAAAAAATAAATTAAACAAAAAACTCGGCAGAGTAGGTGCTGGATTATTATCTGCATTACTCATTGCCGGTACATATTCAACAAAAACAGTATACGCAGATGACAACAAAGTTACTACAGTTGAAAAGGAAAACACATTGCCAGTTATTGAAGTAAGTCAGCAGGATTTAAATCCTCTTGATACTATCAAGAGCTTGGTAATCCAAGAAAGAGCTGCTTTTGACGGAACATATGATCTTACAAATATCTCAATCGAGAAGAGTGTTGCGGATATTGAAGGATTCAATCGTTCAGTAACGGGTATCCAAACAGTTACCGTCAAGGTTACACTTGCAAGTACTGGTGATATTGAAGCGCAAAAGACTCTAGGGTATTCCTTTATTCAGAAAGCTGTTGTAAATGTTGTCAATAGTACAGCACCTGTCATCAAGTTGAAGAATTCATCTGTTGTGGTAAACAATGGTGATACATTTAACGCATCTAGTTATATTTCTTATATCAATGATGATTCAGGCATCCTTCCTGTGTTAACTGTTGAAGGTTCTGTAGATATGAACACAGATGGTGATTATCCGGTTACATATACAGTTGTCGATACTGCAGGTAATAAGTCTACAGCGACTATGACAGTCTCTGTTCGTACTCCACAGGAAGTTGTTGACGCAAGAATTGCGGCTGAAGAACAACGTCAAAGAGAAGAAGCTGAAAGAGCGGCTGCTGAAGAAGCTGCTAGAGCTCAACAAGCTGCGAACACTGCTAGATCTGCTACTACATCTACATTTGACCCATCTAAGTATGATTCAAGTTTATATGCTGGTGGTATCGCTGCTGCGTTATCTCTTGTTGGTACTCCATATCAATGGGGTGGTACAACTCCAGCAGGATTTGACTGCTCTGGTTTAGTTCAATACTGTTATGGTTTAGGTGCTCGTACAACATATGCTCAACAAGCACTCGGTACTCACCAATATGATGTATGGAACGCTCCAGCTGGTGCACTCTACTTCTATGGTTCTGATTCAGCTCCATATCATGTCGGTATCGCACTTGGTAATGGAACAATGGTTCATGCCGCAACATATGGTATAGGTGTAACAGTTCAGGATATCTCTGGTTACTTACCATCCTATTACGTAGTGCCAGGACAATAAAATGATGTTTAAGACTCACTGATGTGAGTCTTTTTTTGGCTTATTGGGAAAAGAAAAAGTCCTTTCGGACTTTATAGAATTTGGAATATGAAATACTTTAGATAACTTGTTTCGTCCATCGTCCAAAGGATAGGGTGGTCAGGATTTTGTTGGGTAACAGAAATCTGACGTAGTGTAACTCCACATTCCTTGGCACTTTCTAGTAACATCTGCTCAAAGAGTTTTGTTTCCATGAATCTTGAACATGAACAAGTAATCAAATAACCACCATTGCGTAATACATTCATAGCTTTCATGTTAATGTTTTTATATCCATAGTAGGCACTGTTCACTGTCTTACGAGATTTTGTGAATGCTGGCGGGTCTAAGACGATAATATCAAACTCGTTATCCTTGAGATTCTCAAGATAGTCGAATACATCGGCTTGAACAAATTGAATTTTATCTTCAAGGTGATTAAGTTTGGCGTTTTGGTAGCCTTGTTGTAAGGCAACGTTTGAAACATCGACAGCAGTGACTGCTTTTGCGTTACCATAGGCTGCATTTAACGCAAAGCCACCGGTATGGCTAAAACAATCGAGTACACGTTTATCACGTGCGATATTACGTAATAATACACGATTTGATTTCTGGTCTAAGAAGTAACCTGTCTTTTGACCATTTTCAATATCTACCTGAAGTTGAATGCCATTTTCATTGATAATCGTCTGTGGAGATATATGATTTGGATTGTAGAAAAAACTCTTGTAGGTTGTTAATCCTTCTTTTTCTCTGACTTTGATATCGTTACGTTCATAGATTGCCTGAATGATGTGATCGTTTTCTTTGAATACTTCTAGTAAGATATCATAAATCATCTGTTTGTGTTGTTCCATACCAGTATTCGAAATTTGTGTTACCAGGATATCGTTATAACAATCCACAACAAGACCAGGTAATAAATCAGCTTCACCAAATACATAACGACAATTGGACAAGTTATTTGGTTCTACTGTCTTACGATAGTCATACGCAAAGCGAATACGTCTTTCAAAGAAAGCTTGATCGATAAGTTCTGATTCATCTTTGGTTAAGATACGACAAGTGATATGACTGATAGGAGAGTAGAAACCTGTACCGTAATATGTGCCATCAGTAGAGATAATATTGACAATACATCCATCTGAAATATTTTCGTCAGCTTGGACTAAGTTATTGCGATACATCCACATTTGACCTTTTTGAAGCCAAGTTTCTCCTTCTTTAGAAATTGTGATAGTAGGATAGTTATTTTTCATAGGAACACCTCGGGATAATGATAAACGATATTGCGCCAATTTACTAATCTTTCCATGGGATTTTTGGAATGAATTGTAATAAAGAGTAGGAGGTTTTTGGAAAATGATTATTCGTGAAATGCCAAGCACAGAACGACCACGAGATAAGGGGCTAAGATATGGCGTAAGATCGCTTAGTTCAAGAGAGCTACTTGCGTTAATATTACGGACTGGTTCACAAGGAGAGTCTGTTTTAACGATGGCTGATAATTTATTACAGATGTCGAAGGGGATTAAAGGTCTTGTACGGATGTCAAATGAAGAACTATGTAAAATTAAAGGGATTAGTAAGGTAAAGGCTCTACAATTACAAGCAATCTTTGAAATTAGTCGAAGGGCGTCATTAGAAACTGCTTATGAAGAGGAAATTATCGATAATCCAGAGCGTATTATCGATTGGCTAAGAAATGAAATTGGTACTGGTAGCCAAGAAAAGTTTTTGGTTGTTTATCTAAATACTGCACATCGCATTATCTCCGCAAAGACATTATTTGTGGGAACGATTAACGCAAGTGCGGTATATCCCCGTGAAATCTTTAAAGAAGCTTTACTGATTGGTAGTACGGATATTATGTTGGCACACAATCACCCTAGTGGTGTTTTGACACCAAGTACACAAGATTTAGTTGTAACGGGAAAGTTAATGGAATGTGGCAAACTGATGGGTGTAAGAGTGTTAGATCATCTTATTGTCTCCCAAACAAATTTTCTCAGTTTTGCTAGAGAAGAACTCTTTGAAACTTGTATGGAAGCTTACCAATGTGCACATGGAATCACAACCTAATACATGATAAAATATTAAGGATACTTTGAAGGGTAAATAGGAGTCATATTGCGGTATGAAAACCAAAATAGACTATAATAAAAGAAAGTCTTTTACGACGATTGATAAGAAGAAATAAACCTGATTTTACACAGGTGGGAGAATATGAAATGAAGAAATTATTACTGACAGATGGTAACTCAATGTTATTTAGAGCGTATTACGCTACAGCGTATGGTAGACCAATGACTACGTCTGATGGAACACCAACAAACGCTGTATTTGGTTTTGCGTCTATGATACAAAAGGCAATTGATATTATTCAACCAGATGCAGTTTTAGTTGCCTTCGATGCAGGGAAGCATACTTTCCGTCATGAACTTTATGCAGACTATAAGGGTGGTCGTAAGCCGGCACCTGATGACTTGGTGCCACAGTTTAAACTCGTTCGAGATTTCTTGGATGCTTTTGCGATTACTTGGGTGGAGATGCAAGATATTGAAGCCGATGACTTGATTGGAACGATCTCTAAAAAAGCAAAGGACTATCAAACCTATGTACTCACAAGTGACCATGATATGTTACAGCTAGTGGATGATACGACTTCTGTATTACTGATGAAGAAAGGTATTACAGAGATGGATGTCATGACACCTGAAAGTCTAAAGGAACAGATGGGAATTGAACCACTACAAATTATTGATATGAAGGGTTTGATGGGTGATAAGTCAGATAATATTCCAGGTATTCCTGGGATTGGTGAAAAGACAGCTCTCAAGCTTTTAGAGGAATACGGCACAGTTGAAAACGTCCTAGCAAATGAAGATAAACTCAAGGGCGCTTTACAGAAGAAAGTGATGGAAGGTCATGATTCCGCATTACTTTCTAAAAAACTTGCGACAATTCGTCGTGATGTAGATGTAGAGATGAGTGAGAAAGAGTTATCCTTTACACCAAACTATCCACAACTTGTAAAGTTCTTACAGATGTTAGAGATGAATACGCTCGCAAGACGCTTCTCAGATAAGATTGTAGCAGAAGAGAATACAACAGAAGAGACTGTTGTGACGCCAAGTGAAGATAAGCGCGTTACAAAAGTACCTACAGAAATGTTAAAGGATGCATGTGCTGTGTTTGTAGATGATAACCATGATGCATTCATGCATGCGACAATCAATGGCTTTGCGCTATTCAATGGTAAGCAAGCAGTATATATTTCCTTAGCAGATGCAAAGAAAGATGAAGACTTGCTAGCATATCTTTCAAGTGACATGCCACATAAATATGGATTTGATGTAAAACGCAACTTACATCTAGCGGAAAATGAAGGATTAACCCTCAATTTCCATGATGATATGATGCTTGCGGCTTCTTTAGTAGATTCATCTTTAACAACAACCGCGAAGATTATTGAGCGTTATGGCTTTGAAAATACATTGAGTTATGAAGATGTATATGGTAAACCTACAAAGCCAAATTTAATTATTGATGAAGAAAAACAATGCATGTATGCATGCGCATTTGCGAGAAATATCTTTAGTTTATATGCAGAAATTACCCCAAAATTAAAAGAATATAAGATGGAAAAACTCTACTATGAAATGGAGATGCCACTAACGAGCGTTCTCTATCACATGGAAAGAGAAGGAATTCGTTGTGATATTGATATTCTTGATCGCATTGCGACAGAAACAATGGCGAAGATTAGCGAAGCACAGAAAGAAATCTATGCGATTGCAGGAAAAGAGTTTAACATCAATTCACCAAAGCAACTAGC
>ERZ772979.683-NODE-683-length-22399-cov-22.776361_pt1 | contig 22399 bp, 20 predicted proteins | sample MGYA00511130_ERZ772979 | MGnify/ENA primary metagenome ERZ772979 (study PRJEB29015, sample SAMEA2738103) | human oral metagenome | biome: human oral; feature: human-associated habitat; material: saliva | place: China | collected 2186 ... | reverse complement strand
GAGCCGGTTAGTCCGGCTCGCCCCGCTCCATCAGTCGTATGGAAGGCCTAGTCGTTGTCTCGACGGTCGTCCCAGCGGCGCTCCTAATCCTGGATGAAGGAGTTCCATCCACTGCCCTTCTCTGCGCCGCGCTCGGACGATTCATCGGCCGACTGTGACGACGATACTCCGGGCCGCGACAGGGCGTAGAGGATACCGGCGACCGTCAGGGCGAAACCGGCCACACCCAGGAGGATCGAGAGGATCGAGTAGCCCAGCGACACGGCGGCGACCAGGACGACCATGCCCAGGACTGCTCCGGTCAGACCCAGCGCGATGCGGCGCGGCGCGCGCGGTCCGCGAGCCGGCTCGTCTTCCTCCTCGGCCGCGGGGGTGGACATCTGGGAGGCCAACGCCGGGTCTTCCTCGCGCAGGGATGCTTCCATCTGCTCGAGGATCTTCTTCTCGTACTCGGTGAGAGCCATTGGGTGCCCCTTTCGGACGGTGGTGTCCTCAGCTTAGCGCGTGCGACATGTCAGAGACGAACTGGCCTTACAGGAGCGTTCCCTGCGTGGCTTCTTCGTCGCGGGGTTCACTCCCCTTCCCATGCACCTGAGTGCCGGCTCCGGCGGGAGGGGCCCCGTCCTCGTTGCTATCCGCGCCGAAGGAGCGCCTACCCGACACCTTCTTTCCGAGGAGCGTGGCGGGGGCGAGGGCACCCGCGCCGAACTTGTCACGGATCTGATCCATCGCACGCTCGGAGGCGGCGGGTCTCTCGTCACGGTCGAGCGTGACGGCGACGCCACCCGAGCGCGACTGCAGCCCCTCCACGCGCACGCCGAAGAGCCGCACTCCCCCGATCGGCATGTCCTCACGGGCAAACAGGCCCTGCGCCGCCTGCGCAATATCACGCCCTGTGTCAGTGGGCGCCACGAGGCTCACGCTGCGCGTGATCGTATGAAAATCGGTGCCGCGCATCTTGATACCCACGGTCCACCCCACGACGCCCCCGGCGCGCAGCCTGCGCGCGCAGTCATGCGAGGCCGCCAGGATGAATTCTTCGATGTCCGCCCGCCAGCGCACGTCCTCCTCGAAAGTTCGTTCCATGCCGACCGATTTCTCGGCTCGCGTGGGGGCGACGGGACGCGGGTCGATGCCCCACGACAGGTCGTGGAGGTGGTGGGCGGAGGCCACACCAAGAAGCTTGGTGAGGCGCGTGAGCGGGGCGTTGGCGAGGTCCCCGATCGTGTCGATCCCCTCCCGGTCGAGGATCGCCGCGGTTTTTCCTCCGACTCCCCACAGCGCCCCAACGGGCAGTCCGTGGAGGAAGTCGACAGTGGCCGCCTGCGGGATGAGGAGCAGGCCGTCGGGCTTGGCGTGCGAGGACGCGATCTTGGCGACCGACTTGGTGGCGGCGATTCCGACGGATGCAGGCAGCCCGACGGCTTCCCGGATTCGCGCGCGGATGAGGCGAGCGATGTGGATGGGCGACCCGAGCCTGCGGCGCGCCCCGGAGACGTCGAGGAAGGCCTCGTCAATGGAGACCTGCTCGAGATCGGGGGTGACGGTGGCGAGAATCGCCATCACCTGGCGGGAGTAGCGCTGATAGAGGCCGTGCTTGTTGGGGATGAATACAGCGCTCGGGCACAGGGCGCGGGCGCGCGAGGTGGGCATGCCTGCGCGCACGCCCAGGGCGCGGGCCTCGTAGGTGGCGGAGGTGACGACTCCACGCCCGGACGTGCCGCCCACGATAATGGGACGGCCAATGAGGCTCGGATCCTCGCGCATCTCGACCTGCGCGAAGAAGGAGTCCATGTCGACGTGCAGAATCGGCGTGGCGCTATCGTCCGATCCCCAGTCGCGTTTGGCGCGCGCGTCCCTGGGAGCGTTTGACATGTCACCTCCTGTGCCCGTGGGCGTCGTCCATGGTTACAGTGTCCACCATGGCACGCTCATCTTCGTCACGCGACATCTCCTTCGACACGGATTTCGGTGTGGCCCGCATCCGCTGGGACGGCCCGCGCGCGACGCTGTTCCTGGGCGAGGTCGAATCGTCCGCAGTCGACACGTCGGACCCCACGTACTTGGAGTTCGAGTACATGCAGCACATGGACGCCGTCGTGTCTTCGCTGTGGGACCCACAGGATCGTTTCCGCGCGCTCCACGTGGGCGGCGCGGCCTGTGCGCTCGCGTGCGCCTGGTCGTCGTCTCACTCTCAGTCGCGCCACGTCGCCGTCGAGGTCGACCGTCTGTTGGCCGAACAGGTGCGCGAGCATTTCCCCATCCCCAAGGCCCCGCAGGTCAAGATCCGCGTGGGCGATGGCCGAGCGGTCCTCGACGGTGCGCGCGAGGGATCTTTCGACGTCATCGTGCGCGACGCCTTCGCGTCGGGCGTGACTCCCGATCATCTGCGCACGGTGGAGTGCGCAGATCGGGCCCGGCGCGCCCTCACGGCCTCGGGTGTGTACCTGGTCAATTGCGCGCACGGAGGCCCTGCCAACGCACGCCAGGACGTGGCCGCCCTGCAGGAGGTCTTTCCCTTCGTGGCATCCATCCAGGACCCGAAGGTAGGGCGAGGGGGACGACGCGGCAACGTGGTCGCCCTGGCGAGCGCCACCGACGTCGTCAACGTCGATGAGATCGATCGGGCCCTGCGAATGCTCGCCCTCCCGGCCCGCATTACGAGGCCGGCCGACCTGGCGCGCTGGGTCGCAGGAACGCCGGCACTGACAGACTCGCAGGTGGGCTACCCGCAGGCCGACTGACTCCCCCCCCACCCGCGCGCAGGTAACTCGCGTGCGGGTGGGGCGCAGGCTCAGGCGCGGTGACGCGGAGCCGATGGCCCGGGACCGTGCCCGTTGCGACGCGCCTCGATGCGTGCGAGCACGTCCTCGATCGTGTCTGGCTTGGAAAGTTCCACGGATTCTTCGGTGCGCGGGGCGCGCTGAACGGACTCGATCTCATCGTCCTGGGCGCGCGAGACCTGCGCCAGGTAGGCCTCGATCACGTCGCCAATATCCTTCGGGGTCTTCTCCTCGCCTCCCGCCGACGGACGCTGGCCGAGTCCGGGCAGCGGGATTGCTCCCTCCCCACCGGTCCACGCGTCGAAGTGCTCCTCGAGATTGGAGACCGTCTGCGAGATATCGGGGTTTCCCTCAACAAGCTTGGCGATGTTCTCCTGGTCCTGCGCGGCCCCCTGTTCGAGGTCGCCGACGGGCAGGGACAGGTCAGCGAACTCCGCGAAAGAAGTCAGCAGGGCCGAGGAGGCCGCCGGGTAGCCGGTATCCGCCATGTAGTACGGGACCGCGCCGAGCAGCGCCAGCCCGCCAATGCCTCGTTGCCCCATGCGGATCTGCATGAAGGTGGACAGCGGCGAGGGGAACTGCATGTGATTCGAGATCGCGCCAGCCCCCGGCGGAAGCAGCGACGCGTCGGTGGCCTGCACGTGCACGGGTGTCGGGCGCGTATGCGGCACACCCGAGGGCACCCCGTGCAGCGAGAACGTGATCTCGACGCCAGCGCGCTCACACAGCTCGTTGATCGCGTTCGTGAACGACTCCCAGTGAGCGTCAGGCTCCGCGCCGTGCAGGACCAGGATCGGGTTGCCCATGTCGTCTTCGACGAGGTCGAGGACGGTCTGCGGCATCACCATATCCGGGGAGGACACCCAGTTGTCCACGGTCACGATCGGACGGTGCGAACGGTAGTCCATCAGCGCGTCCGCATCGAAGGTAGCGACTCGCTCATTGTGCAGGGAACGCAGGAGCTGGCCGATCGCGATGCGCCCTGCCGCACCGGCGTCAATTGCCCCATCGAAGTGGATGAGGAGAATCTTCGCCTTCGCGCCGGCGGCGGGACCGTCCGCATACAAGTCAGTGGCCTTGATACTCACGTCTCCTCCTCATGCTGATTCTTCTGCCTCGCGTCTAACGTACCCGGGCGGCACCCACCTCGTCACGCGGGAGACGGTTTTGAGCTTGCGGCGAAGTCGCGCACACACCGCACATAGGAGAGCACACGAGACGAAAGTAAGGAACAATGGAAGGCCCATAAACGAGGAGGACCCATGGCCACGAACGAGCACCGCGAGTCGTCGACCGACCTTCCGTTGCCCGAACAGGATTTCGTGGACAGCGCCTACGAACGCCTGGATGCTCTGCGCGCCTCGTATCGACACCGTCAGGGGCGCGTCCACTCGACCCACGGCGTCGGCAACGCTCAGGGATGGACCGAGCGCGAGGCCCTGTCGGCGCACCTCGGTGAAATGGCTGCGCGCCTCGAAGGCGTCGAGGAACGCCTCGTGTTCGGGCGCCTCGACATGGCTGATCGCTCAACCCGCCACGTGGGTCGTCTCTCCCTGTCCCACGAGGACGGCACTCCCCTGCTCGTTGACTGGCGTGCACCCGCCGCACGCCCCTTCTACCAGGCCACCTCCGCCGAGCCTGACGGCGTCGTGCGTCGCCGCCACATTTCCACCCGGAACCGGCGCGTCACCGGCCTCGAAGACGAGCTGCTGGACGCCTCTCGCGCATCCGGACTCGAACTCCAGGGCGAGGGCGCCCTCATGCACGCTCTCAGCGAGGCCCGCGACGGCCGCATGGGCGACATTGTAGCCACCATCCAGTCTGAACAGGACCGCATCATTCGCGCGTCCGACAAGGGTCTCCTGGTCGTCCAGGGCGGCCCCGGCACCGGCAAGACGGCCGTCGCCCTCCACCGCATCGCGTACCTGCTCTACGCCCACCGCGAGCGCCTCGAACGCTCGGGTGTCCTCCTCGTCGGCCCCTCGCGTCTGTTCCTGCGCTACATCGAGCAGGTCCTGCCGTCGCTCGGCGAGACGGGCGTCGTCTCGGTGACGCTGGGTGACCTGGTGCCCGGCGTGAACGCTCGCGGGAGCGAGGACGAGGCCGTGGCGCGGATCAAGGGGCTGCCCGCGTGGGCGAAGATCATCAAGGAAGCCGTTCGGGCGCTGGCCAAGCTCCCCGACGGTGACCAGGTGCTGCGCGTGTGGAACCGCGAGGTGACACTCACGCGCGCCGACGTGGAGAGCGCGAGGCGCCGGGCGAAGCGCTCGGGCCGCGCGCATAACGTGGCGCGAGAGTCCTTCGCGCGCGAACTCATGAACGTGTTGGCCCTGCGCCTGGCGCGCGAGGCCGGGGACGCGGACTCCGAGGGCGGCGTCGATCCCGAGGTCAAGCGCTCCTGGCTCATCGAAATCCGCGATTCGGTGGACTGCAGGCGCGCGATCAACACGGCGTGGATGCCGACGAGCGCACAGACGCTGCTGCGCCGCCTCTACGCTCGTCCCGAGGTACTGGCGGCAGCAAACCGCAAGGCCGGCTCCCCCCTGCGTCCTGACGAGCTCGCTGCCCTCGTGCGTCCCCGCTTAGCACCGTGGACGGTGTCGGACGTGCCGATCCTGGACGAGTGCGAGGAGCTGCTCGGCCCTATGCCGTCGTCTTCCTCCTCGTCGCGCGAAGCTGACGAGCGCGCGATCGAGCGCGCCCGCGAGGCGATCGAGGCCCAGAACCTGGGTGGTGGCATCGTGACCGCCCAGATGCTCGCCGAGCAGGTGGCGAGGCAGGATACCTGGACGCCACTGTCCGAGCGCGCCGCCAAGGACCGCACGTGGGCGTACGGCCACATCGTCGTCGACGAGGCCCAGGAGCTCTCCCCCATGGCCTGGCGCGCCTTGCTGCGTCGCTGCCCCTCCCGTTCATTCACGGTCGTGGGCGACCTCGACCAGCGTCGCGGCTCCAAGCGCCCGCCCACGTGGGAAAAGGCCCTTGGCCCTGCAGCCCGCGCTCTGGCGGCCGAGTACGCTCTGACGGTCTCCTACCGCACGCCCGCCACCCTCACGACCCTCGCCGAAGGCGTCGTCGCGCGCGCCGGCGTCCCCGTCCTCTACCCGATGACGGCCGTGCGCGATGTCGACGATTGCTACCGCGTCACCCACGTGGACGCGCCCGAGGACGCCCCGGCCTCGTCGAAGGACAACAGCCCCCTGTGGCGCACCGTCGCCCAGGCCCAGCGTGAGGCCGAAGATCGCCTCGATCGCGAGGCGGGGACCTCCCGCGGCCGCATCGCCATCATTGTCGGGGCGCAGCGCGCCCGCGCGTGGGGAGCCGACGTGGACGGCGAGACGGCCCTCTCCGAGCGCGTCAGCCTCCTGTCAGCCGTCGCCTCCAAGGGCCTCGAGTTCGACTCTGTCATCCTCGTCGAGCCCGCGGAGATCCTCAGCGACGGCGTCGGCGACCTTTTCGTCGCCCTCACCCGCGCCACCCACGACGTGCACGTCGTCCACAGTGCTCCCCTGCCCGCCGGCATGGAAGAGTGGTAGGAGCAACCACACCCTGACACCGCTCGTCTCTTTCGGCTCCCGTCTGCCATGATGGGGGTATGACACGCGCACTGCTCCTGGAAAACCCGCACGACGTCGCCGACGATATTTTTGCGAAGTTCGGCATCGAGGTGACCCGCGTGACGGGCGCCCTGTCCGAGGACGACCTGATCGACGCGCTCGAGGGCGTGGACTACCTGGGCCTACGTTCCAAGACCGAGGTCACCGAACGGGTGCTGCGTGCACGCCCCGACCTCAAGGCCATCGGAGCCTTCTGCATCGGCACGAACCAGATCGACCTGGCCACCGCCACCGAAATGGGCATTGCCGTCTTCAACGCTCCGTACTCCAACACGCGCTCCGTCGTCGAACTCGCGATCGGCGAGATCATCGATCTCTCGCGCCGCGTCACCGTCAAGAACTCGCGTCTACACCGCGGCGTGTGGGATAAGAGCGCGGACGGCGCCCACGAGGTGCGCGGGCACACCCTGGGCATCATCGGCTACGGAAACATCGGTACTCAGCTGTCGGTCCTCGCCGAGGCCATGGGTCTCAACGTCATCTTCTACGACGCAGCCGAGCGCCTTGCCCTGGGTAACGCCACGCAGATGCCGACCATGGAGGCCGTCCTGCGCGAGGCCGACATCATCTCCGTGCACGTGGACGGCCAGGAATCCAACACGAACCTCATCGGAAAAGTCGAGTTCGAGCTGATGAAGCCCGGCGCCCTGTTCATTAACCTGTCTCGCGGTCACGTCGTCGACGTCGACGCGCTGCACGCAGCGCTCGTCTCGGGCTACCTGGGTGGCGCGGCCATCGACGTGTTCCCGGAGGAGCCGCGCGCCAACGGCGATCCGTTCAACTCGCCCCTGGCAACCCTCGACAACGTCATCCTCACGCCCCACATCGGGGGTTCGACGGAGGAGGCGCAGTACGACATCGGTCGCTTCGTGGCCGCCAAGATCGGCGAATACCAGTCCAGCGGCTCGACCGACATGAGCGTGAACCTGCCGAACCTGACGATGAACATCGGCAAGCGCTCGCGCTACCGCGTACGCCTCATCCACCGCAACGTGCCCGGCGTCATGGCGCGCGTCAACCAGATCTTTGCCTCCTCCGAAGCAAACGTCGACGCCCAGATCCTGGCCACCGTCGACGAGGTCGGCTACGTGCTCACCGACATTTCGGCGGGCCTGGGGCGCAAGGCACTCGAGGAACTGAGCCACCTGCCCGAAACTGTCCGTCTGATCGCCACGCCGCTGTAAAACTGTCGTATTCATCGCGCGTTCCCAGCAGGTCAAACGAGGCATAACTTACGGTATCGTAGGGACATCGTTCCCAAAGGAGGACAGATGGATCTCACGACGAAGCTGCGCGAGCTATACGCACCGGGAGTCGCAGACAACATCGCGATTCCCGACCGTCCGATCCCGGACATGGTCTTGGAAGTCGCCTCCCGCTACCCGAGGCGCGCCGCGATCGACTTTTTCGCACGCCAGCTCACGTACGAGGAACTCGCTCAGGAGATGCGCCTGGCCGCGGGCGCCCTCCATCAGGCGGGCGTGCGCCCCGGCGACCGCGTCGCCCTCGTCATGCCGAACTGCCCGCAGCACGCCGTCGCCGTCCTGGGCACGATGCTCCTCGGTGCCGTCGTCGTCGAACACAATCCGCTCGCCCCCGCTGGCGAGCTGGAGGGCGAGTACGAGCGTCACGGCGCTCGAGTCACCATCGCTTGGTCGAAGTCCCTAGAGAAACTCACCTTCCTCGGGCGCGGCCACACCACCTTCTGCATGGACCTGACGACCGCCCTTCCCACCGCCTCGCGCATGGCGCTCAAGCTTCCCGTCAAGGCCGCCCGCGAGAAGCGCGAACAGCTCTCGAGCCCGCGCCCGAGCTGGGCTCGCTCCTGGACGCGCGCCATGCGCACCGCGACCCCGTGGCGCGGTGCGTGCCCGTCAGCCATGGAGGACGTCGCCCTCCTCATTCACACGGGCGGCACGACCGGCGTGCCAAAGGCCGCCGCTCTCACGCACGCCAATCTCATGGCGAACGTCGAGGAATCGATCGCATGGGTCCCCGTCCTCCATGAGGGCGCTGAGGTCTTCTACTGCATCCTGCCGCTCTTCCACGCCTTCGGGTTCACGATTGGCTTCCTGGCGGGCCTGCGCCTGGGGGCGACGATCGCCATGTTCCCCAAGTTCGACACCGCGCTGGTGCTGGCCGCTCAGCGCCGACTGCCGTGCACGTTCTTCCTGGGCGTTCCGCCCATGTACGAGCGCCTGCTCGCGGCGGCGGAAGGCACGAACGTGGACCTGTCCTCGATCCACTTCTCGCTCTCGGGCGCGATGCCCCTCTCGGTCGCACTGGCCGACCAATGGGAGCAGGCCACCGGCGGCCTCATGATCGAAGGCTACGGCATGACGGAGGCCTCCCCGATCATCCTGGGATCACCGCTCGCCTCCTCGCGAGCACGCGGGGCGCTCGGCATCCCCTACCCCTCCACCCAGGTACGCATCGTCGATCCGGAAAACCCCTCCCGCGAGGTCGCCGATGGCGAGATCGGCGAGCTCATTGCCCGCGGCCCGCAGGTGTTCTCCGGCTATTGGAACCAGGACGACGAGACCGCCGAAGTCTTCACCGAGGACGGATGGCTGCGCACGGGCGACCTCGTTCAGGTGCGCAACGGCTTCATCTACATGGCGGATCGCCGCAAGGAGATGATCAATTCCTCCGGCTTCAACGTCTACCCCACGCAGGTGGAAAACGCCGTCCGTTCAATGCCGGGTGTTCTCGACGTCGCAGCAGTCGGCGTGCCGGCCGGCGAGTCCGGTGAGGACGTCGTCGCCGCCGTCGTCCTCGAAGCCGGTGCCTCCGTCACGCTCGCAGACCTGCGCAAGTGGGCAGAGAAGTCCCTGGCCCACTACGCGCTTCCCCGTCAGATCGTCGTCATGACGGAACTTCCTCGCTCGCAGCTGGGCAAGGTCATGCGCAAGAAGGTGCGCGAGCAGGTCATGGGTGCCCAGGCCGCCGCGACCGACGCGGTTGCCGGTGCACGCGAGGCCGTCGCGGGTGCCCGCGGTGCCGTCTCCGAGGCCATGGCCGAGGCACGCGAGTCCATGTCGGAGAAGGTCGCTGAAGCACGCGAGGCCGTCGCGGGTGCCCGCGGTGCTGTCTCCGAGGCCATGGCCGAGGCACGCGAGTCCATGTCGGAGAAGGTGGCAGGTGCCCGAGAAACCGCTTCGGAGGCGATGGCCGGTGCACGCGATTCAGTCACCGAGGCCATCGCCGGGGTTCGCGGTTCCTCCTCCGGACAGACTTCCACGTCAACCGACGCATCTGATGGGCCAGCACAGCGCCACAAGGAGACGAACGAGGACTAGTCATCCCATCGCCGTGGAAGCGCTGATGCCCGGCCCCTTAGCGGGGCCAGGCATCATTCATGCACGTCAATTAGTCGTCTCCCAGCAACGTGGGGGCGTTGGAGACTGGGCGCTTGCGCGCAGAACGCGCCTTGCGAAGCTTCTTCGTGGGCGCGGGTGCCGCGGGTTCGTCGTCCGCGTGGTCGCCGGCCTCAGACTCCGCGTCACCGCCCTGCGCACGCTCACGCAGCACCTGAATGGCCTGTTCGAAATCATCGAGAGTGTCGAACTGACGATAGACGGAGGCGAAGCGCAAATAGGCGATCACGTCGAGGTCACGCAGGAACGGGAGGATGGCTTTGCCGACTTCGTTCGTCGACACATTGGAGACGCCGGTGGAGCGCAGCTGCTCCTCAACCTGCTGAGCGAGAATCGCGAGCTGATCATCCGAAACAGGCCTTCCCTGACAGGCTTTCTTAACGCCCGACACAACCTTGTTACGGGAGAAAGACTCAACAACGCCGGAGCGCTTGACGACCTGGAACGATGAGGTTTCGAGGGTCGTGAAACGCTTCTTGCAGTGCGTGCACTCGCGCCGACGCCGAATCGAGGCGCCGTCGTCCGCGATGCGCGTATCAACGACGCGCGAATCCGGGTTATGACAGAAAGGGCAGTGCACCCCTCAACGGTACACGCTCAGGCACCCATCTGTCACAGGAGTCCCACGCGTCACCGTCAGCGGACAGGAACAACCACACGCTGACCCGGCTGTAGAGCCCCCTGCACGTCATTCATGCGCTCAATGTCAGCGACAACCTGCTCGAGCGGACGATCCGTCTTGACATTCTGAGCCAGCGACCACACCGAATCGCCGCTGACGACCGCCTTCGTCACCGTCGGACCATCGTAGGCGGCGGGCTGGATAGCGAGACCGAGAGCACCGGCCCCCACGGAAAGAACGAGCGTCGCGAGCGCACCGGCGATAATGCCGCGACGAGAGGAGCGGGTGCGGCGACGCGGAGCCGCAGGAGAGCGCAGGTAGGAAGGGTCATCGACGCGCTGAGCCTCGATGCGGCGACGGGCGGACGGAGCGGTAGAGATGTCACGAACGGTCGCCAGCGGCGCATCCTCCACTGCACGGAGCAGAGAGCGGCGCGCGGGGAACGAGACGGCAGTCTTCGTCGCGAAGGGGACACTCATGAGAACCTCCAGAACACTTTCATCGAACATCTGTTCGTCGAACACTTGTACGATAGCACGCTCCACGACCAATGTCGAGACCCGCTCGAACATATGTTTCATTTTGCGTGAAGTCGGCTTATCCTTGACGTATCTAGTGGACGCCCAGCCATGCACATTTGCGTCCACCCCGATGCGAAGGAGACGCCATGACCGAGCGTTCGATCAGCGATCGACACCGCGCGATCTTGCGAGTTATCAACGAAAAGCTGGCATCCAGCGGCTTCCCTCCGTCTGTGCGCGAGATCGCATCTGCAGTCGGTTTGGCTTCACCGTCGACGGTGAAGCATCACCTTGACGCACTTGAGGCCGACGGCTACCTTGTCCGCGAGCCTGGCCTTCCCCGCGCCCTCGACCTCACTGACCGGGCGCGCGCCGAGCTCGGCACCACCCCCTCGTCACAACCTTCCGAGAAGGTCGTTCGCATCGAGGTCCCCGTCTCCCACGTGGAGGAGGAAGGCACCGCAATTCCGCTCGTCGGACGCATCGCTGCCGGCGCCCCCATCACGGCTGAGCAGCACGTGGAAGACGTCTTCCGTCTTCCCACGTCCATAACCGGACACGGCGATCTGTTCATGCTTGAGGTGAGCGGCGAGTCGATGGTCGATGCGGGTATCTTCGACGGGGACTACGTTGTCATCCGCTCCCAGAATGAGGCCCGCAACGGAGAATTTGTCGCCGCCATGATCGACGGCGAGGCGACGGTCAAGGAACTGTCCATCACGGGCGGCCACGTCTGGCTCCTGCCCCACAACGCGGACTACTCCCCCATCCCAGGCGACGAGGCCACCATCCTCGGCAAGGTCGTCACCGTCATTCGTTCACTCTGACGCACCGCATAAGCGAGTGGCGCCACCCGGAGGGTGGCGCCACTCGCTTATGCGAAGGAGGCTCAGAAGCCCAGGTCGCGGGCAACCTGACGTAGGCGCTGGGCCGAGGCAGTCAGGCCATCGCGCTCGTTGAGCGTGAGCGGCGGGTTCAGGACGCGTCCGGCACCGTCGCGGCCGACGATCGTCGGGGCCGCCATGACCACGTCCGAGATGCCCTCCCAGTCCTCGAGCAGCGTCGAGATGGTCAGGACGCGCTGCTCGTCGCGCAGCACCGCACCCGCGATGTTCGCGGCAGACAGGCCGATCGCATAGTTCGTCGCGCCCTTGCCCTCGATGATCTTGTAGGCGCTCTGGACGACCTCCTGCGCAATGGAATTGCGCAGAGCCGAGTCGAAGACACCGCCGGACAGGGTCGGGCCCCACTGCGACAGCGGGACGTTGCCGATCTCAGCGCTGGACCACAGGGCGACCTCAGAGTCGCCGTGCTCACCGGCGACGTACGCGTGGATGTTCTGGGTGGCCACACCCGTCTCACGCGACACGAGGTAGCGCAGGCGAGACGTGTCGAGCACCGTGCCCGAGCCGAAGACCTGATTGCGGGGAAGACCCGTAAGCTTGAGCGCCACGTAGGTGACGACGTCAACGGGGTTCGTCACGAACATGAAGCGGGCATCAGGGGCCACGTTCTGCAGGTTCGGAACGATCTTCTTCATGAGGTTGACGGTCGAACCGGCAAGCTCCAGGCGCGACTGGCCGGGCTGCTGCTTGGCACCAGCCGTCACGATAATCAGGTCAGCACCACGAACGATCTCAACGTCGTCGGAGCCCTCAATCGAACCGGCGGGGGTGAACTGAATGCCGTGGGCCATGTCAAGGGCCTCGGCCTCCACCTTTGCCTTGTTGATGTCCTGAAGGACGATCGAGCGGGCATCGCCGCGCATCGCGCAGGCGTACGCGACAGCGGTACCAACCGCGCCGGCGCCGATAATGGCGATCTTAGAGGGACGTCCGGAGGACTTTGACGGGTACAGGGTCTGGGCTTTATTTTCCACGAGTGTCTCCTAGAGTCTGCGGGCATGTCCATTCTCTCAGATGAGAGCCTCACCGCGCCCGTTAACTGTGCGACGTTTTACACGCTCAGAGGCCACTCGCCCCTACTGGTCACTCACCTTGGCGAGGCGTCGCAACGCTCCGCGGACGACCTGCGGATCCGTCGTCGGCCACATGGCGGGCAGGGACCGCATGATGAAACTGCCGTAGCGCTTGGTCACCACGCGCGGGTCGAGGATTGCAACGACGCCTCGGTCATCGGTTGAACGCAGGAGGCGCCCCACACCTTGGGCCATCATGAGCGCCGCATGCGTGAGAGAGACGGAGACGAAGCCGTTGCCGCCCCGGCGTTCGACGTCCATGGATCGGGCGCGCGACACCGGATCGTCAGGGCGTGGGAACGGAATCTTGTCGATGACGACGAGACGGCAGGCTTCCCCTGCGACGTCGACCCCCTGCCACAGGGACATCGTGCCCACGAGGCAGGAGTCGCGTTCCTCGCGGAAACGCTGGATCAGCTGCGCCAGGGTTTCCTCGCCCTGCAGGTAGACGGTTAAGTCCGTTTGTTCGCGAAGGGCTTGTGCTCCAGCCATCGCCCCGCGGCGCGACGCGAAGAGGGCGAGCATCCCGCCACCCGAGGCCTGCGCAAGTTCGACGAGCTCGTCGAGCAGTGCGTCGGAGGGCCCGTCGCGCCCGGGCAGCGGCAAGTGGGTCGCCACGTAGCGGATGCCCTGGCGTGCGTGGTCGAAGGGGGATCCCACGTCGATGCCGTGCCAGGGCACGCCGGAGACGGCCATGCCGGACTGTGCGGCCATGAAGTCGAAATTCCCGCCGAGCGCGAGCGTCGCCGACGTGAGGATCGCGGGGCGCTCGCCGATGCCGTTCCCACCGATCGCCGCCGACACATCCAAGGGCCCCACAGTGAGGCGCGCGTTGTCGGACTCGTCCTTCGTGATGTAGGCGATCGATTGGTCGGGGTCCCTCCCCCACGCGTCGAGAGCACCGATCAGTTCGTCGATGGCGGCACGGGCCAGAAGCTTCGCAGCGGGCTCCCCCTGTGCGTCCGACACCTCATGACTGGCTCGCCGAGCCGCACCATCAAGGACCACCATCGCATCAACGAGGGCGCTCGGCCGGTACTCGAGGAGCCCGGCCTCCAGGGGCGCCATGGCGGCACCCAGCCCGGCCCCGGCCTCGTCAAGGTCCGTGGAATCGATGGACAGATTCGAGCGCAGGGAGCGCGCCACGCGGCTCACGCGGGCCACCGTCAGGTCGGCGGCCGCCTGGGAGCGCACACGGTCGGCTAGCTCGTGGGCCTCGTCGATGACGACGGCGTCGTACTCGCCGAAGAGCTCACCCTCGCCGCACGCATTGATGCCGAACAGCGAATGATTCGTGACAACGACGTCCGCCTCGGCAGCCTCCAGGCGGGCGGCCTGCGCGAAGCATTCGTCGACGAGCGGGCAATGCTTGCCCAGGCACTCGGGTTTGGCGACCGAGGCGTGGTGCCAGGCCCGATCCGACACGCCGGGCACCAGATCGTCGCGGTCTCCCGTCGTGGTTTCGCTGATCCACTCACGGATGCGCAGGATCTCCTTACCGAGCTCGCCCGTCGGGCCAACGCTCACGTCCTGATCCTCAAACAGGGTGCCCTCGGTGGGGTACCCGCCGTCCAGCTTGTGCAGGCACGCGTAGTTCGACCAGCCTTTGAGCACCGCGACCTTCAGGCGCGTACCTGTCACCGAGGCGACCGCGTCAAGAGCAACCGGCGCGTCCTTGACAAGAATCTGACGCTGCAGCGCGAGCGTCGCCGTCGAAACCACCCCTCGAACCCCATTCGTTGCGCAGTGCGTCAGCAGGGGCACCAGGTAGCCGAGAGACTTGCCTGTGCCCGTGCCTGCCTGCACGAGGAGGTGGTGGCGATCCTCAAGCGCAGCGGCTCCTTCGGCGACCATCGAGGCCTGTCCCTCGCGCGCGGACCCGCCCATCTGGGAGACGACCGCATCGAGAACGCGGCCCGAGACCTCGACCAGGTCCTCGCTCACGAAGCGTTCACCGCCGCGTCGCCCACGGTACCGCTCACCGCCTCGCGGGCGATGACGGCGGCCAGGGCCTCATCGACGCGCGCGACGATGCGCGTGCCCGCCTCCGCGTACTCCTCGCGCTCGACGTCACCCTCCTCGTGGATGCGGTGCACGAGGGAGCCGGCCGAATACGGCAGGATCGCGTCGACGGCCACGCGAGGCCGAGGCAGCATGTCCTCGAGGGCAGCGCGCAGCGCCTCCACGCCCCAGCCCGTGTGGGCACTGAGAGGAACAGCGTTCGGGAAGACGGTACGCAGCAGCGCAATCTGCTCGGGCGACGCCAGGTCGGCCTTATTCAGGGCGATGAGCTCAGGAATATCCGAGGCGCCCTCAATCGTGTCGATGACCGAGCGCACGGCCTGCACCTGGGAGACCGGGTCGGGGTGGGCGGCGTCCACGACGTGCACAATGACGTCGGCCTGGCCGACCTCCTCCAGGGTCGAGCGGAAGGCCTCGACCAGCTGGGTGGGCAGGTTGCGCACGAAGCCGACCGTGTCGGTGAGCGTGTACTCGCGCCCGTCTGCGGCGCGCGCCCGGCGCACCGTCGGGTCCAGCGTGGCGAACAGCGCGTCCTGGACGAGGACACCCGCGTCCGTCAGTCGGTTGAGCAGCGTCGACTTGCCTGCGTTCGTATACCCGGCGATCGCCACCGACGGCACAGCCCCACGACGGCGGGAGTGACGCTGCGTGCGGCGGGCGGGTTCCATGCGCGCGATGTCCGCGCGCAGCTTCGCCATGCGCGTTCGGATGCGGCGACGGTCCAGCTCGATCTTGGTCTCACCGGGGCCCCTGGAACCGATACCCGCACCGCCCGCGACGCGGCCGCCGGCCTGACGGGACATCGACTCACCCCAGCCGCGCAGGCGCGGCAGCAGGTACTCGAGCTGCGCGAGCTCCACCTGCGCCTTGCCCTCACGGGACTTGGCATGCTGGGCGAAAATGTCGAGGATGAGGGCCGTGCGGTCGACGACCTTGGCGTCGACGACGTCCTCCAGCCCACGACGCTGGGAGGGGGCCAGCTCCTCGTCAACGATGACGGTGTCGGCCTCAACGCTGCGCACGATGTCGGCCAGCTCGCGGGCCTTGCCAGACCCCAGGTAGGTTGCGGGGTCGGGCTTCATGCGGCGCTGGATGATACCGTCGAGCACGCGCGAACCGGCGGTCTCCGCGAGCGCGGCGAGCTCGCGCAGCGAGTTCTCGGCTTCTTCTTCGCTCTGCGTGGTGCGTAGGCCCACGAGCACGACTTTTTCGAGTCGCACCTGACGGTATTCGACCTCGGAGATGTCCTCGCGGTCGGAGGCGCCCGTGTCGACGCGGCGCGTGCCCGCTCGGGCCTCGCGCTCAAGGGCACCCGCGTCCTGGGACGTGTCCTGACCCGTCGTCGATGCGAGCGCCGTTCCCGAGCGCGCGAGGATACGCGCGACAACGTCGTTGACGCGCTGATCGCGCTCTTTGGTCGAAGAGTCCGCACCGGTGTGGGTCGTGTCCATAACCATCCTTTTTGTGGGGACTTCTAGTGTCGCACGCCCCGTCCTCATCTGCGCCGCCGCGCGCGGGCGCGATAGGCTTTCTTCCGTGGACGAACAGTATTTCACCGACTCTTCCCCAGCGACCGCGGACGAGGTCCGCACGATCGAGGTGAGCGCGCGCGGATTCGACCTGTCGATGCGCGTGTCGTCGCGCGTGTTTTCGGGTTCCAAGCTCGATCTCGGGACGCGTCAGCTCCTGGAGATCGCCCCGGACCTGCCCGAGGACGGGACCTTCCTGGACCTGGGGTGCGGGTGGGGTCCGATCGCGACGATCATGTCGTTGGAGTCCCCGAATGCCACCGTGTGGGCGGTGGACGTAAACTCTCGTGCGGTGGATCTGACGCAGCGCAACGCGCAGGCTAACGGTGCGTCCGCAGTGCGCGCGCGCAAGGCCGAGGAGGCGCTCGCCGTCTCGCAGGAGTCGGACACGCGCTTCGACGTCATCTGGTCGAACCCGCCCGTGCGCATCGGCAAGGAGGCGATGCATGAGATGCTCCTGGCGTGGCTGGATCGCCTCGCGCCAAGCGGCGTCGCCTACCTGGTCGTCCAGCGCAACCTGGGCGCGGATTCGCTCATCGCATGGCTGAACGGCCAGGGGTATCAGGCCTCGAAGTACGCGTCGAAGAAGGGCTTCCGCATCATCGAGGTCCGTCCCGCCTGACGGGCTCTTCTCCATCGACGAGGCCGGGGCCGCCTCGCGCTCCTCGGCGCCGCTGTGTCGGAACCAGGCTCAGGGCAGGCGGATCTCGGCGACTCGCGTCGCGGGTCCCGTGAGGAACACCGACGCATCCGTGATGCGGGGGCTCTCCCCTGACCAGTCGATGACACCGTCAAGACCGACGATGACCGTTCCACCCGGAATGTCGACGACCCACTGGGTGGGCGCTTCAGGTCCACGACGCAGGGCGGTGGCAAGGGCCGCCGCGCAGCATCCGGTGCCGCACGCCTGGGTCTCCCCCACGCCGCGCTCGAGCACACGCATCGCGATGTGTCCGCGTGTCGCGCCTGGCTCCGTCAGGTCGACGACCAGCTCGAGGTTGGTCCCCGCCTGGGGTGCCGGATCGTAGGAGGGGCGCTGGGCCTGCGGAATCTGCGAGACGTCCACGGTGGGCAGGAACACGCCGCGCAGGGTCTCCTCGTCGGTAAGCTCGACAACCGTGTGCGGGTTGGGCATGTCCACCCAGATGCCGCCCAGGACGGCGTCGATCCCGGGGACTGCCACCTCGATTGTTTCACGTGCAGGAGAGGCAGCGGGCCCCATGTCGACGCGGTAACTCGCGCCGCGCCCCTCATCCTCGGACTCCGGGGTGACGCGCTTGATGCCGCCGCGCGTAGCCACGTCCAGGGTCTGGCCCACCGGCAGATCGACGAGGCCCTCGCGGCGCAGGTGATCGACGAAGACGCGCACGCCGTTGCCGCACATCTCAGCCTTCGACCCATCCGCGTTGCGGTAGTCCATGAACCACATTCCGTCGCGCTCGACGGCCCGAATGAAGCCGTCGGCTCCAATCCCGAAGGCCGGGGAGCACAGCGTCGCGACCTCGACCTCGCTGGGATCGTAATCGTCGAAGCGATCCGTGGCGACGACGAAGGAATTACCGGCACCGTGCGCCTTGACGAGACGGGCGTGAGCGGGCAGCTGCGTGTGTGTCATGGATCCACCGTAGCCCCCGGCTCCCGGGCGCGCAGCCCCCGATCATGTTAGGAGCATCCCAGGGCGGCCTCGGCCTCGCGCTCGGTCAGCTCGACGACGCGGCGCACCACGGCCTCGTCCGAAGCAAAATCCTCCACGTCCAGCCAGTGCACGCGCGGGTCTGGACGCAGCCACTTGACCTGGCGGCGCGCCAGCTGGCGGGTGGCCAGCGCGATAGATTCCACGGCCTCGTCCTCGCTCATCTGCCCATCGATGACAGCGAGCGCCTGGGAGTAGCCCGTCGCTCGGGATGCGGTCTTCGCCTCGCGTAGGCCAACATCGATAAGTCCGCGCACCTCCTCGATGAGGCCGCCGTCCATCATGGCGCGCGTGCGCAGCGCGATGCGCTCGTCGAGTTCCTCCATCGGGCGACGCAGCGCCACCATGAGCGCTGGTGCCACGAACTCGTGGCGGGGCATGGACGCCGAATAGGGGCGCCCGGTCAGCTCGATCACCTCGAGCGCCCGAATGATCCGACGGGCATTGTGGGGATCGATGCGCTGCGCCGACACGGGATCCAGCTGACTCAGTCGATCATGCAGGCCTCGCGAACCCAACGGCCCCTCGGCCTCCTCCTCCAGGCGAGCGCGCACAGAGGGGTCCGTGCCCGGAAACTCGATGACGTCCAGGAGGGCACGCTGGTAGAGACCCGACCCTCCCGCAACCACGGCGACACCCCCACGCTCATGGATACTCGCCACGTCGGCGCGCGCATACCTCTGATAGGCGGCAACCGAGGCCTCGTCGCGCACGTCAAGCACATCGATCTGGTGGTGGGCGATCCCGCGGCGTTCCTCCACCGGTGTCTTCGCCGTCCCCACATCCATGCCGCGGTAAAGCTGCAGAGCATCCGCAGACACAATCTCACCCGCGCCACTCGCACCGAGCGCCTCCGGGAGCACGCCGGCCAGCGCCAGGGCCAGGTCCGACTTTCCCGAGGCCGTGGGCCCCACAACCGCGCACACGACGTCCGACGCGCGCCTCACCGATGTCTCCATGGCCACCAGTGTACGGGTGCCTCCCACAGATACCACCCAACAACGGCTAGGCTTAACACCATGAGCACAACTGACACTCCCCCGGTCACCCTCGACCGGGTCATCCACGCGGTCGAGGCCGTCGGACTCATCCCGTTCGTCTCCTCCACCGGCCAGGTCGCCGCAATCCTGCCCAACCGCACCGTCCGCATCGCAGTGCCCGAGGGCCACCCGGTTCAGGGAGTCGCGGACTACCCGCGCTTCTTCGCCCCCTCGCACGCCGACGCCATTGCTTCCGCAGTGCGCCGCCTCAACGCGTCCACCTACCTGCCGAAGATCACCTCCGGCACGACCGAGACCGGCGCCATCGCCCTGCACCTGCAGCACACCTTCAACTGGGTCGTGGGCGCCACCGACGCACAGGTTCAGGCCGAGGTCTCCCAGTTCATCATGGCCTCCGTCGCCATGATGAACCAGCTCGACATCATGTTCCCCGACCAGTGGACTAAGGAGGCCGCCAATGCCTGAATGGAAGAGCTTCACCTTCGGCGATGACGGCGAGGCCAAGCCCGAGGCTATGCCCGCCCCCGCCACCCCCTCCCCCGCGATGGAGGCCGACGAATACGCCGCCAAGTGGGGCACCGAGGTGTCCGAGCTGACGATCGAACGCATCGAGAAGGTGCTTGAGGGCGACGGTCTTCCGCACGGCTCGAACGAATTCATCGCCGTCACCCAGCTGGAGGACGTGCAGTTCCAGATTCATCGCGAACCCGTCGACGCCCCCTGGGCGCAAATCGAGACACGCATCGCGGTGCCCGGCGAGGGCCATACCGAGGTCTCGCTGCAGGAGAAGGCGAACGAATGGAACAACGCCCACCTGCAGCCGACGGTCTTCCCCATCGAAGACGGTGACGGCTGGGTCCTCATGGCTGCGTCCCGTTTCTTCGTGGGCGAGGGCCTGTCGGACCGCCAGATCCACGCGATGCTGCGCCGCGGCCTGATTATCGGCCTGTCGGCCGCTCAGGAAATCCCCGCGCTCTTCGCACACGGCTCCGACGAGTAAACCCCTCGATCTGGCCACATACATGGTGCCCCGCTCCTCTCGCTGGAGGAGCGGGGCACTCTCGGTGGAGTGTGCGCCGACTACATGCGAAGGCGCGGCGCGTACCGCGTACGCGGGGAGGCCACGGGTCGCATAGGGGGGCTCGAATCGACCCGCACTACCGAGAGTGCTCCCGCATGCCGATCGTCTCATCATCGTGACGATCGCCACGAAACAAAAGTAACTCAGGAGTAGCGCATCACACGCTTGTTTGGCGGCGACATTTTCCCATTTTTCACTTGTGCGACCGATCAAATGTGCAGTGCGGTCCGTACACGGTTCCCCGTGACATGTGGGCCTGTGCAGACAAGATGTCCACGCAGGCCCACATCAGTGCAACTCAGCGTCAGCGCGGGGCACCCACGCGCAGCGTGGGAATGCCCAGAGACACCGTGGTGTCCGGCTCATCCTGAGCCTGACGAGCCTCCCACGCGTCCCCAGCGCGCGTACGACGCACCTCGAACAGACCACCCTGCGTGCCCGAGTCGGCGATCAGGTGGTGAGGCGCCCCGTATGTGACGGTCGCTCGGATCATGTCACCCGGACGCGGGCGATCGGCCTCGGACAGTCCCTGCGGCAGAGCGACGTGCACGAGGCGATTGTCGCGCGCGCGGCCCGAGATACGGTGCGTGGCACCGTCCTTACGGCCATCACCCTCGGAAACGAGAACCTCAACCTCCGTCCCGGCCAACGCGGCGTTGTCCTCCGCGCAGATGCGCTCCTGAAGCTTAATGAGGCGCTGGTAGCGCTCGAGCGCCACGTCGTCGGGAACCTGGTCCTCGCGATCCGCAGCGGGCGTGCCCGGCCGCGGGGAGTATAGGAACGTGAAAGCCGAGGAGAAGCGAGCCTGCTCGACGACATCAAGGGTTGCTTGGAAGTCCTCTTCGGTCTCCCCCGGGAAGCCAACGATGATGTCCGTCGTGATCGCCGCGTGCGGGATAGCGGAGCGCACACGCTCTAGAATGCCCATAAAACGATCACGGCGGTAGGAGCGGCGCATCTGACGCAGGACCGCGTCCGAACCCGATTGAAGCGGCATGTGCAAAGAAGGCATGACAGTTGGGGTCTCGGCCATCGCCTCAATCACGTCATCAGTAAAGGCCGCCGGGTGTGGGCTGGTGAAACGAACGCGTTCCAAACCGTCAATCTTGCCTACGGCTCGCAAAAGATCAGCGAAAGCTCCACGCTGACCAAAACTTACTCCGTAAGAGTTAACGTTTTGTCCCAGAAGGGTAACTTCAATTGCGCCTTCATCAACGACAGCTTGCACTTCTTCAAGAATTTCACCGGGACGGCGATCACGTTCTTTTCCGCGAAGGTGCGGAACGATGCAGAAGGTGCAGGTGTTATTACATCCAACTGAGATTGAGACCCACGCTGCGTATGCACTTTCACGGTGAGTGGGAAGTGTTGAAGGAAAAACCTTCAGGGATTCTTCGATTTCAACAGCCGCTTCACGATTGTGCTCTGCACGGCGAAGAAGCGCAGGAAGGACATCAATATTGTGAGTACCGAAAACTGCATCGACCCAGGGGGCTTTTTCGATGATCCCATCACGCATCTGTTGAGCAAGACAACCGCCCACTGCAATCTGCATTCCTGGGCGTTCACGCTTCACTGCCGCGAGCTGCCCAAGGTTTCCAAATAGACGCGTCGCAGCATTCTCACGAACGGAGCAGGTGTTGATAACAATGACGTCTGCTCCCATGTCTCCGGCGTCAGTTGCGCGCGCTGCTGCGGCAGGAACGCGATCGACAGGGACCAAGCCCGCCTTCTCTAAGAGGCCCGAAATACGTTCGGAATCGTGCTCATTCATCTGGCACCCAAGGGTGCGCACCGCGTAGGTCCGCGGGAAGTCCATCATTTCAACACTCATCGTCGTTGAATTCTAGCGCGTATGGATATTTGGTGTCGCTTTCAGTACTTCTCTGAATAGTTCAAGTGCGGCGATCACTGCCCCTTGCCGGATCTGGTCGCGATCTCCACTCAGATCAAGACGACGTACCCGCGAGCCACCTTCCCACGCGCAACCCACATAGACCGTTCCAGCAGGATGTCCATCAGCAGGTCCAGGCCCCGCGACTCCAGTCGTTGACAAACCAAAATCCGCACCCATTAGTGTGCGAACACCGTGTGCCATTTGGCGAGCAACTTCATCATCAACCGGACCCGTCTGTGCAAGGCGTTGATCGCTCACATTCAAAACCGAATGCTTCG
>ERZ772979.672-NODE-672-length-22563-cov-79.692065_pt1 | contig 22563 bp, 13 predicted proteins | sample MGYA00511130_ERZ772979 | MGnify/ENA primary metagenome ERZ772979 (study PRJEB29015, sample SAMEA2738103) | human oral metagenome | biome: human oral; feature: human-associated habitat; material: saliva | place: China | collected 2186 ... | reverse complement strand
ACCGGCGAAATGATACGCATGCTCCACCACGATGGCTGGGTGCGCGCCGTCGCATGGTCACACAACAGCGACCGCATCCTGACCGGATCCGACGACAACACCGCCCGCGTGTGGAACGCCGCCACCGGCGAAATGATACGCATGCTCCACCACGATGGCTGGGTGCGCGCCGTCGCATGGTCACACAACAGCGACCGCATCCTGACCGGATCCGACGACAACACCGCCCGCGTGTGGAACGCCGCCACCGGCGAAGAAATACACAAACTCCACCACGGCGACTGGGTGCGCGCCGTCGCATGGTCTCCCGACGATGACCATATCCTAACGGGTTCACCGGATGGAACGGCTCGAATCTGGGATGCCACCACCCTCGGTCCGGTCCGCTTCGTCATCGCCACCCTGCCCGAAGGGGAGTGCGCCGTCCTGACAACCGACCAGACGCAGATAATCGGCGCTAGCGCAGGAGCGTGGCGGTGGCTCGGGCGCTACGCTGTCCACGAGGACGGCGTACGCGAGCGCATCCCCGTCGAAGTCAACGGACCCCTGCCGCCCCTTAGCCACGGCACCACGACCGAGTAGAGAAGCGCGGCAACGGAGGGCACGTGATGGGAGCGCATACGCTCACATCCGGATAGGTTGTGCGCATCCGGATAGGTTATTCGCTTGTGGATAGGTTATTAACCTATCCAGATGTTCGTAACCTATCCGGATCGTCGTTTCCTATCCACATACGCATACTCCGCTGTGAACACACTGCGGGCCCCGAGGATGCTCCTCGGGGCCCGCGCCCGGGCAGTTCTAGGCGCTAATTTCTTCGTCCGCCGCCGTTGTTCCCGCCGTTGTTGCCGTTGTTTCCACCGTTGTTGCCGTTGTTCCCGCCGTTGTTGCCGTTGTTCCCGCCGTTGTTGCCGTTGTTGCCGTTGTTCCCGCCGTTGTTGCCGTTGTTTCCGCCGTTGTTGCCGTTGTTTCCGCCGTTGTTGCCGTTGTTTCCACCGTTGTTGTCATGTTCGTCGGATTCACGGGTCGGCTCGGAACTCGGGGTAACCTCCGGTGTCGGAGCAACGTCGGGGGAAGACTGCGGAGCATCGTTCGTCGCGGACGGCGCGGGTACCGGCGCATTGTTCTGGACCTTACGGCTCGACTCGACCTTCCAGGGGAAGTCGCTGCCAGGCAGGTTCGCGGTCGCCGGCTTCATGTAATCAATCCACACGTCAACCGGCCAGTCGCCGCCGTGGAACTGATCCAAGCCGCCCACGTCGTCAAGGGGAACCGAATTACCATTCTCGTCAGACTGATACATGGTCACGCCCGTCACCATGCCGGGTACGAAGCCGATGAACTGGGCGGACAACTGATCCGAGGAAGTACCGGTCTTGCCGGCCGTCGTCAGGCGCGGGATCGCGCCATCAACGTTGTTAGCGGTACCCTCGCCGCTCGTGACGGCCTCGAGAGCCGGCATAATGGAAGAGACCTCCTCAACGTCAAACACGCGCGTGGGTTCGACGTCACCGGAATATAACAGCTTGTTGTTCGAATCCTCAACCTTCTTGACGATGTGCGCAGTGACGCGCTGGCCACCGTTCGCGATCGTCGAGTATGCGGTCGTCAGGTCAATGTTATGAGGTGAGGAGGGACCCAGGACGTTCAAGAGCTCATCGTTTAAGCCAACGGTGTCCTCTGGGATGCCCGCATCGATAGCGGCCTGCAGGGTGTTCTCCGGCTCCACGTCGTCATTCAAACCAACGAAAACCGTGTTCATTGAATAAGCAGTCGCCTTCACGAGGGTCACATTGCCGAAGGAGTAGCCGCCATCGTTCGAAACGGGGGTACCCATGCCTCGGAAATACTGGGGCGACTTACCCGAGTACGTGTCGTAGACCGTACCGCCCAGGCGCGCGTTCGCCAGCAAAGCGAAAGGCTTGAAAGAGGAACCCGCCATCGCGATGTCCTGCGTGACCGCATTCTGCTGACGCTGCTCGTAGTCGGCACCCGCGTACTCGGCGAGGATCTCACCCGTCTCGGGATCCATCGACGACAGGGCGACATGCTGGAAGGTCGGATCCCAACCGTCGACATCATTCATGCCTTCGGCTGCCGTGACGGCCTGGTCCTGATGCTCCTTAACGATCGTCGAAGTGATGCGCAGGCCACCCTGACCGATCTTGTCCTCGTCGAACTGACCCGAAGCAAGCAGCTCCTGCTTAACCTGGGCCATCAAATAGCCAGTCGTGCCCGTCATCGATGCGCTATTGAGCGTGTCGGGATCGATCGTCTCTGGGAAAACGGCGGCATCACGTTCAGCGGGGGTGAGCCAGCCGTCCTCAACCATGAGATTCAGGTCGCGTTCCCAGCGTTCCTTCGCCTTGTCCGGGTTGACGGCAGGATCCCACGCGGAGGGCGCGGGAATGACGGCGGCCAGCAGCGCAGACTCGGACAGTGTCAGCTGGTCGGCACCGTGGCCGAAGTAGGCCTGGGCGGCTGCGTCGATTCCGTAGGCGCCACGACCGAAGTAGATCGTGTTCATGTAGGCGCCGATGACCTCGTCCTTGGACTTCTCACGGTTGATCTTGATCGCGAGGACAGCTTCTTTGACTTTGCCCGTGTAAGACGTGGTCTCACCCATGTAGTAGCGTTCAACGTACTGCTGGGTGAGGGTCGAACCGCCCTGTCGTGCGCCTCCCCGCAGGTTGTTGATGAGCGCGCGGAAAATACCCTTCAGGTCGACGCCGTTGTTCGTGTAGAACGTGCGGTCTTCGGAGGCCACGATCGTCTTGGGGACATAGTCGGGCAGGGTCGTCGTGTCGATGATCTGCCGGTTGATGTCACCGAGGGTACCCATCTCGGTCGTACCGTCCGAGTAGTACACGGTGGTTTTCTGCGCGAGCGCCAGGTCATCCGGCGCGGGAATGGCCAGCGTGTTGTACAGGTACAGGAACGCGGCCATGCCAGCAATAAAGATCCCCAGGAAGACGGTCAGGATTCCGAGTCCGATGCGCTTGGCCCAGCGGAAACGCTTCTTCGCGGGGCGCTTCTTGTCACCCGACGAGGCCTGAGCGTCCTTCTTCGAAGAACGGGAAGCATGCGCGGAATGAACCAAGCGTCGAGAGGGAAGAGAGTCCCTTTCGGACGTGCCTTTCTTGCCCGACCCGACGATGTCATTCCAGCTGGATTTTCCGTTGCTAGTCGCCACGTGTTCGCCCTTTCAGCGGATAGTTGTACCTCTAGGTTAACCATGTTTCCTGAAAGATCCCCAAACTATGGGCACAAACACAGGGGGTGAGCGCGCCGCGCGGCGCGCTCACCCCCTGTCAGTGGTCCTTCAGTGAGGTCGTATTAGGACCACTGCTCTTCGGGACGCCCGGGGGCGGCCCAGAGAGTATGGAAAACGCCTTCTTTATCTACCCGGCGATAAGTATGCGACCCGAAGAAGTCGCGCTGGCCCTGAATGAGGGCGGCAGGAAGGCGCGTCGCGCGAATCTGATCAAAGTAGGCCAGCGACGAAGCGAACACGGGAATCGGAACGCCGGCGAGGGCTGCCTTGGCCACGACGCGACGCAATGCGGGCGTGCACTCCTGGAAGCGGGTCGCGAACGGCTCAGCCGCCAGCAGGAGAGGCAGATCGGGGTCGGCCTCGTACGCACGCGTAATGTCGTCGAGGAACGCCGCGCGGATGATGCAACCCGCGCGCCAAATGCGAGCCAGGGCGCCCTTATCGATACCCCACTCGTATTCCTTTGCGCCGGCCTCGATCTCGTCGAAGCCCTGCGAGTAGGCGACGATCTTCGAGGCGAAGAGCGCTTGGCGAACGTCCTCGATGAACGCGGCCCGGGCCTCGTCCGACTCGATGATGAGCGCAGAAGCGTTGCCCGCGAGCGCCTGTCCGGCTGTGCGCTGGGCGGGCTCGGAGGATGCGCCGCGCGCGAAGGTCGCCTCGCCGATCGCGGTGACGGGGACGGCCAGGTCGAGGGCGGTCTGGACCGTCCACTTGCCGGTGCCCTTCTGCGAGGCGGCGTCCACGATGAGATCGACGAGGGCCTTGCCGGTCTCGGCGTCCACCTGACGCAGGACCTCGACGGTGATCTCCATGAGGTAGGAGTTGAGCTCGCCCTCGTTCCAGGCGGCGAAAATGTCAGCGATCTCGGCGGGGGTGGCGCCCAGGCCCTCGCGCAGGAGGGTGTAGGCCTCGGCGATGACCTGCATGTCGGCGTACTCGATGCCGTTGTGCACCATCTTCACGAAGTGGCCGGCGCCGTTCGCGCCGATGTACGTGCAGCAGGGCACGCCGTCGTAGGTGCCGGCGATCGCCTCGAACATGGGACCCAGGCGATCGTACGAGGCGGGGGTGCCGCCCGGCATGATGGAGGGGCCCCACAGGGCGCCCTCCTCGCCGCCGGAGACGCCCGCGCCTACGAAGTGCAGGCCGCGCTCGGCGGCCCACTTCTCGCGGCGGATCGTGTCGGTAAACAGGGAGTTACCGCAGTCGACGATGATGTCGCCCTCGTCCATGAGTTCGGCGAGCTGGCCCATGACGGCGTCCGTCGAGGGGCCGGCCTGGACCATCATGATGGCGACGCGCGGAGTGCGAAGCGATGCGACGAAGTCCGGAAGAGTTGACGCGGGAACGAAGGTCGCTTCGTCGCCGTGCTCCGCGATGAGTTTGTCGGTGCGCGCGGGCGTGCGATTGAAGACGGCAGTCGCGTACCCGTTGCGAGCCAGGTTGCGGGCAAGGTTGGCACCCATCACGCCCAGTCCGTACACGCCGATGTCAGCCGACGCCTTCTTTGGGGTAAACGTGCTCATGCGGTGACTCTCCTAACGTCTGGGTCAGTTGTCACCAGGGTACGTCCGGAATAGGTGGGGGTGCACCGTGCGTGGGCGTGAGGATGGTCGCGCCCACTCTGGGACGCGGCTCCCCGACGCTACGCCCAGTGCTTGCGTCGCGTCGGGCCTGGGTTTCGTGGCTGCTCTACCCCTGCGCCTCCCGTACTGCCTTCGCGGCGGCCTTGCGGGCCTTCTTTTGCGCGACCTTTGCCTCCCAGTGGGCCTGCTGCGCCTGGTATTCCTCGGCGAGGGCGCGCACGTCGTCCGAAGCCCACCACTCCAGGAGTGCCTCGCGGGCTGCCTCCTCGCCCAGCGGTCCGCGTTCCATACGCAGCTCAAGCAGGTAGTCGCGGGCGATTTTGACGGCGCGCGAGGGGCGCAGCCCCAGGATGTCCATGATTTGGTCGCCGTCGAGGTCGGGGCGGATCGCGTCGAGTTCCTCCTGCTGCCGCAGGGCGGCAATCCGCTGCTCCAGGTCGTCGTACGCTGCGGACAGGTAGTCGGCCTTGCGGCGGTTGCGGGTCGTGCAGTCTGCGCGCGTGAGGCGATGGAGGCGTTCGAGGAGGTCGCCGGCGTCGGTCACGTATCGGCGCACGGCCGAGTCGGACCAGGCGACCTCGCCGTAACCGTGGAAACGCAGGTGCAGGGCGACCAGGTTAGAGACAGCCTCGGTCGTGGCCTTGTCGAAGTGGAGGGCCTTCATGCGCTTGCGCGTCATCTTCGCCCCCACGATCTCGTGGTGATGGAAGGACACAGAGCCGTTCTTTTCGAAGCGGCGCGTCGCCGGCTTGCCGACGTCGTGCATGAGGGCCGCGAAGCGCAGGATGAAATCGGGGGCGGGAACCGGGCCGTCCGGGCCGGTTTCCAGGTCCATGGCCTGCTCGACGACGGTGAGGGTGTGCTCGTAGACGTCCTTGTGGCGCTTATGTTCGTCGACGGTGGAGACGAGGGCGGATACTTCGGGTAGGACGATGTCAGCGACTCCCGTGTGGACCATCAGTTCGATGCCGCGGCGCGGGAAGGGCGAGATGATGAGGCGCTCAAGTTCTGCGCGTATGCGCTCGGCGGAGACGATACCCAGGCGCGATGCCATGGTTTCCATCGCGTTCATGACGTCCAGGTCCACGTCGAGGCCCAGCTGGGCGCTAAAGCGGGCGGCACGCATGATGCGCAGCGGATCGTCATCGAAGGACTGTTCGGCGGACACGGGTGTGCGCAGGTTCCCATCCGCGAGATCCGTCAGGCCGCCGCACGGGTCGACGAGGGCCATCTGCGGCAGGCGCATCGCCATGGCGTTGACCGTGAAGTCGCGGCGCGTCAGGTCGCCTTCGAGCGTGTCACCGAAGGTCACCTCGGGCTTGCGTGAGCCGATCTCGTATTCGTCGGTGCGATACGTCGTCACTTCGACGATCAGGTCGCCGCGGCGCCCGCCGATCGTACCGAATTCCTTGCCGATGTCCCACGTCGCGTTACCCCACTGGGCGAGGAGTTCTTCGGTGCGCTCAGGGCGAGCCGAGGTCGTCATATCAAAATCGTGAGGGGTGACACCCAGGAAGGCATCGCGCACGGGTCCGCCGACAAGCGCGAGTTCTTCCCCGGCCTGATCAAAAATCGTGCCGAGTTCCATAATCGCGGGCGGTAGCGCCGCAAACGTCCGCGTGGCGTTCGCCATGAGGGTAGGAATGTCTGTCGTTCCGGTGTTTTGCGGGGTCACGGAGGCGTTGATCGGGGAAACTGACTGGGTACTCATCGCCCCTAAGCATGCCAGGAAAGCGCCCTGGCCGACTACCGGGGGCCGCCCACCGGCTAAAGTGGAGTCATGCCTGCACGTTCCGTTGACCGCCGAGCCGGGGTTCCCAGACCCCCGCGTCGGTCTGCTTCTGTGCGCGCGGGCCGCTACCACCTGCCTATTTCCGCTGAGACCAGCGCGGGCGGCATCGTCGTTGACGTACGTGACGGAATTCCCTATGCGGCTCTGATTGCTCGGCGCAATCGCGCGGGCCGCGTCGAGTGGTGCCTACCGAAGGGGCATCTGGAGGGGTCCGAGACTCCCCAGCAGGCTGCGCTGCGCGAGGTCGCCGAGGAAACGGGCATCCATGGGCGCATCATCCGCCACCTCGCCTCCATCGACTACTGGTTCTCCGGCAATGACCGCCGTGTCCACAAGGTCGTCCACCACTACTTGATGGACTACGAGTCCGGCACGATCTCCGTGGAGGGGGACCCGGATCATGAGGCCGAGGCCGCCGCGTGGGTGCCCCTGCGCGACGTGTCACGCCAGCTTGCCTACCCCAATGAGCGCCGTATCGTGCGCATCGCCCTCGACTTACTGTATCGGGATAGCCGTGGGTAGGCGCGCGTCGTGGGCGCTCGCCCTTTGCGCGGCGCTGGTCCTTCCCTTCGGTCTGGTCATTGACGAGGCCGGGGCCGCCCCCGTGTCCGCGCAGACGTCTGCGACGGGACAGGAGCGTCCCGCCGTCATGGGCGCTGTTTCCGCCGATTCCAACCTGTCTGTGTCGATCAACGCTCTGACGCCTCGCATCATGACGAGTGAGAGCGAACTCGTTATTTCAGGAACGATCCGCAACGATTCGCCAACGACCCTCGCCTCTGTGAGCCTCGAGGTTTTCGTCGCCAACGAAACACCTATCTCTGTCTCTGCCCTGACGACACAGCTGAGCGAAGACGAGCCTGACGCCACACATGCGGCGTCCACCACGCTCAGCAACGTGGTGCGCGGCGCAACCACCCCCTTCGAAATTCGCATCCCCAGGTCCGACCTGCCGCTGTCCGACACCGACGAGTGGGGGCCGCGCGTTACCACCGTCACCGCGACTTCCGGTGAGTTTTCAGGCAAAGATCGCTCAATCATCGTGTGGGACTCAGGCGCACAGGTCGCCGCCTCCCGCGTCTCCACGGTGGTTCCCTGGACAAAGACGAACGCTGCGAACAACCAGGCCGAGCGTTCGGCGCTCCTGTCCCTGGCGGGGACATCGGGCCTGACACTGGCCGTCGATCCCCTCCTGATTCCGCGCGGCCCCCAGCCTACGACCGCCCCCAAGCCCTCCACACCAGCGGACCAGGATCATTCCGAGGAAGAATCGGGACAGTCGAGCCAATCCGGCCAAACCACAACCCAACCGAACCCGTCCACCTCCGCGGTGCCAACACCCGCGCCCACGGCCACCGACCCCGCGCAGCGTTCCCGTGACCTTCAATCCGAGGCATTCGTTTCCGCCTTCATGTCGACCGCCTCCGAGGTCATCGCACTGCCTAACGGCGACGCAGACCTCGGCGCCCTCGCCCTGTCAGGTAACACCGGCTTCTGGGGTTTAGCCTCCGAATCCATTGACGCCTTCCCGGGGACCCTGCGGCAAACCGGTTGGGTTGCGCCCTCCCCGACGCCAGCAAACCCCACGCCTAGCCCCTCCGCATCCAGTCAAGCCGCGAGCGTCCCCTCACACTCGGCGCCCCCCACCGCCTCCGCGACCCCCTCCCCAACGGCGTCGGCCACCTCTGCCGGACAAAGCGGAACCACGTCGTCCTCCCCCGACTTAGGCCCCACGATCCTACGTAACGTCGGTTGGCCGGCCGATGAGACCTTCGGCACAACTTTCCTGTCCAACTTCGCGGCTGCCGACCAAATCACGATCGCCCCAGCCTCGTCCCTGGCTCCCGCCGAAGAGGTACCCTTCACCTCCCTGGCACGCGTCAACATCAACCCGACCACGGGACAAACCTCAACAAACGGGGCCGGCGCACACACCCTCGCCCAGCAGGCCGACATCGCAGCGCTCCTGTCGTGGAACGCCAGCGGCAGCGACGAGCTGGACGCAGAGCAGGCCCTCACCGCGATCACCGCGATCATCGCTCGCGAACGTCCCTCCTCGTCACGCACCCTGTTCGCAGCAGCCCAACGCGGGACCGCAATCAACGACCGCCTCACCAGCCGCGTAAACGCACTCTTCTCCCCCCGATGGGTCTCCGCCATCTCCTTCACGGACATCGCCAGCAGCGAACCCACAGACATTGAGCGCGACACAGTCGGCACCGGCACCCTTGCCGACAAGACGAAAACCGGGATCGACACCATGGCCTCGTCTCTGACCATGCTCGCGCCGCTGGCAAACGCGACACACGATCCCGACGCCGTCTTCGCCTCCGTCACCCCCGCGATCCTGCCCGCACTCAACGCCGGGTCCACCCCATCCGAGCACCTCGACAACGCGACCGCGATGACAAACCAGGTCACCGCCATGCTCGCAGCCGTATCCGTCGAACCATCCTCGACCGTCAACCTCATTAACAAATCAGCGAACTTCCCGGTCCTCATCCGCAACAACCTGGACTGGCCGATCAACGTCGACGTCACCCTCATCCCAGACGACCCGCGCCTGCGCGCCACCCCGGCGCTTTCCCAGGAGCTGGCCGCACACGGAGCGACAACCGTCGAAGTGCCCGTCGGCGCGATCGGCAGTGGCGACATCGAGGTCACCTACAGGGTGACAACTCCCGACGGTCACGTCCTCGACGACTCCCAGACCGTCACTGTTCGCATGCGCGCCGGCTGGGAAGACGCGATCACTGCTGTCATCGCCTGCCTCTTCGGACTCCTTTTCGTCGTCGGCATCAGCCGGTCGCTGCGCGGTCGGGCAGCTCGCAAGGCACAAGCATCGGACGCCCACGAGGACGCACCTACCTCCGAAGCTGGTAGCCGCACCGATACGGAAAGTCCCGCCCAGGCCTCGGACACACCAAACGACCCCGCTGACCAAGAGACAGCCACGACGAAGGAGACCCCATGAGTTCGAACACGTCTCGTCGATCGATTCTGAGGGCATCGGCTCTCATGGCGTCCGGAACGATGGTGTCGCGCATCCTCGGCTTCGTGCGTAACGCGATGCTGATCGCCGCAGTGGGCGCCACCGCCGGCGGCGTGGGCGCTGCCTTCCAGACGGCCAACACGCTGCCCAACACCGTGTTCAACCTCCTGGCCTCCGGCATCTTCGACGCGGTCCTGGTACCGCAGATCGTCGGCGCTATCAAGCGCCGCAACGACGGCGACACTTACGTCAACCGGCTCCTCACCCTGGCGGGCACAGTCCTGTTCCTCGTCACTTTCGTGACGATGATCCTCGCACCCCTCCTGGTCATAATCACGGCCGCGGGCTACACCGACGACATCCGTCACCTGGCGATCCTCTTCGCGCTCCTATGCCTGCCGCAGCTCTTCTTCTACGGCCTGTACAACCTCCTGGGCGAGCTCCTCAACGCCCGTGAAATCTTCGGGCCCTACATGTGGGCACCCGTCGTCAACAACGTCGTAGGCATCGCCGGCCTCGGTCTTTTCCTCGCGATCTGGGGCAGCGCCCCCGACGGCGGCATTCCCGCGGGCGACGTGACCGGCGCCCAGTTCTGGGTCCTGGCCGGCTCAGCAACCCTCGGCGTCATCTGCCAAGCCCTGTGCCTGCTGTGGCCGATGCGTCGCGCAGGCATCTCCTTCAAGCCCGACTTCCACTTCCGTGGCACATCCTTCGGGTCGATGCCGCGCGTCGCCGGCTGGACGTTCGCGACCCTCGGCGTCTCCCAGATCGGTGTACTCTCCACCAATAACCTGGCCGCCATGGCCGACGGCTATATCGGTCGCAATGGTGCCCAAGGCGGCGTCGTCGGCATCCTCGCCTACTCGACGGCATTCATGATCTTCATGGTCCCCCAATCTCTCATCACCGTGTCCTTGACGACCGCAATCTTTACGCGCATGGCGGGTGCCGTCGCCGACGGTGACGATAAGGCAGTCGCCGACAGCTACCACCTGGGTGTCCGCACGATAACCTCACTAACCCTCGCCGCCGCCGCGATGCTGATGGCCGGTTCTGTTCCCATGATGGAGATCGCAATGGCAGCCAAGGGCGGGGACCCGCAGGCTGTCACCGCTTATGCGCTTGTACTCACCTCGCTCATGCCGGGTGTCGCCTCCACCGGCATGGTCCTCATGAGCCAGCGCGTCTTCTTCGCCTACGAGGACGTCAAACCTGTCTTCCTCATGGGCATTGGGCCCACGATCATCCAGGTGATCGTCGGTTGGTCGCTGTACGCCATGACGGGAGCGCGCTGGTGGGTTGTCGCCGCTGCCCTGGGCGAGACCGCGTGCCGCCTGACGCAGGGTGTCATCGCCGTCGTGTGGGTCTCGCGTGAAAACCGCTACGTGGACCGTTCAGGCCTGCTGCGCTCCTACATCTGTTACCTCGGCGCTGCGGTTGCATCGGGCATCGCCGGCTTCGCTGTCCTGTGGCTCATAGGTGTTCACACGAGCGTGTCGTCTTCGCTGGGCCGCATGGCCATCGCGGGCGTCAAGCTCTCGGTTGTCTCGGCCATCACCGGCCTCGTCTATCTCCTGGTGCTGCGCTTGGCTGCACCCAGCGAATCCCTTGCCATGATGCGTCCCCTCCTGACGCGCCTACGTGTCCCCGTCTCTGTGGTGAACATCCTGGCAGCGTCGTCCACGCCTACCGCGCAACCAACTGCGATAATGGCGTCACACACACACGAACAGACGGAGGAATCGATGGCCGACACGCCAGAAACGACCGGCGACGGCAAGGCGTTGCCGTCGTTCGACGAGGTTGTCTCCAACTCGCCGATTCCCGCTCCACCTGCCCCACCCGCACCCGCAGCAGCACCCGCACCCGCAGCAGCACCCGCAGCAGCGCCCGCACCCGCACCCGCAGCAGCACCCGCAGCAGCGCCCGCAGCAGCGCCCGCACCCGCAGCAGCGCCAGAGGAGGCGGCAAGCATCGCAACAACACCCGCGTCCACCGGCGCGCCTGCCGTCGCAGCGGCGGCACCGGTCCTCGACCCGGCGACGCGGGCCCCCACCGCGAACCCCGGCGTTGTCGAGGCCGTGGCGGCCCCCGTGGTTCACGCCGTCGCCGAGGCCACGGATGCGGCCCAGGCTCAGGCAACCCCGGAAACTCAGGCAACCCCGGAAACTCAGGCAACCCCGGAGGCTCAGGCAACCCCGGAGGCTCAAGCGATTCCGGAGGCATTAGCAGAGTTCGGCGTCGAACCACTGACCGAGGAAGAGAGCGTTGACGCGGCCCAAGTGCCCACAACCTCGTTCCCGGTCGCTCCCCCGCCACCCGCGCCCACGGCCAGCGGCTACGAGCGCGAAGGCGAGGACTACGAAACAGACTTCCCACACCCTGCGCCGCTCGCAGACGCACCTGCGACCCACCAGATCCCGCGTGTTCAGGCGATGTCACCCACCGTCCCCGCGGAGGATGCCACCGAGGTCCTGGACCCGGTCACCGCGGTTTCCGCGGACCAGGCCACGGCCTCGTCGGAGGAGACGAAAGCCCCACAGCGTACCGGCAAGCTCATCGATCCGACGAGACCCGCGCTTCTCTTCGGCCTGGCGCTGTTCCTCTTTGGAGCATTCTGGGGACCGTGGATGGCGACCCGACCCGTCACTAACCTTGACCTCGGCCAGTCTCTGCGCGCTGGCATCAACCAACAACAGTCCGCCGAAGAACCCGCACCGAACTTGACGACCACGCCGCCACCCGCGCCGTCCGTGACGCCCGTCATTTCCTCGGTGCAGGTCCTGTCGTGGAACAACGACGATGGTGACCACCCGGACCGCGCGATTAATATGATCGACTCGAACCCGTCGACCTCATGGAGTTCGCGCTGGTTCGACAACAACCAATTCCGCGACGAGACCTCTGTAACAATTGTCGTGAAGCTACAGCAGAAGGCCACCGTGTCCTCGGTGACCCTCCAGATGGACCCGTCCACCTCCGGCGGCGAGATCGTCGTGCGTAACGTCACTGATCCGTCGAAGCCGCGCGAAGGAACAGAACTGGCTTCCTCGGCGTTGTCGCCGACGACGACGATCGAACTTCCCGAGCCCGTCGAAACCGACTCGATCGCACTGCAGTTCCGCTCCATGCCCAAGAGCCAGGACGGGCGCAACTGGGCGTGGATCTCTGAACTCACAGTTCAGTAACCCTGAAGGAGGGTACATGTCTTTCGTGACTGTTCCGGGCCTGGTGACGGCCGAACCCACCGAGAACACCACCGATACCTTCGAAGCGCCGATCCCATCGGACAAGGTTCCAGAGGGCGCCACCGTTCACGACGTCGTCATCGTCGGCTCGGGTCCCGCAGGCTACACGGCCGCCGTCTACACGGCTCGTGCGGGCCTTGCCCCCATTGTTCTGGCCGGCCAGCTGGCTGCGGGCGGCGCGCTCATGAACACGACCGAGGTCGAGAACTTCCCGGGTTTCCCCGAGGGCATTCAGGGCCCCGAGCTCATGGACAACATGCGCGAGCAGGCCGAAAAGTTCGGCGCGGACGTTCGCTACGAGGACGTCGTCGCCGTCAACCTCGAGGGCGACGTCAAGGCCGTGGCCACCGAGGACGAGGTCTTCTACGCGCGCACCGTCATCCTGGCCACCGGCTCGGAGTACCGCCACATGAACGTGCCCGGCGAGGAGGAGTTCTCCGGCCGCGGCGTCTCCTACTGCGCGACCTGCGATGGTTTCTTCTTCAAGGATCGTCGCCTCGCCGTCATTGGCGGCGGCGACTCCGCGATGGAGGAGGCAACCTTCCTCACGAACTTCGCGTCCGAGGTCGTCGTCGTACACCGCCGCGACGCCCTGCGCGCCTCGCGCGTCATGGCCGAGCGTGCCCTGAATAACCCGAAGATTACCTTCGAGTGGAATGCGACCGTCTCCGAGGTCCTCGGCGACGAGGCCGTGACCGGCCTGCGCCTGACCTCCACGGTGGATGGCTCCGAGCGCGAGATCGCCGTGGACGGCGTGTTCGTAGCGATCGGGCACCTGCCGCGCACGGGCTTCCTGCGCGGCCAGGTCGCCCTCGACGAGGCCGGCTACATCACGGTCGACGAGCCGTCGACACGCACGTCCGTGGCGGGCGTGTTCGCGTGCGGTGACGCCGTGGACCACACGTATCGCCAGGCCATCACGGCCGCCGGTTCCGGTTGCCGCGCCGCCCTGGATGCGGAGCGCTGGCTGGCTTCCCTGGGCGACCAGGCGTGACCCCCTCCCCCGCTATGTCCGGCACGTCCGGCGCTGGCGTGCCCCGGCCTCGTACTTGCCCGTGCGGGTCGGGGGCGCTGCTGGCGCAGTGCTGCGGTCGCTTCCTGGACGGTGAGGTGGCTCCGACCGCCGAGGCGCTCATGCGCTCGCGCTACACGGCGTTCGCGCTGCGCGACGAGGACTACCTGTTCCGCACATGGCACCCGCGCACGCGCCCCGCTCCCCCGTACTGGGTGGAGGGGACGCAGTGGGTCGGCCTGCGTATCCTCGGGGCCGAGGCCGGGGGCCCCTCCGACGAGGAGGGAACCGTCACGTTCGTGGCCTCGTGGCGCGACGTGACGACGGGCGAGAGCGGCTCGATGCGGGAGCATTCTCGCTTCTCGCGCAGGGCCGGACGCTGGATGTACGAGTACGGCACCAACGACTGACACTACGGTAGGATTTCAATATGTTTGTTCGTCGACTCCTGTCGCCCCCCGTCATCGTCGGGGCTCTTCTCGTCGTGGTGGTTGCTATCGCCGGAGGCTTCATCACGAACCCGCTGCCGATCGACACCACCGTGTGGACCGATTTCGTCGAGTCGCGCACGCCCGCGATGAATACGTTCATGACGGGTGCGTCCTGGCTGTTCGACCCCAAGCGCGCCGTCGCCTTGGCCCTCGTCGTGGCGGTCGCCGTGTGGTGGTTCGTCAAGAAGGTCATGCACGCCCTGTACATCCTGGGGTCCGTGGCTTTCTCGGGGATCAATGGCTACATCATTAAGCACATCGATTCGCGTCCACGCCCGGAAGAGGCCTACCGTCTGATTACCGAGGACGGCTATTCCTTCCCGTCGGGTCACGCGACGGCAGTGACCGCCCTGATCGTCTCCCTGGTTCTGGTGCTGACGATGACGCGCCTGGGCCGTCGTCTCCGTTACCTGCTGTGGGTCGCTGCTCTCCTGTTCATCGTCTTCATCTGCATGACGCGCCTGTACCTCGGCGTCCACTGGGTGACGGACGTGATCGGCGGTTTTGGCGTGGGTCTCGGCTCCTCGATGATCCTGGCGCCGTTCATGCTGCGACCAAACGCACTGCGTTGGGTTCGATAGGCTCAATAGATTCAAGCATTACGCTGCGCCCGGGGCCACCGCCCCGGGCGCTTCTTTCTGCGTGACATATTCAGGGCTCAAGGATATGACGTGTTGGTTTTGTGGCGATTTTTCGGCGTGTTGGTGCGGGATAGTTAGTGTTGAAGGTGGTTGTTTCATTGTGGGGGCGTGAATGCCCCGCATGCCCGGTGGGCGGGTGAACGCTTGGCTTGGTATGGGCACTCGGCTTCCTGGGCGCGGCGGTGGCGCTGCTCCCCGGTTGCTTCGCTCGCTGGTGAACTATCGGCCAGGTCAGCCGCATTAGTTCCGCGACGAAGCAGTGTGGTGTGTTCGTGGCGTGGCTGGTGAGGCGTCGTCGTCGGGCGGATGTGCCAGGGGGTTCGCCTTTGGGCACTGTGGTCCGTTGTGTCAGTTAGGCGCTTGTTGGTCTGCCTCACCATTGATGCCGCCACTTGTCGCGTTCGGTTGTGCCTGGGGGTTCGCGTTCGGGCGTTGTGGGCCGTTGTGTTGGCGACGTAAGCTGTTGCCGGCGGGGTACCTGTCGGTGTGTCCCGCCGTTGATTGCGCCGCGAGTCGTCGCGTGCGATCGCGTCTGTTGGGGTCTGGTGGTTCGCTGGACAGCGAGGCGGACGCCGTCATCGTTGGCGGCATCCAGAGGACGGAACCCCGACACGTCGGCGGCGCCCCTGGCAGTGCCGCGAGGCTCCCTGTTGGGCGGGCTCTCTTGGTTGGGCAGGCGATTGTCGTGGGGTTTGTGTGCCCCGCGAATCCCAATCGTTAGTATTGCGGTGTTTGTGGGCGCAGTTGAGCGTTTACTCGATCGACGTGCGCGCTTAGTTGCTCCGAGCAGGGCTGCCAGAACGAATGCGGGCCCGACAAGTCACACGCGGGCCCGACAAGTCGCACGCGGGTCCGCTAACTCGCACGCAGGCGGCCCCGCCCACACTCCAAATAGCCGGTTAACGTGCACCCACGCCGCCCCACAAGCGTCCCGGGCAGCCAGCCATCAGACCCAGGGCACGCGAGCCGCCCGCGCTTGACGTGCCCCGGACACCCGGCCATCAGACGCGGGACACGCGAGCCGCCCGCGCTTGACGTGCCCCGGACACCCGGCCATCAGACGCGGGACACGCGAGCCGCCCGTGCTTGAAGCCTCCCGGCGTGGCAGTACAACACTCCCTCACGTCGCACGATGCCGCACGCCTGGTGCCAGGCGCCGGTTTCGCGTTCGACCTCGCGCCGATCGTGCCAGACGGCAGGTGCCAGGCGACACACAGACCATGCTGACGCGGGCGAGAGGCACCGATTCCACCACATTGCTTGTTACCGATCAGGTGGAACCTTCCCGATCGGATGGAACCCTCCGAATAGAGCCAACCCCCATCGGCAGCGCGAGCACGCCAGCGCCATGACGGACGACCGAAGCGCACGCCACAGCCAGCACCTGTCGGCGGTGCGAGCACGCCAGCGCCACCGACGCCTCCCTCGACGATGACTGAGACCGAACCCCAACCAACACGCTTTCTCCAACAACCCCCACATTCACCCCCGTTATGCACCTCCACACATCGGCGACTGGACGCTCCGACATAACTACGAGGCTACCGCGCTCTTCCGCAGTGCCGGTGGGTCGGCACCTGCGAACCTTGTATTCCGGAGCAACCCACCCGAGCTCTCCGGCGTGGCCTGCCCAGCAAGCCTGCACGGCCTCCCTCTCGCCGCGGCCTACCCGCGACCGCGACAATGGCTGTCACCGCACGCATCTGAGCCAGCGCTGCTACCGCGGCGCCATTTTCATCACCCGAGCGAGCATGTTCCACAGGTGCCAAGGCGCGGGTTCCGACGTCTCCGGCGTTTGAAATCGCCGGCAGACACCTCTCAACCCGACTTGACCTGGCCAAACTCGGTTTACGGTCAGTTTTCGCGCATCATGGAAGATTCTCCACCTCCTATCAACAACCGAGAATCCACAATTGTGCACAAACTTGTGGATACAATCCACCGAAAGAACTGAAATGACGCCAAATAAATGATTGATACCTCACATGTGACCGTTTTCCACAGTCATGACCGCCAGGTAGGAAGAGACCCAATCAACAGTTGCAGCACATGATCACGGTCAAGTCCTGTGGAGTGGTGTAATCGTTTTGTGTCCTTCGGGGTGGGTTATGCGCTGAGTTGGAGTGGGGGTTCCTCCTGTTGGGTGGGTTGGGGTGTGAGTCGTGATTTGGTGAGGATGTCGAGGCTGAGGTAGCGTCGGCCTTCGGCCCATTCGTCGTTTTGTTCGGCTAGGACGGCTCCGACCAGGCGGATGATGGCCTGGCGGTTGGGGAAGATCCCCACGGAGTCCGTGCGTCGGCGGATTTCGCGGTTGAGGCGCCCCGCCGGGCAGTCCTGCACCAGTGAGGGAGCATGACACCAGGTGTAATGGTGGGGGTTTTGCACCATTAGAAGCCTCCCCTCGGCGTGTCGCCGGCGTGTCGCGCCTCTAATGGTGCAATTCCCCCCGTTTGGTGGCGATGTCACCGGCAGGCAAGTTACGCACGGGTCCTTGTGTAGCGCAACTCCACCCGCTTGGTGGCGGTGAGGTCACGCCTCGGGGCGGCGCCGCCCACAGTGCAGACAACCTCGACGAACAATGGCTGGCATGGGCATGATGGCCCAGATATTCTGTGACGCGGGCGACTCCGGGACGCAGTTCACCCCTGCGACCCATCCGCACCCAAAGCTGGATGGGGGGTTTTGCAGCATTAGAAGCCTCCCCTCGGCGTGTCGCCGGCGTGTCGCGCCTCTAATGGTGCAATTCCCCCCGTTTGGTGGCGACGTCACCGGCAAGCAAGTCACGCACGGGTCCACGTGTAGCGCAACTCCCACAGTTTACTGTCGGTGAGGGCGCGCCTCGGGGCAGCGCCGCCCACGTCGCAAACCACCTCGGTAACAAACGCCGACAATGGGCTGTTGCGGGCAAGGTGGTCTGCGACTTGGGCGCAACGGCGCCTGACCTGGCGTGTCGCTCGCACGCGAACCGCCGACAATGCGCGTTAACCCCGCGACACGCACGCCAACCCCTAGATATGCGCGTGGGCGCCGCCCACGCGCGTGCCATCGGGCCCACATGCGAGGTGTCGGGCCCACGCGCATACCATCGGACTCACGTGTGCGGCGAGGAACGCAGGCAGCTCACGCTCGGAGCAGTTTCGCATGCAATTCGATTGAATGAACTTTCAGCAGTGTCCGCAAACGTTGCAATTCCAACGATACGGTTGCGCGGTGAGACACGGTGTCGGGGGAATTGCATGCGACATTCGTGGAAAGCTCGCCGGGCGGGAGTCATGCGCTGCCACCCAAAGCTCCGCCGGTAGCGCAGCCAGCGACGTGCCAGCGGCCTGGCGCAGTGAATACCGCCAGCACAAACAACCTGCCCAAGCCTCACCGCAACAGATCAAGGGACCACGCACAGGCTCGCACTGAAACAACCACCTCCAACACCAACTTTCCCACACCAACACACCAAAAAGTCACCCCTCCAGCAACACGTAGTGTCCTATAACCCGATCATTGGGCAGCCACACACGGGCCCGCGATGCGGCAAACACAGGAACGAGGCATCGCGACCAACTAAAATAGTGACTTTCCCGCGCAACAAAGCCGAAAAGTCACCCCTCCAGCAACACGATCTGTCCATCCTCATAGTTGGTCCCACCACCTCCAACACCGACTTTCCCGTATCAACAAGCCGAAAAGTCGCCCCTCCAGCAACACGTTTTGTCCTTTAAGCCGTGTCCTATAACCCCAGTGTCCTATAACCCTATAACCCCGATGAGCACAGGCAGTCCCTGATACGAAAACCTGCCCCAGGTGACTGAGGCAGGTTTACTAGCGATCTTAAACTGTGGAGCTAACGGGACTCGAACCCGTAACCCCCTGCTTGCAAAGCAGGTGCGCTACCAATTGCGCCATAGCCCCGATCGGAGGGCGCTTCAGCCTTCCACTGTGTCCGTCACGGACATCCACAGGTCTGCGTTGTCAGAGAGATCAAGAAGAACTTGTCGAACGACGATGCCGACGGCTACGACAGATCCGACAGCCACACAGCAAGCGACCAGTTTCTTCATGACGATCCTCCGCTCAAACTCGCCCGCGGATGGTGGGCCTAGGTGGGCTCGAACCACCGACCTCAGTCTTATCAGGACTGCGCTCTAACCTACTGAGCTATAGGCCCAACCGGCACCCTTGCGGGCACTCGGATATAGTACACAGCAACGCGCTGTCCGGCAAAATCGAGACTTGGTGACGTCCAACACGGAGCCGCAGCAATGGCGCGCGGCACAGAAAGAGAACCCTCGTGACCACGATTATCGATTACGTTCGCAGCGCGAGAACTCCGTTGCGCTCCGACCTCTCCCCCGCTGACGCCCTCACGCTCGCCACACTGACGTACGCGAACTTCCACGCCTTGGCGGGCCCCCGCTCCACCCGGGGATGCCGGCTGCGCGAAGTCGCCCAGGCCTCGTCCATCAGCGCCCTCTACGATCACGCGATGGTCACCGAACGCAACTGTGCGCTTCTACGCTCCCTCCTGTGCGCAGTCGGCGAGAGTCCGCGGTTTCGAGACATACGGGTACGCGACGCGGTCACGCGGATCGGCGTGCAGCCGCTCGCGCAATTCGGCGCTGTCACGTTCGTCGACGAGGCCGGGGCGACCTACGTGGTTTTCCGCGGCACCGATGGCACTGCGGTCGGCTGGGCGGAGGATGCGCAGTTCGGCCTGGACTTCCCGACGATCGCTCAGCTGTGGGCGGCGCGCTACCTGCGATATGCGGCCGATCGGGCCCCCGGGCCGGTCACCGTCATCGGCCACTCTAAGGGCGGTAATTTGGCCCTGTATGCGGCCGCCGCGACGCGCGTGCCAACGCTTGCGCACGTGTTTTCCTTCGACCCTGTCGGTTTCCCCGAATCGGTCATCGACGACGGTTTCTTCTCCGGCATCGCTCCCCTAACGAGCGTCTTCACGCCGGCGGAGTCCTGGGTGAGTCCCCTGTTTCCGCTGCCCACGGGTGCTTCGATCATTGCGTCGCTCTGGCGGGGTCCGCTGAGCCACAACCCTTACTCGTGGCTGATCGACGGATCTGAGCTCCTGTGCGATACGAGGAACCCGTCGCGCTCGGGGGCTGCACTCGGTGGCCTTGTCGACCTCCTGTTGAGGGTTCGGCCAATTCGGTTCGCCCGGGACCGCTGAGGGGCTTCTGTGAGTGGCTTGTGGCTGCCTCGGGTTGGCTTCACACCACTGCCCCTCGATGCGCGCGTTTACCCACCTAGTAGCGGCTAAGCAGCCCCGGAAACGCTCCACTGGGTGGATCCAGCTGAACTGCCCACGCTCTCACGGCTAGGATCCAGCTCTTCCACAACGTTACGTTCAGCTCTGCCGTGGCTGCTCAGTCGCGACCCCTTTAAAAATCGCATGCAATTCGGTCACCTGAACTTTCGCCCATCCCATTTAAACGTTGCAATTCAAACGCTTTCATTTCAAAGCTGGAAAGAGTCGCAGGGGAATTACGTGCAACATTGTTGGGGAACTACGCCAACGCAGCACTAGGGACCACGTTAAGGACGGATCGCTCCAGGAACGGACCCAGTAAGGTCAAACCCGACACCCACGCGGATAGGATACGAGCAGGCGGATAGGTTACTGGCTCACGGATAGCTTAATGTCCTATCCACGTGCCCATAGCCTATCCATCTAGTCGCTTCCTATCCACGAGCAGTCCGAATGAAAAGCGCAGACACATCCGGAGGTACCCAGAACACGGACGGTCCGCCACGCGCGGACGCCAACACGCAGGCACGCACACACACGCACACGCACGCAGGCATGGAAAAAGGGGCCGGCGTGAGCCGACCCCTTATATTCTCACTCGTCCATGAGAGACACCTTGATGCCACCCACCAGGGAGGCGACAACGTTGTAGAGCATGGCGCCCAACGTGGAGAGCGCAGTCAGAAGAACGACGTTGATAACGGCGACAATGGTCGCGTAGGAGATGACGCGGGGTAGGCGCGCATAGTCCAGCAGGTCCACGTAACGACCGGCCCCGACGGTCTGTAGGAATTCTTCGATCTGACTGAAGACGTGCATGGCGTCGACCATGAGCCACAGGACGATAGTGGCGATGACCATCGCGATACCCAGGGCGACGGATAGAAGGAAAGAGACCTTCATGATGGTCCACGCGTCGATGCGCGCGATCGCGAGATCAACTCGGCGGGGAGCGTCGTTGCGGGCGCTTGAGACGTGGTCGCTCATGGGTTTCCTTCCAGGTCGCACTTCCTACACGCCAGGCTACCGCATCGCCAGGCATCGGCGCTGGTTCCGCGCCGCTTTGGAAGCTTGATCACGGGACGAGGCCTACCCTCGTCCCGTGATCATCGTTTACTTGTCGGTATCGTTGGCGAGGTCGCCGCCTTCGAGGGACCCGTTCGTTCGGGCGGGGGCGTTCCCCTGGGGGAGTTCCTCGGTGGAAGCGGTCTGCGCGGGGTCGGCCACTGCCTCGCCGGTCGAATCGTCGCTCATTTCTTCAGTTGAGTCATCGCCGGAGTCGGGGTTGCGGGTGATCGCGATGATGCGGTCTCCTTCGTCCGGGCGGGCGAAGATGACGCCCATGGTGTTGCGGGCGGTGGGTCGCACGTCGGAGGCGTTGACCTGGACGAGTTTGCCGGATTCGGTGATGACCATGACGTCCTCGTCGGGGCGTACGACGAGGGCGCCGACCAGGCCGCCGCGTTCGTCGACGAGTTTGCCGACGCGCACGCCGAGAGTACCGCGCGACTTGGTCGGGTATTCCTCGACGGGTGTGCGCTTGGCGTAGCCGGAGTCGGTGACGATGAGCAGGTCGGTGCCCTCGCGGGGGACCTCCATGCTGAGCAGCTCGTCGTCGCCGCGGAACTTCATGCCGCGCACGCCGGACGTGGAGCGGCCCATGGAGCGCAGCTGGTCGTCGGTGGCGGTGAAGCGCACGGCCTGGCCGTCGCGCGAGACGAGGATGAGGTCCTCGTCGGCCATGATGGTCTGCGCGGAGACCAGCTCGTCGGGCTTGCCGTCCTCGTCCTCGCGCAGGTTGATGGCGATGATACCGCCGGAGCGGGGCGAGTTGTACAGGCTCAGCGGAGTCTTCTTGACGAGGCCGCGCTTGGTGGCCAGGACCAGGAAGTCGGCGTCTTCGTAGGTGCGGATCGCGAGGACCTGCGCGATGTGCTCGTCGGGCTGGAACGCCAGCAGGTTGGCGACGTGCTGGCCCTTGGCGTCGCGACCGCCTTCGGGGATTTCGTAGGCCTTGGCGCGGTAGACGCGGCCGAGGTTGGTGAAGAAGAGCAGCCAGTTGTGCGTGGTGGTGACGAAGAAGTGTTCGACTACGTCGTCGCCGCGCAGCTGCGTGCCGCGCACGCCCTTGCCGCCGCGCTTTTGTGAGCGGTAGTTGTCGGTGCGGGTGCGCTTGGCGAAGCCGTCGCGGGTGATGGTGACGACGACGTCCTCTTCGGGGATGAGGTCTTCCATCGACATTTCCCCGTCGAAGGGGAGGATGCGGG
>ERZ772979.667-NODE-667-length-22685-cov-70.184048_pt1 | contig 22685 bp, 27 predicted proteins | sample MGYA00511130_ERZ772979 | MGnify/ENA primary metagenome ERZ772979 (study PRJEB29015, sample SAMEA2738103) | human oral metagenome | biome: human oral; feature: human-associated habitat; material: saliva | place: China | collected 2186 ... | reverse complement strand
CACGTAACGGGTGCACCGCCACGTAACGGGTGCAGTGCCCCCGTGCTTGTGGCGGTTGTGGCGGCTGTCGGGGTTGCGGGGGTCTTCTGTGCTTGGGTTGTCTTCCGCTTGGGTTGTCTTCCGCTTGGGTTGTCTTCCGGGCTTGGGGTGTCTTCTGCTTGGGTCTTTGTGGCGCCTCATGTTGTGGTTCCTAAGAAATGTCGCACGCAATTCCCCGACATATATTTCAAACGTTGAAATCGCACCGTTGGAATTGCAACGTTTTGGGGTGCTGCACAAAGTTCGGGTATCCGAATTGCGTGCGAGTTTTGGTTGATGAGGCTCCCGAGGCGAGCTCCTGTGTTCGGTCGTCGTCCCACGACACTGTCCATGATCCCCGGGACGCTTCGAACACCACCCCCACACCCCAAAATGCGAAGAGCCTCTAAAGCACCACGTTTGCGCCTATAGCCCGCAAAACCCCCACGTCAGCCCGAAATGCACCGCCGGTATGGAGGGCGTCGGAGGAACCGGATCGCGCGGGCAGGCTTCGAGGCACGGGCCTGACCGTGGTGCCCGGTGGGCGGCGGTGGCCTAGCCAAAGGGCAAACCCCGCAGCGCGAACGCCACGCGAACTGGCAGGCCACGCTGCAATCTGACATCCAGAGGAGCGACACTCCAACACGAAGCGTGCTGTGCCCCCAATTTCGCATGCAATCCCTTCGCGACTTGTGTGCAGCACAGAACTGCATCGTTGGAATTGCAACGTTTTCGCGTTATGTTGAAAGTTCAGTCAATCGAATTACATGCGAAAACGCCTCGGTCGCGCCCGAACACCGCGCACTGGGCCCGATAATGTGTGCCTGGGTCCTCTTATCTGCACGTGGGCGCGTTAGTGTACGCCTGGGCAGCGCCGCCCACGTGTAGAACATCGGGTAAGCGTGCGAGATACCGGGTTTACGCGCACAGTGAGGAGCCCACGTGCAAGCGGGCGAGCGTGCCGCTTGCTCCGGTCTTGACACGGCTTCTGGCGCACGTAGAAGCAGGGGCCGCCGCGCGTCGCGCGGCGGCCCCTGCTGTCACAACTTACGAGGCGAATCGGCTCCTGTAGCTGTCCCACAGGTCGCGCAGCTTCTTGCCGTCGGACTCGCGCACGAACACGTCGAGGGCGGCGGCGCTGCTGGTGCCCGTCAGGGCGGCGACAGCCGCCGACGGGGAGGACACTTCCTGGCCGTCAGGCAGGACGATAGTGCCCCCCGGGGAAATGGTCACGACGTAGACGTTGCCGAGGTTGCGGCGCCGCCACGTGAACGTGTCGCCGGGGGAGATGATGCCGGTCGCGACGACGTCAGCCAGGCGCACCTGGCGGCCGCGAGCAGCAGACCGCTTATCGACGGCGGCCTCAAGTTCAGCGCTGGACAGGACAGACAGGTCCACGCCATCGGAATCTCGTCGAATATCCCAGTAGTCCAAGATCAGCTGGGTCAGGTGCCGCTGACGCTCCTCCAGGTCGGCGGCGTGAATCTCGCCCCCGGCGCAGGGCAGGGAGCCGACCGCGAAGTCGCCGAGCGTCATCACGTGGCGGGCGGCGCGCGCCACCGTGTCCCAGTCGGGCGCCTGGTTGACGGTGCGTGACTTGATGGTGGACAGGATGAAGCTCCCCAGGCGCTTGTTCCACGCGCGCAGGTCGATGTCCTCGTCGACGCCTCGAATGTGGCTGGCCGGAAGCCCACACAGGACGCCCATAGAGCGCGGCAGGCGCGTCGGGAAGGACCCATGCTCGGCGACCATCGCGTGGTAGAGGAGGACCTTGCGGATGGAGGACTGCGGCAGGGGCCTCGAGATCGTCTCGGCGGCCCGGTGGCGGACGCTGTCCGGCACGGAACAGGCGGCGTTGAGGGACTCGCCGTCCTCGAAAGCCGCGATGAACTGGGTGACGATCCCGGTGCGCGACGAGGGGCTGAGGCGCGCGGCAACAGCCGTGCCGTAGACGCGCTCGAGGAGGAACAGCAGCGCGGTCTCCTCATCGCCGCGACCCGCGCGCAACACGCTCATCGCCGCGGGCTTCCAATCCGAGGAGTCATACAGGCGCAAAAGTTCAAGCGGCGTGGCCGCGTGGTGCCCCACCAGAGGCTCCAGCGTCGCCAACGTGTACGCGCGAGCGGAAGGAACCAAGACCTCGTCGATGAACTCCTCGCCGCTCCTGGAGGCGAAGAACGGCGCGAGGACCTGCTCGTCGAACGAGTCGATGAGGGCCCTCCTGGCGGGCGCACGCAGCGTGAGCGTGAGCAGGTGCCCGAAGAACGCGTCCGGGTTCTCCGTGCCCAGCGAGTCGATGCACTGCTCCCACAGGGCCGCGTAGCGGGCCCGGGCGTCGGGCTCCACGCGGGACAGGACGCGCGCCTTGAAAATGTCGGCGGCCGACAGGGGAACGCCGCGCGTGTTGAGCACGGAGAAAATGCGGTGCGCCGCCTGGTAGGAATCGGTTGACACCTCGATGAGGGACACGTGCAGGGTCAGGTAGCGGATAAAGTCGCTGATCTCTCCGGGCGCGAGCGTGTCGGGATTGCCCAGCACGTCGAGCATGGCGCGCGCGTTGGCGACGATGCGCCGCACCGAGGGGCGGGCGAGACTATCGCCGTCGACGTCGAGCAGGGAGTCGATGTTGTCGCCGATGATGAACGTGTCGAAAAACTCGCGGTCGCATTCGCGCACGCTCAGGCGCGGCCGCTCGTCCAAGCCCTTGATGCGCGACTGCGGAATGAGGAGCAATTCGCCGAGTTCTCCGCGCAGCGCGGAATCCTCCTCCAGGTGACGCAGCAGAGACACGAGAATGCACAGGGTGGTGAGGCGCTGCTGCCCGTCGATGATGTCCACGTCGTCGCCGCTGTGGTGCTGTACGAGGACGATCGACCCCAGGAAGTAGTCCCCGTCGTTCGTGCGCCACGCACCCAACAAGTCATTGACCAGGGTTTCCGCCTGCTGTTCCTCCCACACGTAGGGGCGCTGGAAGTCGGGAATCTGGTACTGGCGGTCGCCGTGCAGCAGCTCTTGAATGGACTTCTGTGTCGTCGTGAGGGTCATGGAGACCTACATCCTCATTGTGGCGGACTGTGTTCTCCTGGCAGTATATCGATGTTTCCTCGGTATGTGTCCAAGGGGGACGAGGCCTGGGCACCCCGCCAGGACGCGGCGCGGCGGGCGGGTGGCGAGGTGGGCGATAGCATGGGGAGCGCAGTGGCGGCCCCTCGCGCGGGTCGCGGGAAGGGAACGGGGGAGCGCCCATGGACACGATGAGGAAGTCGGATTGCCGCCGGGGGCGGATCGCGTACGAGGTCGCGGGCCTCGCGTGGCTTGCGCAGGCTTCGTCGCCCGGCGCGGCCGTCGTCCCCGTCCTCGATCACGGCGCGACGTGGCTCGAGGAGCCACGCCTGGTCTCCGTATCCCCAACCCCACGGGCGGCCGAAGAATTTGGTCGGGCCCTCGCCCACACGCACGCGGCCGGAGCCAGGCACTTAGGCGCCGCCCCCGACGGGTACGCGGGCGACGGCTGGATGGGCGAGGCACCCCTGTCCCTGCCGAGTCGCCCGAGCGCTCGCGGCGAAGAGGGTGGCGCGAACCGCGCGAACCCCGACGAGGCAACCCCGGCCTCGTCCCCTCGCGAGTCCTGGGGAGTCTTCTACGCGCGCGAGCGCATCGCCCCCTACCTTGACGATCGAACCTTCACCCCCGCCGAGCGCGCCCTCATCGACAAGCTCTGCGAGCGCCTCGAGTCCGGCGGCCTCGACCACGGCCAGCCGCGCCTCGTCGACAGGGCAATCACCCGCCAGCAGGACGTCGGCGCGGCGCGCACCCACGGGGACCTGTGGAGCGGCAACGTCATGTGGACCCCGGGCGGAGCCGTCCTCATCGACCCCGCCGCGCAGGGCGGGCACGCCGAGGAGGACCTCGCGGCCCTCGCCGTCTTCGGCTGCCCCCACCTGGAGCGGATCCTCGCCGCCTACGACGAGGCCTCGCCCCTGGAAGACGGCTGGCGCGAGCGCGTCGCCCTGCACCAGGCGCACATCATGATGATTCACTGCGCGATCTTCGGGCGCTCCTACGTGCCCGAGGTTGTGTCGATCGCCCGCAGGTACGCCTAAGAACGAGGCCGGAGCCAGGTCGCGCTTTGCGACTCAGCCCCGGCCTCGTCCCCGGAGGCCCTCCCGAGGGGACCTACAGGCGCGGGATGTTGCGCATGTTGGAGGTGGCCATCGAGAAGGCTTCGGCGATGCCGCGGTTGAGGACGATCTTGCTCATCGCGGTCGCGAAGCCGACGACCTGGCCGCCCGTGATGGCCGGCGGGAGCGAGAGGGCGTTCGGGTCCGTGATGACCTCGACGAGGGCCGGGCCGGGCGCCGCGAACGCCTCGCGGTACGCGCCCTCCAGGCGCGACGCGTCCTCGACGCGCTCCGCGTGGAAACCAATCGCTCGGGCGATCTCCGCGTAATTCGTGTCGGGGACGTCCGTCTGGAAGTCCGGGAGGCCGTTGACCAGCATCTCCAGCTTCACCATGCCCAGCGTCGAGTTGTTGAAGACGACCACTTTGATGGGCAGATCGTACATCTTCGCGGTGATGAGTTCGCCGAGCAGCATGGACAGTCCGCCGTCGCCCGACACCGACACGACCTGCCGGTCCGGGTAGGCGACCTGGGCGCCCAGGGCCATCGGCAGGGCGTTGGCCATCGAGCCGTGCAGTAGCGAACCGATGAGGCGGCGCGTGCCGAGCGGATCAATGTAGCGGGCGGTCCACACGTTGCACATGCCCGTGTCCGCCGTAACAATAGCGTCCTTCGCGGCCGTCTCGTTGAGGAGGTGGGCGGCGTACTCGGGGTGGATCGGGCGCATCTTCTCCACGTTGCGCGTGTAGGCGCCCACGGGGGCGTGCATGATCTCCGCGTGCTTCTTGATCTTGGCTTTCAGGAAGGAGTCGGAGCGGCCTGCGCGCAGGTGGGGGAGCAGGGCCTCGATGAAGGGCTTGACCTGCGCGTGAATCGCGAGGCCGACGTCCGTGCGCCGACCCAGCTTCTCCGCGTGCGTGTCCACCTGGATGGTCGGGGTGTCGGGCAGGAACTGGTCGTAGGGGAAGTCGGTGCCCAGCAGGATCAGCACGTCGGCGTCGTTCATGCCCTCCGCGGCCGCGCCGTAGCCCAGCAGGCCCGTCATGCCCACGTCGAAGGGGTTGTCGTACTGGATGAAGTGCTTGCCGCGCAGCGAGTGGCCGATTGGTGCCTTGAGCGCGTCGGCCAGGGCGATGACCTCGTCGTGGGCGCCCTCAACGCCCGCGCCGGCGAAAATCGCGACCTTGTCCGCCTTGTTGAGGAGCGCCGCGGCCTCGTCGATGTCCGCCGGGTTCGGGGTCAGCGTCGCCGGGCGCACGGGCGCATAGGTGGGAACGTGCTCGACGGCCTTGAGGTCGGTGATGTCTCCGGGCAGCGTGATGACCGCGACGCCTCCCAGGCCGACCGCGTGGCGGATCGCGGAGTTCACGGTGCGCGGGGACTGGGCCGCGGAGGAGATGAGCTCGTTGTAGACCGAGCACTCCTCGAAGACGCGATCCGGGTGCGTCTCCTGGAAGTAGGTGGAACCAATCTGGACGCTCGGGATGTGCGAGGCAATGGCCAGGACGGGTGCGCCCGTGCGGTTCGCGTCGTACAGGCCGTTGATGAGGTGCAGGTTGCCCGGGCCGCACGAACCCGCGCACACGGCGAGCTTGCCCGTAAGCTGAGCCTCAGCCGAAGCCGCGAACGCCGCCGCCTCCTCGTGGCGCACGTGGATCCAGTCGATGCCGCCCTTCGCCGAGCCGCCGGTCTTGCGCACGGCATCCACGATCGGGTTGAGCGAATCGCCGACGATGCCGTAGATCCGGTGGACTCCCGCGTCGACGAGCTGAGCCACGATCTGTTCCGCGACGTTCATGCCATCTCCTTACAATAGCTGGCTGTGACCTTGTTAAATCACCGTAGGCATGACTAAGGTCCTATGTCGCTGTAGCGTGACCGACAGATCAAGGAGAGGGCGCCGGTGGAAGAGTGCCGCCTTCCTCCGCTAAGATAGCCACGCCCCAATAGCTCAGTCGGTCAGAGCAGCGGACTCATAATCCGTGGGTCGTCGGTTCAAGCCCGACTTGGGGCACCAATGCGTCGACATCTCGACGCCTGGCGGGCGCATACGGTGCGGGCACCCACCCGCCCGATCCATCCGGGGTAGGCATGAGGGCGTCAACGGAGACGCCAAAACGCGCCGCGAGGACTGCCAGTTCTTCGGCGCTCCACTTTGCGCGGTCGTAGAGACGGTTGGAGATCGACTGAGGCAGGGTGCCGAGGAGGGTCCCGACGTCAGCGCGAGACAGTCCACGCGTCATGAAGTGTTGCGAGAGTGTCAAGCTCACAGCCCCATTGAAGGTCAACTGTGCAGCTGCATCGCCAGATTTGCTAGACATAGTGGAAGTTTCGCAGATGAAAGAAAATCATGCAAACGCAAGGGCTTGCGCAGGTTCGAAAAATTGTATATTTTCTACACATGAAAGAAAATATTTCGTTCGTGCAAGAAGCTGTGACGGCGCGGCAGGCGACGGAGCTGCTGCCTGGGATGACGTATGCCCGGCTGATGCGGCTCGCGAAGCTTGGGAAGATTCCATCCATCCAGTATGGGGCGGGCGCGCGTCGGTTCTTCCTGATCTCAGATCTGGTTGAGTATGCGCGAGCATCCGGGTTCGAGCTGGATCTGGTCTCAGGGAAGTCCGATGCAAGGCGTGACCTTCCACTGCCGGGCCTGGGGAAGGCGGGGGAGTAGTCGTGGAACGCAGCGGCCGGGCGCCGGCCTGGAGGCAGGTGGCACTGCCTCCAGGCCATCGTAAAAGATGCCGTGCGTGCCCGGCCCGTTCGGTGGGCGGGGCACAGGGCGTGGGTCAGGTTCGCGATGTCCCAGTGCTTACTGCGCCGACGTGGCCGCGGCGGTCAGGCCGTGACGATAGTTCCGTGGATGAACCACAGGTCGTACACGGTTTTGTCGACGGTTTCGAGGGTGAGGTGCCCGTGGCCGGTTTGGGCAATCTTCGTCAGCTCCCGTGCGGCCCGATCGAACTCCTCCTGTGTGACGTTGTAGTCGGTTCCATCGATGGTGAAAGTCCTGTCGCCCTCCGGCTCAACGAACCATTCGCGGGTGGTATCCATGCCGATGACCTCCTTCTGGTTGTTCTTCATCTTGTTTGCAGGCGGCTGGCGCCGCCCCAGTACCACCGTAAACCCGCCCGCGCGCGTCTGAGTGAAGCGTGCGCGGGTCCTCGTGGAGGGGAGCAGTGATGGGCGAGTACTTCGTCGTGCGGCGTGGGGCGACTGCGTTGCGTAATGAGGTCGTTTTTGATGAGCGGATCTCGTATGCGGCGCTGGGGATCCTGGCGCGCGCGTTGGCGTCTCCGGAGGGCGCGAACTTGGGGTATCGGGCGTTCGTTGGCCGGGGTCTGGGCGAGAAGGCCGTGCGGGCGGCGATGCGGGAGTTGGAGGCAGTGGGCTACCGGTTCCGTTTCACGTTACGCAAGTCGTCGGGGCGGGTGCGTACGCTCACGATCTTCTCTGACGAGCCGATGACCCCGCAGCAAGCGCGCGTGGTGGCCCTCGAACAGTCGCAGGGGGATTACCTGTTGGAGGGGGCGGCGTCCCCGGATCCGGAGCTTGCTGATGAGGGGGAGCGTTTGCGCAGGTCGCACCGTGCGGCAACAGGTGCCGCACGGTCTGACGGGCGCGCCTCCCACCGTGCGGCAACAGGTGCCGCACGGTGCGACCAGGGAAAACAGGGTAAAACCGCAGGTCGCACCGTGCAGCGCTCCACCGCAGCACGGTCGAGCGCGGCACTATCCCTACGGGATACCAAGTCTTCTAAAGAAGACCTAACCCAACCCCACCCCCACCCGCCCCAGAGGTCGACCAGTCTGACCTCGCCGGGTGAGGGGCAGGGTTCGGTTGGGTCGGGGATTGACTCTGGCGATGAGGCGGTTGCTGAGGTGACCGCTGCGTCGCCGGTGGCGACGTCAGCGACCCGTGGTGGCCGTAGAGATCCTCAGAAGCGCCCTGGGGCCGCGAAGGACCCTGGGGCTGGTCGGGGTGCTGAAAGTGCCTCAGAGGCTGATCTGGCGATTTTGGCGGCGTGCGTACCTGAGTCGATGCGGGTGATGGACGCGCGGGGTCTCGGTCTCGTGGTTGGTTTGCTGCGCGAACGGTTGGATGCCGGGTGGGCGCCGGGGGAGATCAAGCGGTTGCTGGATTCGCCGTTGCCTGATCGCGTTGCTCGGATGTCGGGTCTTGTGGCTTCGCGGCTTCGTCGTCTGGTGGCTGTGGGGGAGTCTCCTCGGGCTCAGGCTGCGGCTGCTTCGCGTGAGCGTGAGTGCCTGGCACGTGAGCGCGCCGCTGTGGTGGATGCTCGCGAGGCGCAGACAGCCCCGTCGGTGGTGCACATGAGCATTCATGATCTTGTGACGCGGCTGGCTCCTGGGTTGTCGCCCGCTCGGTGCGCGAGGGTGGAGCTAGCCGTTCGTCAGGCTCTCGCGGATGCATGGCATCGGGAGAACCCCCAAGGGGGGAAGCCATCGCCGTCGGCGCTGCTGGAGGTGCTCGCAGCTTCGGGTGAACGGATCGCGGGTCGTGTGATTGCTGAAAAAATGGCCGGGTAGGTGGCCTGAGATGGTGGATGTGGTTTTGTCTTGGCCTGCGTGGGCGCGAGCTCAGCGAGGTTTGGGGGCTTCGGCCCGCGCGTGTTTGCGTGAGCTGGCCTCCTTGGCGGACGATCGTGGGGCCGCGATCGTGGAGATCAGCTGGTTGGCTGAGACGACAGATCGATCTCGCCGGACGGTGTGGCGTGGTCTAGCGGAGCTAGAGGATCGTGCGCTGATCGTGCGTGAGGAGCGCCGAGAGGCGGGGCATCGCGCGCCGTCACGATTCCAGCTGGTCCGTGACCCCGCAGGTGCCGTGGAGCGAACCCGCGATCGGATGCAGAGCCTGGGCGTCGTCGTTGATGTCTTCACTGGAGGCGCGGTTGACCCGGATGACAATGAGGGGATGCGCGCGGTCCTTGTTGAGGCCTGTCAGGCGGGCTGGGTTGGGCAGGGGGCGAGCCGGTTAGCTGTCACGTTACTGGAGCATGGCCCCAAGCAATTTGGGCGTCTCGCGGTTCGCCAGGCGCGTTTCGAGGGGGAGGCGGTGTCGGATGCTTTGGCTGATGTCTTGACGTTGGCGTGGCTGGAGGCGCGTGCGTCCGCCGCGTCGATGATTCGCGCCCGCCGCCCGTGGGCAGTGTGGTCGCGGGCCGTGGAGTGCGCAGTTGCGGAGGAGTCGCTGGCGAGCCTGGAGGACCGGGGCGCAGTGACCACTACGGGGGTTGTGCCCGAAGGGGGTTCGCCCCTCGCTACGCGAATCTCACTTCGTGGGACACAGTAAAGACCGCGCATAACACCGCAAGGACACAACCTTGACGTTCGCCCCCGAAAACTCAGCCCAGTTTCTTCGTTCCGGGCGGACCGCGAATGCGGTTCGTCCGGGCCCTCGACGCTCACGCACCGCGCTCTTTCGAGCCGATCTTTGCGTGCTTTCCGCGCGGCTTCGTGGGCTTTGCTGACGCGTTCGCTGTCCTCGCATCATACAAGTGAACAAACAAGACGCTGGGAGATAACGCTGCCCCGATGCGCTCATGTCGTTTTGGTTTGGTTGGGGTGGGGCCATGCCCCCAAAGGAAGGGGGCACGGCTGCCACGTCGCCCCGCGCATTCGCCCGGCCCGCAGGAGCTTCCTCGCGTCCTTATCCTCCTTGTGCGCGCACACCGGCACGGCACTAGTACCAGGCGCCACACCCGGTGGTGCTACGAATCGAATGGACGCACATGGATCCTCTACACAAGCTGCTCAAGAAAGACGAAGACCGGGAAGCAGCGGTTCGTGCACTCGGCGACGCTCATCACGCCCTCGACGACGCCGTCGCGACCTATCGCAGCGCATTCAAGGCAGCCACCTCAAACGGCTGGCCCAAAGCCGCCCTTACCAAGGCTGGCTTCCCTGACCCCGTCCGCCTCCCCAAAGCGTCCACCCGAACCCCCGACGCCGAAGCCTGACCTCTAGCCCAGCGACACCGAAAGGTAAATTCAATGAACAGCGTCATTCTCTTCCACATCGCATGCGGCATTGTCATTGCGCTCACCGGATGTTTGATCATCCCATTGCCAGCGAAGCGTTCCGGCCATGGCCCTGGATTCGAACCGCGGCGCGGCCTTCCCACTATGATCTATCAGGTCGTTGGGATCGGGATTGTCCTCGCAATAGCTGCAGCGATCTACGCCAGCGCAACCTACCTCGCCGCCCACAACCCTGATGACAGCGCATACAGGTCACTCACAAGCGTCACCGGCGCCCTACTCGTCATCGTCGGCTGCATACGCCTCATGACCACACGAGGCACGCGCCGACTCATCGGAACAAACACCCTCACCGTTGTTGTTCTCGGCCTCGCCCTCCTTATCAGCGGCCCAACCCTGCCATAGCCCACGACGACGCGGTGGGGTGGCAGTCCACTGGGCCGCCACCCCACCGCCCATCGCGCGCTAAACTAGACACGCGAGCAGGCCGCCAGATCGCATTCACGAGAGGGGATTGTCATGAGTGGGCGCATCACATACCGCGATACAAAACCCTTTTGTGTTCCCGCGTCGCTCGATGAACTCACAGGTCCCTCAATGGGCCTCGTGCATCTCCCCGTACGCCTGAGCTGGGCGCCAGGGGACGGCTCTTTTAACCTCGAAGACGACGGCGAACGAACGACGGTCTACCAATGCGTCATCGGTGAGGGCAACGCGCAGGACCAGCGCTCCTATCTCAATCGCGACACCCTCACCGACATGTGGCCCACGCTGCGCCTTGACCTAGCGATCACAGCCGCATGGGAAAACCGCTTCAACGTGTTGCGTGGGAGGAACAAATGGCTCGCTCTGTACAACAGGCGCAACGCCAGCTAATCGCATGCGCGCTCGAGGTCCTCGCAGACGCGGACTTCGCCCTCGCTGGTTCGGGTGCGATCCGTGAACACGGGATGACGCAGCGCCCCACCAACGACATTGACCTCTTCACAGTCATGCAAGCCGCCACGCGGTTCCCCAACGCAGTAGACAGCCTCATCGAGCACCTCACCGCGAACAACTACGACGTCACCGTCGAACGCGCAAGCCCTTCTTTCGCCCAGCTCTCCGTCACCCCACCACACGGAGCTCCACTCAGCGTCGATCTCGCCATCGACTGGCGCGCCCACACACCCGTACGCCTCGACATCGGCCCTGTCCTCACCCTCGAGGACGCCATCGGCAACAAACTCAGCGCCCTCTACTCCAGGAGCTACCCACGCGACTACCTCGATGTTGACGCGATCCGATCCACCAGAACGATCAGCGATGCGCGCCTCATCGAACTCCTCCAGGAACGCGACGCAGGCTTCGACACAGGATTCTTCACCGAGTGTCTGCGCGGGGCGCGCAACATCACCCTGACGCAAGTATCCGCCTACGGCGTCAACGCCCCACAGCTCCACGCCATCCAACAGCGTTTCCGCGCCTGGGCCGACGACATCGACGATCAACGCAACGAACAGCCCCGAGGCTTGCGCGACGTTCTCCGAGCAATCCCACGGCCCACACTGGCGCCCACACGCTCCGCGCACCCGTCACTGCCGACCACACTCAACCCAAGCCCCGGGGCACAATTCAAATTCAAACACGGCCAGGGACCCACCCTCTAAGCACCCCCGAGCTCGCGCTCCTGCCTGCGCTTAGCGAGTGCTCGCGTCACCGTCGACCGATGCACCCCCAAAGCGGCCGCAATCTGCTTATGCGTCATTCCCGCCTGAAACATCGCTTCAGCAGCCTCCAAGCGGTCCCCAGCCACCCGCGGCCGACGCCCACCAACACGCCCCTCAGCTCGAGCATGTGCCAGTCCCCTGCGTGTATTCTCCCGAATCGTCGACACCCGCAGTTGCGCCAACACGGCCATGATCCCAATGATCGCTTCCCCCATCGGCGTGGACGCGTCGACGTCCAGGAACGGCTCGGTCAGGGACCGGAGACGCACCCCACGCTTGCCCAGATCCCGGATCACGTCGATCGCGATTCTCTCCGAGCCTGCCAACCGATCCAGCGCGCGGACAACAAGCACGTCACCCTCACGCAGATAGTCCACGCATGCATCCCACGCGGGACGGTGCTCGAGCCGAGAACTCACGCCGTGGTCGATGAACACCCGCTGTGCGCCGGCCGCCCGCAGCTCTGCTTCCTGCGCGTCCGTGGCCTGCTCACGCGTCGATACGCGTGCATACCCAACGATCGTCACGCCGACCTCCTGAGACCCCAACCTGATTACCGCACACCCTAACGTGTGTACCCGTCATACTGCGTCGGCGTATACGGCCGTGACGACAGCTCATCCGTGCGCTGAACGTGCGTGCGACCGGGTGGCCTCACCGCCGCCGGAAACGCGGCAGACGTAACGGCATGAGCTCTACGTGCCTCGACGGGCACGATCGGTCGATGTTGCTTTTCCGCCTCGGTGAGGGGACGAACAGCGTAGGACAACACCTCTGCCATAGGACCGGCATCGTGGCGGTCCTGGTAGTAGAAACGCGCAGCCACCAGCCCGTCGCGTAGCGGGTTGGTCACTCCCGCGAGGATCTGCGCCTGGGACACAGGAGCGAAAGCATCAGCATCCAAGAAATAACCTGCATGATGAGCGAGCTCTGAGAAGAACACGAACTGGCTGCGTGTGTTGCCCTCGCGAAACGAATGAACCTGGTTGAGGGCGGCCCATCGTTGCGCGAGCGCGTCGACGAAATCATCGACGTCCAGGCCGCGCAGGTAGTCGGAATGACGAATTGCGTCGTACTCGCGCTCGGCCGCTCGCCTCAGCTCAGGACCGGCACGGTAGTACTCATGTGCAACGGAGCGATCAGCCGGATCGTAATCAGGGAATCCGGACACATCGGGTCCATACTTGACCAACGGACCAAGCATCGGGGTCGTACGCTCAACGCCTGCCCACTCGTAAACGTCCTGGAAGATATGGCGGTGAATGACCTTCATATGGTCGTAATCAAACAACCCCAGGATCGGATTATCTTGGAACTCGATAAGGCGCAAGCTCGCCCAGTGTTCCTCCAACGCTCGCAACGCGCGTTCCGAATCAACCCCGTATGGCAACTCGCCGCCGCCGGTGAACTTGTTGCGCAGTACCTGAGTACCCGGGATGAAATACGCATCCCAACTCGGATCCTCACTCATGGGAATACCCGAACTTCTCGAACAGGTACCTTTCTCCCGCACTACCTGCTTCTTCGACCGTGAGCTCACCCGTGGCCGTCTTCCACTGAAGGTCACGAAGATGAGCGTCAGTAACAACGTGCCCAGCAAGATTGAGCGCAGCGTCAGCGAAAGCGATCGACGCTCGTGCTTCCTCATCGGTACGGATCTGATCGTTAGTCATAACGTTCTCCCTTGATTGATCGGCAACGCCGCCGTGAGCCTCCATCATATACCGAGGTGCATAAACGGTCAACCATCATCGTTTTGCACCATTAGATGCGCACCTGGTTTCTGCACCCGATTTCTGGCGACTTTCGGTTCACGTTAGGCTGGTGTGTGGCGGGTGCGATAACGGCCGTTTACGCACCCGTCACCACACCAAGATTCACGGCCGTTAAGAACGCCCACACGCACACAAACGCCGCTACTGAGGACACCACGAAAGCGGCGATCGCCGCACCGATATGAAAGCCGACGGACGGATTCATGCGCCTGACGCAGGTGACATACAGGGTGTGGATGATGCAGTTCCACCACAGAGTCCCCAGAAACAGGAACGGCATGATCAGTGACTTGGGGTCACCACGGTCGACTGCGCTCCCATAGAGCCGCACAACGGCGACAGTAACGACCGTGAGAAACGCCAGACTCGGCAGGGCCCACAAGCGCCACCACCTCCAACGCCACCGATCCCTCGCCGGCACGGGCGTAGGACCAGTCGCACGCCACGGATTAAGTGGAGTGCATGAGTGTGGGTAAACGATCGGTTCGAGGTAGCTCTGATCCTCCTGTGAGGGTGGTGGCGCTGCAACGGCTGTCCGCTCAGGCGCGTGTGTGCGGCCCCGTTCCTCCTCGAGGGCCATGATCACCGCCCACTCCTCGTCAATCGACAAGGCGCGAGGTGCCACTGGGTCACCGCTCTCCTGCGCGGACCGGGGCGGGCTCGATTTGCGGTGAGTCTCGTCGTTGATGCTCATACCGTGATCATTCCCCATCGCGTGCACATTTGCGTCCATCTCACACTGTCCGGCGAGTTGGCCACCACGCCATACCCTGCCAATACGGCGTGTCGAGGCGCGTCTCTTCGACGACGCCTCCCACGTCGGGTGCATGCACCATGATCGGGTGCCCAGCCGCGTCTGTGCCGGCATAGACTCCGATGTGATCCACATAGCCCCCCGGTGTATGTGAGAATCCGATCATATCGCCAACGACAAGCTGATCGCGGGCGATCGGTGCCGCGTCAGAGTACTTGGTGATCTGATCGGCCGTGCGCACCGATGCTGGGAACGGGTGACCGAGCTCAGCATAAGACAGCACAATGAGCCCCGAGCAGTCCAAACCAGCGCTTGTTTCCCCACCCCACACGTAGGGAGTACCCAAGTGGGTACGCGCCTGCGCAAGGAGAGTTCCGTCGCTCGAGGGCTCCGATGTCACTACCTCGACAAACCTGGTCTGCGCCTCACGAATACTCTTCACATACCCCTGCGTCCCCTTAAAAGGTGGAATCCCACCCCAGGACCTCACCGCGCCCGGCCCCGCGTTATATGCCGCGAGAGTCAGGTCGACGCGATCACCTGAGACGAGGCCCGAGGCAAGCCAGGAGTCGACACTCTTAGCGAGCTCGCACATGTACAGGCCCTGCGAATAGATCGAATCAGACCCGTTGGTGATGTCAGCTCGCCCATCTCCATCCCCATCATGCCCATGGGTAGCCCACGTGGCCGGCATGAACTGAGCGATCCCCCGAGCCCCGGCCGGGCTCGTAATCTGTGGATCCCATGTGTGCGCCGACTCATGATCCGCCTGAGCAGCAATCAGCGAAGGCGAGACGATGTCGCACGCCTGACCAGCACGCCACACCGCATCCTGATACTCCTCGGGCACGCCCGACACGCGCCCGCTACCGCCTCGAGCGTTCCCAGCTGGCGTATTCGACTCATTGAGCATCGCAAGAGGCATCAGAGCTGCTCCGGGAAGCACAAAGAGCGCGACAACAAAGACCCCCAGCCCCTTCTTCACAGTGCCCTGCCTCGATGAGCCTGCACCTCGGCCGCCGATGCAGACACACGGACCTGAGTTCCTCGAGCAGTCAGGTGCGCCGGCGTAGCGGCATCGACGATCGCGCGAATCCGATCGGGGCGAAAACCCGCGCTCCTCGAGGTGCCATCGTCAAGGATTGGAGCCTGCAGCAGTCCTTCGCTGCGCATCTGCTCAACGAGATCCGGGCGCCGGCTTAAGTCAACAACCTCGTAAGTGAGACCAGCTCGATCCAACGCCTGGCGCGTGAGACAACACGACGGGCAATTCGGCGTCGTGTAGATCGTAAGCATTGGGGCATCTGGGGTAGGGTTCATCAGGTTTCCTCCTTCGCCCCTCCCCGTAGCCGCGTGAACGCACGCGTTCCCTTCCTCGCGACCGCGCGCGTCGGTTGACCCGCCCCGAGTTTGGTAGTACCATATGGGTGTGGCCATTAGATTCACTAAGAGCGCCGGACGGCACAACATCACCCAAGCGGACGCGTTGTACGCGCTGACCCACGCGGTCAACACGCAGCCCATCGAGGGCCGCGACGGACAACCGACGCGCGTGTTCGTCGGTCGGCCGCACGCGCAATCCCGCCGCTACATCGAGGTCATCGTTGCCGTCATACACACCGGCGACATCGTCGTGTTCCACGCCATGGAACTGACCGACGCGTGGCGCCACCTCGTATACGAAGCAGGGCATACAGAATGGGAGAACGAATGATGAGGCGCATCCCCACCGCCACCAGCGACGACGAACTCGCCGACATGGCCGAGCGCGGCGAACTCGCTCCGATAGGGGAGCCCTCGGGGCCCGTCCGCTTCGAGAGCGCCGAAGAACTCGCGCAGTTCATCGTCAACGCCCACCCGGTCGGGCGCCCCAACCTCGGGGAGGATCGGGCCGCGGGCCGAGGGCGCTCCCCACGCCGACAGGTCCGCCTCCCCCAAGACCTCAACACCCGCCTCGACGCCTACGCCCGAGCCCAGGAGACAACAGTCTCGGACATCATCCGCGACGCCCTCACCGACTACCTCGACGCCCACGCGCTCCACGCCTAAGAGCGTGGCCCACGGCGCACAAGCGTCTCTGGCGAATACGGGCCCCGCCACACGAACGGTGCGGCGGGGCCCGTTCTCCATTCGAGGGTTTACTCAGGCGCCTTTCGGGGGGATCGGGCACTTCCACGTGCCCGTGGTCCCATCGGACCGTGTCCAGCGGACGCGGATGCTCCTCTCCCCCGACGTCCCCAAAGTTGCTGCGTAGAAGAAGGGGATCGAAGCGTGGGAATCGATGCTCCGCTCGCCTTCTGCCCCATCGTTGATCTGGAAGACCGCGTCCTCCGCGAGGCATTCGACCTTGACGCCATGAACAGTGTGCGGACCCGTGTTCACGAGGCCGTACGTATCGCCGCTGACCCAGTGCAGATCCCACGGCGGGGCCTGTTGCTCCTCCGCGACGGCGTCGGCCAGTGTTTCGAGGGACCGGCCGATCTTCTCGGCGGCCTCGCGCTCCTCCTTTGACTTGCGCGCCTGGAACACCGACACCACGGCGCAAGCAGCGGAGACAAGGCCCCCGGCGACACCGAGCCACCCACCAAGATCCATACGGCTCACTCCTCTGTCTTTTCTTGAGTTTCTCCGGCGGGTACCCCGCCCGCTCGAAAATAATGTTACCGGTGAACTTTCGGATTCTGTCCCGCGCGCTGGCCGCGGGCGGCCCGGAGCCGGTTCAGGAAATGAGCCGTAGTCTTGTCGGCTCGAAGGGGGTTTCCGCGTCGTCCGCGGCGCCTATCAGTAGGTGGATCTCGTGGTGTGTGAGGCCTGCGTCCGCGAGTTGGCGGCCGATGGACGCCGCGAGCACCGGTTCCTCGGGCGGGAGCGTGTCGCTTCCTGGTTCGTGGACTTTCCAGCCCTTCGAGTTGAGTTGCCGGTAGAAGCGGGCGCGGTCCTCCCCAGTGGCCTTCTTCAGCCCGTGGGCGCGCTCGAAGAGCGCTTGCATGCTGACGCCCCACTCCGCTTTCAAATCGGAGAGCCTCCCAAGGGTCAGTCTTGTCAACTGCGATGCGATCACGGCCTCGGGCATGAGGAACTCCGCGGCGAACGCGTTCGCCTCCCTCTCCACATCGGTGTCGCTGTCGGCCTGGTTGTGGAGCACGAGGTGCCCCAGCTCGTGGGCGAGCGTCATTCGCTTGCGGTCGGTGGGAAGCGAGCTGTTGATTATGATCACGGCCGCCTCGCCCGCCCATTGGGACATCCCGTCGATCCGCGGGGAGTGGAGGTCTTCCTCGAAGATCAAGACCCCAGCGGATTCGAGCCACCGAACGAGCGAGCGAACAGGGCCGATCGGCAGCCTCCATGTGGAGCGCACCTCCTGCGCGGCGCGTACGGGGGTCGTGGACTCCGAGGAGATGCTGGGCACGTGGTTCTCGGCGTCCAGGGGGATGCGCGACGCGATGTAAGCGGCGTGCATCCGCAGAATGTTCAGCCTCGCCTCGACGCGGCGCCAGTCGCCGGGCCTGGCCGTGCGCTGCCTGCGCATGTGGGCATGGGCCGCCACCGCTCCGACGGCGCGGAAGTTGTGCGCCAAAAACTCCGGGGTGACCCCGAAAGCGTCGGCGATCCGCACGAGCGCATCAGGGTCCGGTTCCCGCAAATCGTTCTCGTACCGGGAGAAAGCGGCCTGGGTGATGCCCAGGTGCTCGGCGACTTCGGCCTGAGTCCTGCCCGACGAAATCCGCAGGACATGTAACACCTCGCCGATGCTGTTCATGACCCCTGCTCTTCACGGATCTGGGCAACGACAGCGGAAAGATCCCACGTCGGCATCTCGGGCACCTCGCGGGCGCTGAAACCACGGGCGCTGTCCGAAGCCGGGGTCAAGACCGTCGCCCACACCGCCTTGTCCGCGCCATCGCGGAGGGTGAGAACGGCGTCCCCGACAGCGCGCTCATCCGAATCCCAGCGATAGCCCAGGGCAAGGGGGACCTCCTCCAGTCCGTCGAGTGCGACCGCAGCGGCCGGCGTCCAGAAGTCACGCGATCCTTCAGTGGGATAGGAGGACAGGGAATCGTCGAGCTGATGGCGTTTGATGCGGATGCGGATATTCGTGCCGTGTGTGAGCTGGCGCTCGGGCTCGCGGTCGTGGACGCTGATCGAGGGATCCCCTTCGACCAGCGGGACGAACGCCGACCAGATCCAGTCGTGGATGAAGCACGCGACCATGCGCTGTGTCGGGTTCGCCGGGAAATCGGGACCCGAGCGGAACGAGGCGTAGTGGGCGCGGGCCACGCTCAGCGCTTCCAGATATGCGCGGACGAAACCGTCGCCGAGCTGATTGAGGACCTCATCACGAGTAGGGAAAACCTTGTCATTCATGCCAGGAAATATACCACCATTTGCAGCAATGCTGGCAATGCTGGCGATTCCGGGCGCCACCGCGGAGGCCTCTCTACCGGCGGCCCCTGGGGACGCGGCCGGTGCCCACCGGCTCGTACGCCCGCCCCCGGCGCTCCTCCTCCCGGGCGAGCTTCTCCTCCAGCGCTTCCGCGATCCACGCCTCGAACGACGCGGGCCCGCCTCGGAGGAGACCGTCGATGTAGGCCGCCCTGCACCGGCCCGCCAGGGCCGAGCCGAGGCGGGCGGTGACCTTGACGACGTGCTCGCCCTCCGCGCCGACGCCGGAACCGGTTTTGCCAGCGGTGCCAGCACCGCCGGTTTTGCTGGCAGTGCTGGCTTGTGCGGCACTGCCAGCGACGCTGCCGGGAGCCGGGACGGGGGCGATCACGGACGCGACCGACGCGTTCAGGGCGGACTTCTTGCGCGGTGGCCGAGCACTCATAGGACACCGCTCCCGGCCGCGAGGAGAGTCGACAGGTGGGCGTCGTACAGGCTGGCGAGTTTGGCGGCACCCGGCCATTCGTCGAGGCCCATCCCGGATTCTGCGGCGTCCGAAATGGCGACCGCGTCGGGTATCGGCGGGTCGAAGAGCCGCAGCCCCCGTTTCCGGCAGGCGGTCGTCAGTTCATCGACCCAGTGCGCGCCCTGACGGGTACGCGCCCGGTGCTGGTTGACGATCACGCCCATCAGGGACACGGACGGGTTGTAGTAGGCGTGGACCGCCTCGACCGTGTTCAGGAGGTGGGCGAGCCCAGTTGCTGAGTACAGGCGAGACTGGCTGACTACGAGGATCCCGTCTGCGGCCGCGAAGGCGTTTACGGCGAGTGTGTCGAGTGCTGGCGCGCAGTCGATCAACGCGAGGTCGAATGAACCGGACACGGGGGCGAGGGCTTCGCGCAACCGCATTTCCCTGCCCGGGCCTCCCGTGACCAGCTCGTTGCGTACTAGTGCGAGGGCGTCGGCACCCGACGGCGCCAGGTGCACCCCCTCCCATGGAGTGGGGGCCACCACCTCATCGAGCGTGAGTTGCGAGTCCGCCGACAGGACATCGGCCATTCCTGCATCTCCATCGGCGAGATCGGCCAGTGAATCAGTCAAGTTCCCCTGGGGGTCCAAATCAACCACCAGTGTTCGGATACCCCGCAGGCTCGAGGCACGCGCGAGGTGGTAGGTGGTCGTGGTCTTCCCGACCCCGCCCTTCTGGTTGGTCACTGCGATAGTCAGCATTTCCGTTCCTTCCTTTCTTTTCTTGCTCAGGCGCCCGCGAGGACGGCACGGGCGCCGCGCAGTTGGACCAGCGCCGCGGTGACGGCCCTGTGGGCGAGCGCGAGCTCGCCCTTGGCGCCCTCGGGCGGGGCCTTGCGGGTGCCCTCGATCTCCTCCAGGGCGCGCTCGGTGGCCTCCACAGCCCCGTAGGCCGTGTCCGCCGCCTCTCGGCGCTCCTCCTCTGTGATGTCGTCATCCATGGTCTTCTTGTCCTTTCAGTGGGAGGTGATTCTCTGGGGCCGGTCCCGGCTACATTGGTTGTGCGGGTGCCTAGGTCCGAGGCGCGCCCGGCGCTGTAGCCCGCGCGGCGGGTGTCGTTGTTGGATGTGAGCCGGGCCCGGGCTTGAGGTCCAGTCGTTGTTCGACCCATTCGGCGATCCGCGCTTCGCGCGAGCGCACGACGACGGCCCGCGTCGGGGCGCCGTCGTCGGATGCCTCGGTGAGGGCCGCCGTCCGGGTTTCGCGCACCGCGTCGGCGACGGCGATGCCGAACCCGATGATGAAGCCGTCGCGGAGCTGGCGCCTGTGCGGGGCTTTGCTGCGCTTGTAGCGCGCGCTGTTCGCGCGCCTCCACGAGGCCCATCCGGTCGCCGTGTAGGAGGCGAGCGCGGCGGCCAGGGGCATGACCCAGTCCAGGTCCGAGCCGAACCCGGCCACGCGCACCAGGACGTGGGGGTCGCCCCGGCGGTCGCGCCGGTCCCTGTAGTACGCGACCAGCCCCGCCGCGTCGGCCGCTTTCTCGATCGCGACGCAAGTCGCGTAGGACGCGGTGGAGCGCCCGCCGCGCAGGACAAGCTCGCGCACCTCGATGCGCTCGCGCTCCGCTGCCTCCACGTCCAGGGACCTGATGGCGTGGCGCGCCATGAGGACGCTGGCGCGCTTCATCGCGACCTCGCGCTCCGAGGCTGAGGCCCCCTCGTCCTGCGCGAGCGCCAGGAGCGCGCGGATCCGCTGCTGTATCTTCTTATCGTCGTTCATGGGTTTGCCCTCTTTTCGTTGGGAATGGTGTTCGCTGGCATTGCCAGCACTGCCGGGTGCGCCAGCGTTGCCGATTGATCCGGCAATACTGGCGGCTTGTGGGATCACTGGGTTGTAGCGCCGCTAGCGGTGGCGGGGGCTGGATGCGCGTCGCCCGGAGGACCGCGCCCCGGGCCCGGGGCGCGGGCTTGACGTAGCGGATCGTGGTCTGCACCGAGGCGTGGCCCAGGAGCTCGCGGACCGTGAGCAGGTCGTGCTCCGCCGCGTATGCCTTCGTCGCGTACCTGTGGCGGAGCTTGTGTAGCGTCCATGTGGCGGGCAGGATGCGCCGCCCGATCTGCGAGACCGAGTCGGGGACCATGTGCCCGCCGAACCTGCCTGGGAACGCGAACTGCTCCGTCGCCGCGCATCGTTCAGCGATTGCACGGGCCAGGTCGTCCGTGATGGGCACGGTGCGCGTCCTGTCGCCTTTCCCGCGCACGAAGAGATTCCAGCCGTCGGCGTCCTCGTAGGCGTCGCCGGCCTCGACGCGGGCGATCTCCACGCACCGCAGGCCGGCCTCGGCTGCCAGCCGCAGGATGAGGGCGTCGCGCGGGCCCGCCTGGGCGAGGCAGTCCGCCAGGACCCGGTCCGGGATGGGGCGCGGCGATCCCGACGGTCGGCGCACGCGCGGCAGCGCCGTGCTGATGTCCCCGCAGTGATGAGCAGCGTTGAGCCATCCGAAGAACTTTCGGAATGTGCTGTAGTAGGCATGGCGCGTCTCCGCCGCCCACGCCCGCCGCCCGCACCACTCCAACAGGGAACCCGCGCCGAGGTCCGTGGGCGGCGTATCGGGAAAAGCCCTGGCCAGGTGCCGCACGCGGTTGCGCTTCGTGTGGATCGAAGCCGCAACGAGCCCCTGCGAGCGCAGGAAAACGACGAAGCCCTCAATGTGCGCCTCCCAAACGGGAGGCACGGGCAGTTCCAGAACATGGTGTTGAGTGCTCATATTCAACGCTCCCACCCGAGTGGAAAGCGGGGAACCCCGTCCGTATTGCTGGCAATCGTGACAATGCCAGCCGTGCCGGACCAATCGGCAACGCTGGCGCACCCGGCAATGCTGGCAAATGGGCAAAAGCGCGGACGATCAGTAGGGCCGACAGCAAGATGACGACCGCGAAACCGTGGATCGTCGGTTCAAGCCCGACTTGGGGCACCACCACCCCAGCCCGGGAGCGCCGCCGTCGCGCCTGATGGATCAGCCAGCCACGGCCTCGTCGCCGTGAGACCCTGCACATATCACACGGACCCTTGACTCGCGACGCGACTCACGGTAGCCTGAGTATTTGCGCCTTATCATGCCCGAGGTGACCCGTATCCAGCCGTCGTAACAGGCGCTTGACGGACCAGGACGCGTCAGATAATGGGTGATAAGGAAGCGTGCGCACCGTAACAGCAGGGAAGGACCCCCTTTGGCTGCCAACAGCACCGCCAAACAGCCCAGCCACCGCGTTTCGTTCGCGAAGCTTCGTGAACCCCTCCAGGCCCCCAATCTGCTGGGCCTGCAGGTCGAAAGCTTCGACTGGCTGCTGGGCAACGACGCGTGGAAGGCCCGCGTCGAAGCCGCACAGGCATCTGGCCGAAATGACGTCCCCGACGTCTCCGGCCTCGAAGAAATCTTCCACGAGATTTCCCCCATCG
>ERZ772979.666-NODE-666-length-22696-cov-45.881233_pt1 | contig 22696 bp, 18 predicted proteins | sample MGYA00511130_ERZ772979 | MGnify/ENA primary metagenome ERZ772979 (study PRJEB29015, sample SAMEA2738103) | human oral metagenome | biome: human oral; feature: human-associated habitat; material: saliva | place: China | collected 2186 ... | reverse complement strand
AAGGCCAGCCAGCAATCCCAACCAAAAACACTCAAAAACAAAAAACAGGCATAAACAAAACAAACAAACACACTATCGAGTTCACAAACAACACCCACACACCCAAACAACCAAGCCAAAAACCCAGCCACCCAAGCAGTGAACCACCACCACAAACCCACAAACAAGCTCGCGGCGACAGGTGAATAATCTACACACCCCCCACCCACAAGTCAACCCAAAACACTATGACCCCCACCACACACACAACAAACCCACCAAACACAACGAAAAGAGGGCATCCGAAGATTATCGGATGCCCTCTTCGACGGGTCAATCAGCTCAGTTCAACGACCGCCAGATTCTTGCGTCCCTTGCGAATGAGAGCCAAACCACCTGCAAGAACGTCACTTTCGCTCAAGACAGCTTCCGGATCCTCCACCTTGACATTGTTGACGGAGGCGCCACCTGAAGAGATGGTGCGACGGGCCGCAGTCTTGCCCTTTTCGAAGCCGAGGGCGACGAGAGCGTCCGCCACGGTTGACTCACCGATGGTCACAGACGCACGCGGAAGGTCGGCGGTCGCGGCGGCCAGGGTGGTCTCGTCAAGATCGCGGATGTCACCGCCACCCCAGAGGGCATCGGTTGCCGCCAGAACGCGCTCAAGCTGTTCCCTGCCGTGCACGAGCTCGGTCACGGAGGCGGCCAGCGCCTTCTGCGCGGCGCGCTGGTGGGGACGCTCGGCGACCTCGATAGCGAGCGCTTCGATCTCCTCGCGAGACTTGAAGGTGAAGATCTTCAGGAAGCGCACGACGTCCTCGTCCGCAACCTGCAGCCAGAACTGGTAGAACGCGTAGGGGGTCATCATCTCCGGGTCGAGCCAGATGGCGCCGCCCTCTGACTTGCCGAACTTCGTACCGTCGGCCTTGGTGATGATCGGCGTGGTCATCACGTGCGTGTCGACGCCTTCGACCTTGCGGATCAGGTCGACGCCGCCCACCATGTTGCCCCACTGGTCGTTGCCGCCGGTCTCGAGGGTGCAACCATTGCGACGGTACAGCTCGAGGAAGTCGTTGGCCTGGAGGACCTGGTAGGAGAACTCCGTGTACGAGATGCCTTCGTCGGAGGCGATGCGGCGTGCGACGATGTCTTTGTTCAGCATGGTCCCCACGCGGAAGTACTTGCCAACGGTACGCAGCAAGTCGATGGCGCTCATCTCCTGGGTCCAATCCAGGTTGTTTACCATCTTTGCGGCGGCCGGTCCCTCGAAGTCCAAAAACTTCGAGATCTGAGCGCGTAGGCGCTCCGCCCAGCCACGCACAACCTCGGTCGACTGGAGCTGTCGCTCGCCGCTCTGGCGGGGGTCGCCAATCTGGCCGGTCGCACCGCCCACGAGTGCGAGTGGACGGTGCCCGGCGAGCTGCAGGTGGCGCATGACGATCAGCTGGACGAGATGACCGTGGTGTAGGGAAGGCGCCGTCGGATCGTAGCCGCAATAGAAGGTGACAGGTCCGGCGTTCAGGTGCGCGCGAAGCGCCTCGAGGTCGGTGTGCTGCGCGATCAGCCCACGCCACTGCAGGTCGTCCAGGATGTCTGTCACGAAAGTTGTCCTTCCTTGCGGATTTAACTGGTTGTTGTGGTTGTCAGTGTATCGGCTTCCCAGCCAGCGGCGTTAGCGCAACGCAGCGGCCGCCCAGCCACGGGCGTCCGCGAGTCGATCCTTGGCCTCGTCGAGCTGTTCCGCGACACGCACGGGGGCGGTGCCGCCGCGGCCGAGGCGGGCGCCGACCGATCCCTCGACAGTGAGCACGGAGCGTACCTCGGGGTCGAGGTGGGACGAGGCCTGGGCGAGTTCGGCGTCCGTCAGGTCGGCGAGTTCCACTCCCCTGGCTTCGGCGAGGCGCACGCAGGCGCCCGAGATCTCGTGGGCATCGCGGAAGGGAACCCCGCGCTTGACGAGCCATTCGGCGATGTCGGTGGCCAACGAGAAGCCCTGAGGAGCCAGCTCAGCGAGGCGCTCGAGGTGGATGGTCATCGTGTCGATCATGCCGGCGACGGCGGGGCACAGAACGTCGAGGGTATCGATCTGGTCGAAGACCGGCTCCTTGTCCTCCTGGAGATCACGGTCGTAGGCGAGAGGAAGAGCCTTGAGGACGGCGAGGAGACCGGTGAGATCACCGATGAGCCGACCGGCCTTGCCGCGCGCGAGCTCGGCGACGTCCGGATTCTTCTTCTGCGGCATGATCGAGGAACCGGTCGAGTAGGAATCGTCGAGGGTGACGTAGCCGAACTCCTTCGTGTTCCAGATGACGATCTCCTCGGACAGGCGGGAGATGTCGATGCCGATCTGGGCGCAGATGAAGGAAAACTCGGCGACGACGTCGCGCGCGGCGGTGCCATCAATTGAGTTCTCAACGGAGTCGGTAAAGCCGAGAGCCGCGGCGACGCGACGCGGATCCATGCCGAGAGTATTGCCGGCCAGAGCCCCGGAGCCGTAGGGCGAGATGGCGGCGCGCTTGTCCCAGTCGCGCAGGCGGGCCACGTCGCGCAGGAGCGGCCACACATGTGCCAGCAGGTGGTGAGCAACGAGGACGGGCTGCGCGTGCTGCATGTGGGTACGTCCCGGCATGACGGCGTCCCCCGCACGCTCGGCCTGGCCGAGGAGGGCGCTAGCAATGTCGAGAATTCTCCCGGCCAGGTGACGCGCCTCCTGACGCAGGTACACGCGGATAAGGGTCGCGATTTGATCATTACGCGAGCGACCCGCACGCAGTTTGCCGCCCAAAGTCGCTCCAGCACGGTCGATGAGACCGCGCTCGAGCGCCGTGTGAACGTCCTCATCGTCGGGGCTAGGCACGAATCCTCCGGACGTAACGTCAGCATCGAGCCTGGCGAGGGCATCGTGCATGTCCGCGCACTCCTGGTCGGTCAGAAGGCCGACGCGGTGCAGCTCGTCAGCGTGCGCGTGCGACCCGGCGATGTCGACGTGGGCGAGACGGAAATCGAAATGGGTTGACACGCTCAGGGCAGCAAGCGCCTGCGATGGGCCGCCAGTGAAGCGGCCACCCCACAGGGACACGTGCGTTTCGGACTGCGACATGGTGGACCTCCCAGGATCAACAACGGAAATACAGCTATGACTCAAGAGTATTCGAGATACTGGCGGGCCGCCGACGGCCACACTACGGGTACTTCTCCACGCACCTTCACCCAGGTCGCGATAATGACAAAGAGCATCCAGTTGCCTTCGAACAGCAGGCGGGACTCGGTGAAGGATTGGATGAACATCGCGATCATGAGAACCGCGGGGATAACATCCCACAGGTTGTCGTCGATGTGGGCAACCGCCACCTTGACGACTCGGTACAGGGTCCAGATGATCGCAGCACTCACGAGGAATGCACCGACGAAGCCTGTCGTCAGCGCTGCCTCCACGAAGACGTTATGTGCCTGGTTCGTCGAGGTTCCATCCTCGCGCACGACCAAGCCAGCGAAGGGGTCGAGCCACGTCGGCCAACCGATAAACCAGCCCCAGCCGCCGATCGGGCGCTCGACAACGAGGGGTTCTGCGGCGTGCCAGATGACTGAGCGTCCGCTCATATCGGGGCTGCGTCCGAAGGAATCAGCGATCCAATGCCGCGCAAAGAACGCGCCGATGCCTGCAACCACACCCATGCCAGCGAAGATTGCGACGACCTTCAAGCGCATGTGCACGGGCACTCGGCGTTGGACGACCAGGCCCGCGATGACGATGAAACAACCTGCGGTCGACAGGGCCACCGTCGCGGACTGGGTCAGCAACATTGTTGCCCCGCATGCAGCGAGCCACACGAGCGTCGATGGCAGGGCCCGCCGCGTCTGCATGTAGCGCAACACCAGGCACACTGCCAGGAGAAGCGCAACAAACGCCAGAGGGTTGCGGTTTCCAGGAAAACCCTGGATCGGCCCTCCCTCCAGCAATCGACCGTCCACCCAGTATGAGGACGCTGGAAGGTGGCCTCTGCCCCACAAGGTCGGGGGCGCGAGAGGTCCCAGGTGAGCGAAAGCGACCACAGCCTCGAGAATGAATGAGGAGGAAATAATCCACTGAAAGGCCAGAATGAGTGTTTCGACGAGGGCTGTGAGGGGCAGCGCCACGGCAACCGCTATCGATACGAGCGTCAACACGATCTGCATCACGGAATACTGGGCACTGAGCAGCGGATCAATCGACCAGACACTAGTCAGTGCACACCAGGCAACAAAGAAACTGATCGTCGTCGGGAATCGGCGCAGTGACAGGGAACGACCGGACGATCGGAAAAGAATCACGAAAGCCACGAGAAGTATCAGCATCGGCACGAGGGACCCGATGTCGCCGAAGATTCCGCGAATGCCCTTGCCCGCGAATCCGACAAAGAACATGCCCGCGACCGTGTAGCGCATCATCCGCTCGCGCGTGGCCTGTTCTGAATCGATGCCCGCGGTAGCCTCGATCGCTGCGCTCGCTTCGTACGTCATATACGACACAGTAAGCGAGGTGGGAGCGCCCTCGCCGACGCTCCCACCTCTTGAAACCCAACTGAGACATTCCCTGTGAGAGAACCCTCAATAAGTACTCAGTACCCCATATTGACACCGAAACGAACGTCGCGCGCCGCCGCAAGCTTGGACTGCAGACCGTAGATGTCGATGAATCCGCGCGAGGAAGACTGGTCGAAGGTATCGCCCGTCTCGTAGGTCGCGAGGTTGAAGTCGTACAGAGAGGACTCCGAGCGGCGGCCATTGACGGTGGCGCGACCACCGTGCAGGATCATACGGATGTCGCCGCTCACGTAGCTTTGCGTGTGCTCGATGAAAGCATCCATCGACTTCTTCAGTGGCGAATACCACTGGGCCTCGTAGACGAGTTCACCCCAGGTTTGCTCGAGCTGGCGCTTGTAGCGGTGCTGCATGCGCTCTAGGGTGATGGATTCGAGGGCCTGGTGAGCCTCGATGAGAGCGACTGCGCCGGGCGCCTCGTAGATTTCGCGGGATTTGATGCCCACGAGGCGGTCCTCGACCATGTCAATGCGACCGATGCCCTGGGCGCCGGCGCGGCGGTTCATCTCCTGGATCGCCTCAAGCGGGGTGACCGGGCGTCCGTCGATGGCGACGGGGATGCCCTTATCGAAAGTGATGACAACCTCGTCGGGCAGCGGTGGGTAGGTCGGGTCGTCGGTGTAGACGTAGACGTCCTTGGTGGGAGCGTTCCACAGGTCCTCGAGGAAGCCGGTCTCGATGGCTCGGCCCCACACGTTCTGGTCGATCGAGAAGGGGTTATGCTTCGTGGTTTCGATCGGCAAGTTATGTTTCTCGGCGTACTCGATGGCGACGTCGCGGGTCAGGGCAAGGTCGCGCACCGGGGAGATGCAGTCCATGTCGGGGGCCATCGACGTGATCGAGACCTCGAAGCGAACCTGATCGTTTCCCTTGCCGGTGCAGCCGTGAGCGACGGTGGATGCACCAAATTCGCGGGCCGCCTTGACCAGGTGTTTGGTGATGACGGGGCGTGAGAGCGCGGAAACAAGAGGGTATTTACCCTCGTAGAGCGCGTTGGCCTTCAGCGCGGGCATGCAGTATTCGTTTGCGAATTCATCGCGGGCGTCAGCGACGTACGCTTCCACAGCGCCACAGTCGAGCGCTCGCTGACGGATGACCTCAAGATCCTCGCCACCCTGGCCAACGTCGACGGCAACAGCGACGACCTCGCGGCCGGTCTGTTCTCCGATCCATCCGATGGCGACGGAGGTATCCAGGCCTCCTGAGTAGGCTAGGACAACGCGGTCTTTGCTCGACATGTGGGTTCCTTCCGGGGGTATTTTTCGTAGGTTCGTGTGCCCGCTCGTGCGGACGAGGCCGGGGCTAGTTGTCGGGGAGAGCACCGGGTTCCGCGAGGGCGAGGAGCACGCGTTCCATGGTGGCGGCGTCCTGTTCGGAGCGGCAGATGACTAAGATGGTGTCGTCGCCGGCGATCGTTCCTGCGACTTCTTCTCGCCGGACAGCGTCGATGGAGGAGGCAAGCAGGTTAGCTGCGCCGACCTGGGTGCGCAGCACAAGCTGGTTATCGACCTTGACGGAGGTGACGAGGAGTAGCTGGCACCACCGTGCAAGCCGCACATGTGCGGCTTCGGCGTCGTGGGTCGCGCCGCCGTCATGGTCGGGCACCGTGTAGATGAGCGCACCGGAGGCGTTACGTACTTTTGTTGCCCGCAGGTCCATGAGGTCGCGCGAGAGAGTCGTCTGCGTGACATCGATGCCTCGCTCCGCCAAGCGCGAGCGGAGTGCTTCCTGGCTTCCGATGGATTTGGAGGCAAGGAGGTCACGGATCATCTCATGCCTGGCGCTCTTTGTGCTCGGGAACGCGGCTACTGAACTCATATGCATGATTATACATATTCATGCATATGTTTGCACAAGCGGATGAGAGGCGTGCTCTGTGCACCTCATAAACGATGCTGTCAGCCCTTCAGAGCATCAACAATCTCATCGGCCCACCGCTCAATGGCCTCCCAGTCACGGAAGTCACCCTCGACAACGTCAGCCAGACGGGCGACGGAACGCTCGCGCAGTGAGAGAAGCGATGGCTTGTAACGGCCCGGGAAAGTACGCAGCTCACGACACTTCACGTGCGTCAACAGCGGGCCGACGCGAGAGCCGTCCTGCTTGGAATGCTTGGGGACACCGTTCATGCCGACCGAAAAAGCCCACACCTGCCCGACAGGGAGCTGGTCCTTGAAGCGTTCCATGAAGTCGTGCGCCTCGGGCATCCACTGGAGAATATACGTGGCGGAGCCAACAATCACGGCGTCGTAGTCCGCAACCGAGGTGACATCGGCGGGTGCGAGACGATCAACGGTGATGCCACTCGCTTCGATGCGTTTGGCAATCGCGTCGGCGACCTCATCCGTCGCCCCATGCTTGGATGCTGCAGTTACAAGGATGTGCATAGCCACATACTAAAGCGAAGGCCGGTCGAATCAGCAGGCGCAACGCCCCAAATGAGTGGGGGACCACAGTGAGATTCGACCGGCCTTCGTGCGGCGTCGTCAGGCGCGCAGCGAGGCTCCAAGCACCTTGGCAGCCTTAGTGACCACCTTCTTGCGGACAGCCTCGGATTCTTTAGCGGTCAACGTGTGATCGGCAGCGCGCAAACGCAGGGCGAAGGCAAGCGAACGATAGCCGTCGGGCACTTGGTCGCCCTCGTAGATGTCAAAGAGGGTGACAGACTCGGCGAGGGGACCAGCGCCCTGACGAACGATCTGTTCGACCCGCGCTGCCGGAATATCCGACGGGACGACCAGCGCGATGTCTTCCTTGGCCAGCGGGAACGTCGAGACGGCCTTGACCTGGATCGGATCGACACTCATGTGCGCAATCAGCGCGTCCACGTCAATCTCGAAAGCACAGGAGCGCGCCGGCAGGCCGAAGGCACGGCAGGCCGAAGGCGAGAGCTCGCCGGCCAGCGCCACGTCCACCAGATCGCGTCCGGCACGCACAAAGACGCGGGCAACGCGACCCGGGTGGAAGGGGGCAACATCCGCAGGATCAGTTGCAGGCGCAGGCATCGGAGCACCCTTGTGGGCGGACACGTGATCCACCCACGCGCGTGTCACCTCGACGCGCACACCAAGATCGGAGGCGACGCGGCGAACGTATTCGAGAGCATCAGCCCAGTCGTAGGCACGAGGCGAGGACAGGACGCCCGTAGCTTCTGCCACGCCGGTGAGAACACCACCGATGTGCCACGGCTGGGCGGGGATGCCTGCCTCGAGCGCTGCGAGCACCTCGTCGGAGGGGCGCTCCTTCGCCCCGGGAAGCAGCGAAGGAACGGTTCCGTGGGGTCGGGCAACCTTGGCGATTTCGAAGACAGCGACGTCCGCATTGGAGCGTGAAACATTGCGGCCAGCGACATCTAGCAGCGTGTCGAGGACCGAGGTACGCAGCCAAGGTGCATCGTCCGCCATTGGGTTACGCAGACGCAAGGCCTCACGGCGCGGATCGGAAACGGGAATACCCTGACGGTCCCACGTATCGGATACGAAGGGGTAGGACTCAACCTCAACAAGGCCGCCCTGTGCCAGCGCCGACGCGGCGAGGCGACGAGCCTTCTGTGCTGTTGTCAGGCCGTGACCCGCTGGGACGGCGGGCATAACAACGGGGATATTGTCATAGCCATCGAGACGTGCGACCTCTTCAACCAGGTCGGCGGGCGCCGTCAAATCGGGGCGCCACGAGGGAGCCGTCACCGTGAAGAGACCATCACAAGGACCCTCAACACGGCAGCCAACCGTGGTCAGCAACTCCGCGATGCGCTCGGGGCAGTGCTCGACACCGGTGAGGCGCTTCACTTCACCCACGGGCAGCGAAATGACGGTCGCACCCTGACGCTCGTCCACGTCAGTCACTCCCATATCGATCGTGCCACCGCCGTACTCAACCAGCAGTTCAACGGCACGCTGTGCGGCGACCTGAGGCAGAGCCGGATCGCTTCCACGCTCGAAACGCTTCGAGGACTCGGAGTGAAGCTTGTGGCGGCGGGCACTGCGTGCAATCGAGACGGCATCGAAGTGAGCGGCCTCGAACAGGATGTCCGTGGTATCCTTCGCAACCTCAGAGTAGGCGCCGCCCATGACACCGGCGATGCCGATGATGCGAGAACCCTCGCCCTGGGGTGAATCGGTGATGAGCAGATCCTGGGGATCCAGCTCGCGCTTCTCCTCATCCAGGGTCACGAGCGTTTCGCCCGCGCGGGCACGACGCACGACGATAGGAGACGCGAGCGCTCCCAGGTCGTAGGCGTGCATCGGCTGCCCCAGGTCGAGCATGACGTAGTTCGTGATGTCGACGGGCAGCGACAGGGAGCGCATACCGGCGGCCTCGAGGCGCTCCACCATCCACCGCGGGGTGGGGGCGGCGGGGTTCGTACCGCGAACAATGCGGGCCACAAAACGGTCGACGCCCGCTCGCCCACGGATCGGCGCATCGTCGGAGAAGACGACGGGGAAGCCGTCGGCATTGGGTGCAGGCGGCTCGGCTGCAACGACGCCGGGCAGGCCCGGGTCGCGGAAGGCCGAGCCCGTCGAGTGGGAGTACTCGCGTGCGATGCCGCGCATCGAGAAACAGTAGCCGCGGTCCGGAGTCACGTTGATCTCCAGGATTTCCTCTCCCAGGCCGAGCCAGGACACGATGTCGGTGCCCACCGCGGGGATCTCACGATCCGGGAAGTACTGCGGCAGGACGATGATGCCACTGTGGTCCTCGCCCAGGCCCAGCTCGCGCGCGGAGCAGATCATGCCGTCGGAGACGTGACCGTAGGTCTTGCGCGCGGCGATCTGGAAGTCGCCCGGCAGCACGGCTCCCGGCAGCGAGACGACCACCAGGTCGCCCACGTCGAAGTTGTGCGCGCCGCAGATGATGCCACGGCTGGGCAGCTCCGAAGGCTCCTTACCCGTGCCGGGGGCATCGTTGTACTCGCCGACATCCACACGGCAGTAATTAACAGTCTTCCCGTTCGAGGCGGTCTCCTCCACCCGCGTCAGAACGCGGCCCACGACGAGGGGGCCGATGACGCGAGCGGGGTGGATCTCTTCTTCCTCGAGACCGACCTTGACCAGGGCAGCAGCAAGGGCCTGCGCGTTCGTGCCGTCGACGATGTCGACGTGCTCGGCCAGCCAGCTCAGCGGAACCATAGGCATGTCAGTTTCCCCTTCCATTAATGCCGAACTGCTGGGAGAAACGGACGTCTCCCTCGACAATGTCGTGCATGTCAGCGATGCCGTGACGCAGCATCAGCGTGCGTTCGATCCCCATACCGAACGCGAAGCCCGAGTAGACCTCAGGATCGATGCCGTTGGCTCGCAGAACGTTGGGGTTGACCATGCCGCAGCCACCCCACTCGATCCAGCCAGGACCACCCTTCTTTTGCGGGAACCACAGGTCCATTTCGGCACTGGGTTCAGTGAAGGGAAAATAGGAGGGACGCAGGCGGGTCTTCGCCTCGGGGCCGAACATGGCCTTGGCGAAGTGGTCCAACACACCCTTCAGGTGCGCCATCGTCAGGTCCTTGTCGACCGCGAGGCCCTCAACCTGGTGGAAGACCGGCGTGTGCGTCGCGTCTAGCGCGTCGGAGCGGAACACCTTGCCCGGGCACGCCACGTACAGCGGCACGCCGCGGGCCAGCATCGAGTGGGACTGCACGGGGGACGTGTGCGTGCGCATCACCAGGTGGCCGTCCTCCTCCTTCTCACCGCCCACGCTGCGGCCGTCAATGTAGAGGGTGTCCTGCATCTGACGAGCAGGGTGGTCAATATCAAAGTTCAGCGAGTCAAAGTTAAACCATTCGTGTTCAATCTCGGGGCCTTCAGCGATGTCCCAGCTCATGGCGACAAAGAAGTCAGCGACCTCTTCCATGAGCGTCTCCAGGGGATGACGGGCACCGGCGGGACGCCGACGCGTGGGAACCGTGACATCCACGGATTCCTCGAGGAGCATGCGGGCCTCGTGCTCGGCGGCGAGAACCTCCTTGCGGGCCTCGAGCGCCTCGGTCAACGCCTTGCGCGCCTGCCCAAGGTTCCTGCCAGCCAGACCACGCTGGGAGGGCTCTAGTGAACCGATCGTACGGTTCGCGCTCACGAGCGGTGCTTGATCTCCGAGAAGCGCAGCGCGGACGGTCTTGAGAGCGTCCAGCGAATCGGCTTCTTCAATATCGACGAGGCCCTGGGCGCGAACCGCGTCGACGGCGGCCTCGTCAAGAGGATCAAGGTCAGGGGCAATGCCAGCCATGTCCTGCTTCCTTCTTTCCTACTGGGGTCATTACTGCGCGCACCACGCGCACCGCCCTCCATCCTACCTGTTCGCCTATCCTCACAGCTCACTGGGTTCGCCACCGCGCTACCCTGGAAGCCGTGAATGCGCGTCAGCGCCACCCGTTGTCTCATGACAGGAAGTCCATGTCTCACATCACGAATCCTGACGGATCGGCTCCCACCTCGTCCTCCGCCTCCCCCCTGTTCAACGCCCGCCGAGTGCGCATCCAGCACATTGCGCGAGCCAAGGCCGAGGGCATCCCGTTGACCATGCTCACAGCCTACGATGCACTCACCGCACCGATTCTCGAAGCTGCCGGCGTCGACATGCTTCTCATCGGCGACTCGCTGGGCAACGTCATCCTGGGACACTCATCCACCCTTCCCGTCACTCTTGAAGATATGGAACGCGCCACGGGCGCAGTGGCCCGTTCGACCTCGCGCGCAATGATCGTCGCAGATCTACCCTTCGGTACCTACGAGGACTCCCCCGAGCATGCCTTTGCCTCGGCCACCCGCCTCATGAAGGCCGGCGCCCACGCGGTCAAGCTCGAGGGCGGCGAAGCACGCGCGCACATCATCTCCACACTGACCGACGCCGGCATCCCCGTGTGCGCCCACCTGGGTTACACGCCGCAGTCCGAAAACACACTGGGTGGGCCGCGTATGCAGGGCCGAGGAGACGGAGCCGATCAACTGCGACGAGACTCGCTCGCGGTCCAGGAGGCCGGAGCTTTCGCCGTTGTCTTCGAAATGGTGCCGGCAGCCATCGCCACCGAGCTGACGCGCACACTGTCTATCGCGACAATCGGCATTGGCGCCGGCCCGAACACAGACGGCCAGGTCCTGGTCTGGTCCGACATGGCCGGTTACTCCGACTGGACGCCCTCATTTGTACGCACGTTCGGGACGCTCGGAGCAGCCCTACACGAGGCCGCCTCCGACTACGTCGAGGCGGTACGCGAACGTACCTTCCCCGGACCCGAGAACTACAAAAACGCCTGACCGCGACACCTAAACAGGAGAAAGCAACCATGGAAGCATCACCGCTGGCACGCCGTGCACCCCTGGGCACGCTGAAGCCCGGACGTGTCTCGGCCCGACGCGCCGTGCCTGAGCACATCGCGCGCCCCGAATACATGTTCCACGACGGCCCCGAGCGCGTCACGACCTCGGACATCAAGAGCCCCGAGACGATCGCGAAAATCCGCGAGGCCGGGCGCATCGCCGCGGGCGCCATCGAGGCCGTGGGCGCCGCCATCGCGCCGGGCGTGACCACCGACGAGCTGGACCGCATCGGTCACGAGTACCTGCTCGCCCACGACGCCTACCCCTCATGCTTGGGCTACATGGGCTTCCCCAAGTCCATCTGTTCCTCGATCAACGAGGTCATCTGCCACGGCATCCCCGACGACCGCCCGCTCGAAGACGGCGACATCATCAACATCGACATCACGGCCTACAAGGACGGCGTCCACGGCGACACCTGCGCCATGTTCGAGGTCGGCACGGTCGACGAAGAGTCCCACCTGCTCATCGAGCGCACCAAGAACGCGATGATGCGCGGCATCAAGGCCGTGGGTCCGGGCCGCGAAATCAACGTGATCGGGCGCGTCATCGAGGCATACGCGAAACGATTCGACTACGGGGTCGTGCGCGATTACACGGGCCACGGTGTCGGCGAGGCCTTCCACTCGGGCCTCATCGTCCCCCATTACGACGCGGCCCCCGCCTACGACACGGTCATGGAGGTCGGGATGGTCTTCACGATCGAGCCCATGCTGACGCTGGGCACCGTCGAGTGGGAGCGCTGGGACGACGATTGGACGATCGTGACCGCCGACCGCTCGCGCACCGCGCAGTTCGAGCACACGATCGTCGTGACCGAGGACGGGGCCGAGATCCTGACCCTTCCCTGAGTACCACTCCCCCACGGCCCGCCTCGTTTTCTCACGATATGAGGCGGGCCGCGCTCATATCGTTAACGGATTGTTCTTTTTGCGGTGGCGTCCGTTACAATTTAGATACGTCGGGCCCCAGGGGCCCGCGTTCAAAAAGGTACGCATTACCCGAGGAGGGGTCATGGTTCAGGTCGCTTGCGGCATCGACATCGGCGGATCCGGCGTGAAGGGTGCGCTGGTTGATCTGGAGACCGGCGAGTATATTGGCGACCAGATTCGTATCCCCACCCCCAATCCCGCCACTCCTGAAGCAGTCGCAGCGGTCTGCCGTCAAGTCATCGACAAGCTCGACGTCAAGGTCGGCGTACCAATCGGCGTTACTTTCCCCGCCCCTGTCTTTAACGGTGTCATCCCCTACATGGCGAACCTCGATCAGTCGTGGGTCAACATCAACGTTGACGACCTCATGCAGCGTTACCTCGGACGAGCTGTCGTCGCTCTCAACGACGCGGATGCCGCGGGCATCGCCGAGGTCGCCTATGGTGCAGCGAAAGGCCGTGACGGCCTTATCGTCTTCACAACCCAGGGCACGGGCATTGGATCGGCGATCATCGTGAACGGCATGCTGCTAACCAACACGGAGCTGGGGCACCTGGAGATCGATGGCACCGATGCGGAAAAGAACGCGTCCTCGGGCCAGAAGACTTTGCAGGGGCTGAACTGGGAGCAGTGGGCACAGCGTCTGCAACGCTACTACAGCCACGTGGAGTTCTTACTCAATCCCGATCTGTTCGTTGTGGGCGGCGGAGTATCGGAAAACCACGAAAAGTTCATGCCGCTCCTAAAGCTCAAGACCCCGATGATTCCGGCGAAGTTACTGAACACCGCTGGCATCGTCGGCGCAGCCTACTACGCGGCGCAGCACGCCTGAGCACACGCGCACAGTGCACGCAAACGGAAGGACCTCGACGCACGTCGGGGTCCTTCCGGGATCTGTCAGCCTATACGCCGGGTTCTGTTCCTCGCGCCGTTACCGGACACGCGGTGGCGACCATCTATCTAGGACCGTCGTTACCGACGGCCTCCAGCAACCTACCCGCAGGCGTGAGGCGGGCCGCCCTGCCTGCTGCTCGATCTTGCTCCGGGTGGGGTTTACCTAGCCGACGCGGTCGCCCGCGCCGCTGGTGAGCTCTTACCTCACCTTTTCACCCTTACCGCCGCATGCGCGCCGGTGGTTTGTTTTCTGTGGCACTGTCCCGCGGGTTACCCCGGGTGGCTGTTAGCCATCACCCTGCCCTACGGAGCCCGGACGTTCCTCGAGCGTTTCCGCGCGCGACCGCCCGACCGGCAGATCCGCATTGATTCTAGCGCGCCGAGCGACCAGCGCGCGATAGGGTGAGTACATGTTGATCTGGTTACCCCCGTCGGAGGGGAAGAACGCGCCCGCGGTCGGGTCCGCCCTGTCGCTGGAGTCCCTCTCTCACCCGGGTTTGACCGCCGATCGCCGCAAGGTCGCCGACGCTCTCATCGAGCTGGGCGCAGGTTCGCAGGCGGCAAGCACACTCAATGTCGGCGATCGTATCGACCTCTCCGTGAACGAGACTCTCATGAGTGCACCCTGCGCCCCGGCCTCGTCCCTGTTCACCGGCGTTCTTTTTGAAGCGATCACGGCTGCCGCGCCCGATGCCTGGGAGGGCACGGGCACGGAAGCCGTCTCAGTGTTTTCCGGTCTCTTCGGGGTGCTGTGCCCCACTGACGCCATTCCTGATCACCGCCTAGCCATGGGCGTGTCTCTGCCTGGATTCGGCGTACTGTCCACCTGGTGGGCACCGCGGCTCGATGCGGCACTGCGTGAAGAGGCTTCGGGGCAGGTCGTCCTCGACGCGCGCTCGGGTCCCTACCGGGCGGCATGCAAGGCTCCCTGGGCACGCGTGTGGGAGCTGCGCGTCGTGCGTGAAGCAGGCGGGAAGAGGAGAGTCGTCTCTCATGACGCGAAGCGCTGGAGGGGTGCTGTCACGGGCAGGCTCCTGGCCTCGGGCGGCTACGCAGCTGCCGACACTGTCGAATGTGAACAGCAACTGACGGACGCTGCTCATTCCGTGACGTTGCGCGATGCTCGCGGGGGCGAACACCGCGTCACGGACGTCGAATTCGGCGCTGAGAAGAAAACAAAAGACGGCGGTACGACACGCGCGCTCACGTTGGTGACCAATTAACCGCCGATCTGTGCTGGAAACCTGCGGGGCGGTATCTGGCCGGGGAACCCACGACGCAGGCTAAACATACGTTTGGTCGCGCATGGACGACGTCATCCGTGTCCTCGTCCTCAGCGGGGCGTGTTCGCCGACGTTCTTACGACGATTTGGGAAGTGTCCTCGGTCAAGTAGAGTTCGTCGGCGGGGGTCAAGCGGATTCGCTCAAGCTCCATGGGACTCAGGTCGGCGGCAACGCCGATGCCATAGCCGTCGCGCACTTCAATAACCGCCAGTGCGCCATTGAGGCGACGCGCCTCCTCGTATTCCTCCAAGAGTGCGTGCGGCAGACGCTCGACCAGCTCCCGGCGGGCCGCAATGACGCGCCGAAGCTCATCGTCAGCTTCGGCGACATCTGCTTCAAATTCGGCTTTAAGCCGCTCGATGTTGTCGGCGATGGCTTGGGCCTCGACCTTCATCTTCTCCTGCGCGGTCTGGGCGGTCTCAATGCGTTCCTCAGCTTCCACCTGGTCGTTTTCGAGCTTGGCCAGGCGACGGTCCATTTGCGCGATCTCGTGTTCCATGGCGGAGATGTCACGCAGGGGTACCTGGTTGGCGTCGATGCGACCCTGCTGGCGCTTACGGCGCTCGGAAACTTTGGCGATCTCGTCCTCGATGCGCGCAACCTCGCGGCCACTGTCCGCAATGAGGGCGTTCTGACTGATCGCAGCACGTTTCAGATCGGCGATGCGGCCCGCGAATTCGCGAACGGTCGCGTGGGCGGGGTGAGAGTCGCGCTTATGGCGCAGCGCCGATTCCTTCTGGTCAAGCTTCTGCAGCTCGAGAAGGTCGAGCTGGTCGGTGTGCGTCGCTTTCACGCTAGTTCTCCCTGAGTGACTCGGTGGCTGGTCCATGGCTCGGTGACAATCGTAGAGACTTCGACGCGAAGTTCCACATTGGCGCTGCGTGCGGCCTCACGAAGCTTTCGTGCGAGGACGGGCAACCACGGGGATTCGGTGGCCCAGTGTGAGCCGCACAGCAGCGCGGGGGAACCACCCTCGAGGTGCTCGGAGGCCGGGTGGTGGCGCAGGTCGGCAGTCAGGTACACGTCGACGTCGGCGGCGCGCGCCGCGTCCAGTGCGCTGTCCCCCGCGCCACCCAGGACGGCGACCCGACGCACTGCCATGGCCTCGTCCCCTCCGACGAGGAGACCCGTGGGGCCAGCGGGGAGCACGGAGGCGACGTGGTCAGCGAAGGCTCCCAGTGTCGTGGGTTCGACAGTGCCGACGCGGCCCAGGCCGATGTCGTGTCCCTCGGCGTCCGTCCCGCAGGGCTCGAGCGGCACGGTGTCACGCAGGCCGACCAGGTCGGCGAGGGCCGTCGCGACCCCCTCGCAGGCGACGTCGGCGTTTGTGTGCGCGTTAAAGAGGGAGACACCCGCACGGATCAGCCGCGTCACGACTGCTCCCTTCGGGTCGGTGACCGGCAGGAAGGACGCTCCGCGCAGGAGCAGCGGGTGGTGCGTGATCACCATGTCGTAGGGATGTCCGTCACTATCCGGTCCGGCGACGGCCTGCTCGACGATGGCTGCGGTCGGGTCGAGGGCGAGGAGGAGTGAGCGCACCGGGGCGTCGGGGTCGCCGACGATGAGGCCGACGCGATCCCAGGATTGCGCCGTGGCTTGCGGGTACCAGGACTCCATGAGGGCCATCACGTCGCGGACACGCCACGAGGCTTGGGCACAGTCGTGGGCGTCGGGTTCGGAAGAATGAGAGGACAATCGCATGCGCTAAGCATACCGGACCCCCAACAAGCAAGGGACCATGCCCGCGACTATGATCACATCCGTGCAGATTTTGAGTCTTCTCGACCATGGGTTGGTCGATTATTCGCGGGTTGACGCGCTCCAGCGCTCCCTGCACGAGGACGTCCTCGCAGGCGGCGAGGACACGCTGATCGTTTCTCAGTTCGCGCCCACGTGGACGGCTGGACGCCACACGAAGCCGCAGGATATTCCCTCCGCGAGGATCCCGGTGATCCGCACGGATCGCGCGGGGTCGGCGACCTGGCACGGGCCGGGTCAGCTCGTCGTCTACCCCGTCGTGCGCCTGAAGGAACCCGTCGATCTCGTCCAGTGGATCCGCGCGGTCGAGGCCTCGGTCATCGACACGGTGCGCGAGGCGTGGGGACTGCCGGTGCATCGCGTCGCGGGGCGCGCGGGCGTGTGGCTAACCGAGGAGGGGCGCCGCGACCGCAAGATCTGCGCGATTGGTTTAAAGGTCGCGCGCGGGGCAACTCTGCACGGCGTCGCCTTGAACGTCGACATTGACCGCGCCCACGCGTTCGAAGGCATTATTCCCTGCGGCCTGACCGACGCGGACGTGACCTCCCTGTCCTGGGAGGGCATCCACACAACCGTTGCCGAGGTCGCGACGCAGCTCATCCCGCGCATGGTGGAGCACATCTCCCCGTGCCTGGCCACCCAGCCCGCTTCCGTTTCCTACACGACGAGGTCACCCCTATGAGTACCCTGCCTGATCCCGAAGGACGCAAGCTCCTGCGCATCGAGGTGCGTAACTCGCAAACGCCGATCGAGAAGAAGCCGGAGTGGATTCGCACGACCGCGAAAGCCGGCGAGAACTACCAGGACATGCGTTCACTTTCCCACGCGAAGGGCCTGCACACGGTGTGTGCCGAGGCGGGGTGCCCCAACATCTACGAGTGCTGGCAGGACCGCGAGGCGACGTTCCTGCTCGGCGGAGCCCTGTGCACGCGCCGCTGCGACTTCTGTGACATCGCGACGGGGCGTCCCACGGAGTACGACAAGGACGAGCCCCGCCGCATCGCCGAGTCGGTGCGTGACCTGGACCTGCGCTACGTGACGATCACGGGCGTGACCCGAGACGATCTACCCGACGGCGCCGCGTGGCTGTATGCGCAGACGTGCCGCCTCATCCACGAGCTCAACCCGGGCACGGGCGTGGAGCTCCTCGTGGACGACTTCCGCGGACAGGCCGAGTCAATCGACATGGTCATCGAGGCCGGCCCGCAGGTTTTCGCGCACAACCTGGAGACGGTGCCACGCATCTTCAAGAAGATACGTCCCGCCTTCAACTACGATCGCTCGCTCGCGATGATCAAGCGCGCCCACGACGGCGGCATGGTCACCAAGTCGAACCTGATCCTGGGCATGGGCGAGACGCGCGAGGAAGTCAGCGCCGCCATGCGCGACCTGCACGAGTCGGGCTGTGACCTGCTGACGCTCACGCAGTACCTGCGTCCCTCTCCCCTGCACCACCCGATCGACCGCTGGGTGCACCCGGAGGAGTTCGTGGAGCTGGCCGCTGAGGCCGAGGAGATGGGCTTCGCCGGCGTCATGGCAGGGCCCCTCGTGCGTTCCTCGTACCGCGCGGGCCTGCTGTGGGCCAAGGGCATGCGTGCCCGCGGTTTTGAGATCCCCGAGCAGCTGCGCCACATCGCCAATTCCGGCTCGACGCTGCAGGAGGCCGGTTCGGTCCTGGCGCGTCTGAAGGAGCGCTCGGAGCGTCACGCGGCCATGGCAGCCACGAAGGCCGCCTCGGCCTCGTGACCCCCGATTATTCGCCCGCGCGCGCCCTCCTGGCCGCCGCACGCCGCCACCCCGAGCGGCTCTCCCTGGTCGACGCGGTGACGGGCCAGGAGTGGAGCGTGCGCGAGGCCGCCGATACGGTCGCTCGCCTGGCTCGCGCCTTCGCGGAGGCGGGCATCGGCGAGGGCACGCGCATCGGCGTCGTCGGGGCGAACTCGCCGTGGCACTACATCGTGCACGTGGCGGCCTCGTGGCTGCGCGCGGTGACGGTTCCGCTCTCCCCGCGCATGCCCGCCTCCGCGCTCGCGTCGATGTGCGAGCAGGCGGACGTCTCGTGGGTGTTCCACGACGAGGCCTCCTCCCCCACTGCGCTCGCCCTGGCCTCCGCGGGCGCGCGCCGGGCGTCGTTTGGTGACCTGGCTGCCTGGGTGGATCGCGCGGCGCCGATGAGCACCGCGCCCGCGCACTGCGGAGATGAGCTGGCGGCCGTCCTGTTCACCTCCGGGTCGACGGGCACGCCTCGTCCCGTCGAGCTGACCCACGAGGTCATGTGGTGGGGGTCGACGAATTTCCGCGAGGGCTTCGACTACGCGCCGACCTCGTCGGTCGTGGGCGTGTGCGCGCCCGCCAGCCACATCGGAGGCTTCAACGGCACGTCGATGGACGTGTGGACGCACGGTGGCACCCTGGTCACGCTCGGTTTCCCAGGCTCCTTCGACGCGCGCGGCGTCATCGACGCGATCGAGCGATACGGGATCACGATGATGTTCGCCGTGCCCGCGATTGTGCGCGCGTTGCTTGACGAACATGAGCGTGGCGGCGGCGATCTGTCCTCGTGGACGCGCCCGCTGATCGGCGGGGACGCGATGACGGCGGATCTGGCGGAGGCGATGCGTCGCGTGGGTCTGTCTCCCATCCACGTGTGGGGCATGACGGAGACGTCGGGGGCCGGAACGGTTGCGTCGCCGCAGTGCGGCGCGCCCGCCGGATCACTGGGCGTTCCGTTCCCCTACGTGGACCTGATTGTCATGGCTTCCCCCGAGCGCGAGGCGGGGGTCGGCGAGATGGGCGAGATCTGGGTGCGCGGACCCGGCGTCGTCACCGGCGAGGAGTGGCTGCGCACCGGCGACCTGGCGACGAGGGACGCCGGCGGCTGGCTGCACATGGTGGGACGCGCCCACCGCATGATCAACACGGCCGGTGAGCTGGTGGCTCCCCCGAGCGTCGAGCGCGCGCTACGTACCCTGGACACGGTGTCCGATGCCCTCGTCGTGGGGCTGCCGGACGAGCGCTGGGGGCAGATCGTCGCCGCGCTCATCGTGCCTTCTCCCAAGGGCCGCGCCCAGGCCTCGTCGATGAGCGCCGACGCGCTGTCGGAGGCCCTGCGCGAGGCTTTGGCACCCTGGGAGAAGGTGCGGCGGATCGTGGTCGTGGACGAGTTGCCGACGACTGCGACGGGCAAGCCCGATCCTCTCGCGGCGGCGGAGCTGTTCTCGGCGTCGAAACGCTAGAGACGGGTGCGTGAGACTTCACACTTTATGCGCACCGTATTTAGGTAAGATTAGCCTTGCTTTATCAAAGGAGAGTCTTATGCCCCGCCATCGCATCGTCATTATTGGCTCCGGTTTCGCTGGCCTGACGGCTGCTCGCCGACTGAAGAAGGTCGACGCCGACATCACCATCCTGGCCCGCACGTCGCACCACCTGTTCCAGCCCCTGCTCTACCAGGTGGCCACAGGCATCCTCTCCGAGGGCGACATCGCCCCCACGACGCGCGAGATCCTGCGCCGCCAGAAGAACGTCACGGTCTTGCAGGCTCTCGTCGAGGAGATCGACGTCGAGGCGCGCGTCGTGAAGTGGCGCAACCACAACAAGTACGAGCGCACCGAGTACGACACGCTGATCGTCGCGGCGGGTGCCGGTCAGTCGTACTTCGGCAACGACCACTTCGCGGTGTTCGCACCGGGCATGAAGACTATCGACGATGCGCTCGAGCTGCGTGCACGTATTTTCGGCGCGTTCGAGCTGGCCGAAATCGAGACCGATCCTGCTCTGGTGGGCAAGCTCCTCACCTTCGTTGTTGTGGGCGCGGGCCCGACGGGCGTCGAGATGGCCGGACAGATCCGCGAGCTCGCCTCTCACACACTCAAGGGCGAGTTCCGCAACATCGATCCGACGAAGGCGCGCGTCATCCTGGTGGACGGCGCAGCTCATCCACTCCCCCCGTTCGGTGAGAAGCTCGGCCATAAGACCGAGGAGGCACTGGCGAAGCTGGGGGTCGAGATGAAGATGAACGCCTTCGTCACCGACGTGGACGCCGAGGGCGTGACGCTGAAGTACAAGTCCGGCGAGGAGGAGCGGATCGAGTCCGTGTGCAAGGTGTGGGCCGCGGGCGTGTCCGCGAGCCCGCTGGGCCGGGTCCTGGGCGAGGCGACGGGCGCCGAGGTGGACCGCGCGGGGCGCGTGAGCGTCAACAAGGACCTGACTCTGCCGGGTCACCCCGAGATTTTCGTGCTGGGTGACATGATGGCGTTCCCGGGCGTGCCCGGCGTCGCGCAGGGCGCCATCCAGTCCGCGCGCTTCGCCGCCGACACGGTGGCGGCGCGCCTGGCGGGCCGCAAGCCGAAGGCGACGGAGTTCTCCTACTTCGACAAGGGGTCGATGGCGACGATCGCGCGTTTCAAGGCGGTCGTGAAGATGGGCAACACGAAGATGACGGGCTTCACCGCGTGGGTTGCCTGGTGTTTCCTGCATCTGCTGTACATCGTCGGCTTCAAGTCGCAGGTGGGCACGCTGGTGAACTGGTTCTTCAGTTTCCTGTCCGGTGCACGGTCGCAGCGCACGACGACGAACCAGCAGATGGTGGGCCGCCTGGCCATGGAGCAGCTGGGTGCGGGCGCGTCCGGCAAGCTCGTCGCCGGCGAGGACGTCGTCGAGGAGCGCATCCACGAGGCCTGAGCGGGCCACGCTCTGACGGTCTCTTCAGGCGCGCGTTCGGGCACAGGATGAAGGCGCGCTGACAAACAGACAGACAGGCACGGTGTGGGGCCGGAAGTAAGAGCTTCCGGCCCCACGCTGTCACACGTTTTAACGTGTGGTCACATGGACTGGCTGTGATGTGTAGACTGTGTCCATGAGCACAAACAGCAACGTCGCAAACCTATCGATCACCGTCGTAAAGACATTGGTCAAGATGGCCGGCTTTGGCCCTGTTGCTGACATGATCGACGGCGGCCAGGAGTGTCTCAACTTGCTCGCCGACATCAAGAACGATGCTCTTGACAGCCCCAACGCTGAGATGATTCGTTCACTGAACGGCGCGGTAAAATCCGAACTTGATGCCATTCAGGACGCACTCAAGCACAATGGCCTGGGCAGGAAACAAGTTAAGCAAGCCGCAGCTCAGCTAGCCGAAGCTGCGCGCGAAACGATCACGGCGCTGGCAGAGGACGACGACGCCCTTATCCGCGCGGTACAGCAACCCCAGCGCTTCGCCGAACAGCTCAGAGGTCACGCTGCACCACTTCCCGATTACTCCAGCGACGAGATGCATACTCATTACGAGACGCTCCTCGATCGACTTGCGGAAGAATTCCTTACCCTCGCACCCTGGTCGCCGAACTTCAACCGCGTCGCTCTCACTAGCCTGCTGCGCTGTTTCCCAGCCCTATCAGAACACATCGACCGTCTTGAACAGCACATGGATAGGCGGTTCGATCACATCGAATTGCGTATGCGTGTAGATCGCGATATTCACATTGAGAATAACCAGCTACTGAAAGGTCTTTCCAGGCAGAACGCTAGCCCTATCTTCGATCATGTTGTTTTCGGTAGCCGACCGGACGTGGTAGCCGGCGCCTGCTTTGTCCCACGAGGTGAGCAAGAACAGTTGAACGCGCTGATCGCTGATCCGACGCGACGACGCACGGTTCTGATGGGCATGCGTGGCTGTGGGAAGACGCAGCTCGCCGCCGCGCTTGCTCACACATGCGAAGAGGCACAGTGGAGTCTCGTCGCCTGGATGAACGCGGGATCGAGGGCACAGCTTGAAGGCGAGTTTATCGAGCTCGCTAGGAAACTGAAAATCGATCTAAGTGACGATCCCGATCAGCAACACGCGGTTCGCCGCTGCCTCGATCAGTTGAGGTCCGCGAACGCAAGTGACAGGCTCATCATCTTCGACAACGTCGAGGACATCGAGGACCTGAGGGACCGCATTCCGAGGGGTAC
>ERZ772979.665-NODE-665-length-22698-cov-6.027249_pt1 | contig 22698 bp, 22 predicted proteins | sample MGYA00511130_ERZ772979 | MGnify/ENA primary metagenome ERZ772979 (study PRJEB29015, sample SAMEA2738103) | human oral metagenome | biome: human oral; feature: human-associated habitat; material: saliva | place: China | collected 2186 ... | reverse complement strand
TCACGGGAACAGTTGATATAGTCCTGGTATGCCATCAGTAAAGTCCTTCTTTCTCGATATAGTCTAGTACAGTCTTAGGTAGGAGAAAGTTAGGTGTGCGTCCTTGGGCAATGAAATCACGCACCATGCTAGATGAAATATCCATGAGAGGTACATCCACCCAGATAACTGGGTAAGAAGTCCCTGCCTTGTAACGTGGACGTTGAACCCCTACAAACTGAACTAGTTCCACCAACTCATCAATTCGATACCATTTAGGCAGATAGTCTACCATGTCTGCACCGATAATGAAATAGTAATCTGTATCTGGATTCTTCTCTGTTAGAAGCTTCATGGTGTCGTAGGTGTAAGAAATACCCTTACGCTCTAGCTCGATGGTTTCAATAGCTAGACCCTCAACCCCATCAATCGCCAATTCTAACATCTTGAGGCGATGGTGTTCAGGAATGGTTTCCTTTTTATCTACGTGAGGTGGTTGGTATTCAGGCATGAGTAGAACCTGATCCAATCCCAACTGTTGGCGCACTTGATCTGCAACAATCAGATGGGCATTATGAACGGGATTAAAATTCCCTCCTAAAATACCGACTTGTTTCCGTTTTTTATCCTTGATTTCTGGCTCTAACTCCACTTTTGTAAAGGGAGTTAATAATTCGATTGCCATAGGTTAATCTCCTTTACTCTTCTGTAAAAACAGTCTTGGGAGTATCGTTCTTAGATTTCTTTGACTTTTTTAGAAATCTTGCGATTTTCTTTCTTGCTTGATTGTTTATACAAAATCAAGATGCGTCCGATTTTTTGAACTGTATCCACACCGATTTCTTCTTCCAAGATTTCAGCTACTTCGTGGATATTCTCATCTGTGTTTTGCAAGAGAGTAACCTTGATCAATTCACGGGCATCTAGAGCTTGACGAACACTGGTTTTGATTTGGTCGTTGAGACCATTTTTCCCGATTTGGATGATGGGTTTGAGGGTATGTGCCTGGCTGTTAAGGAAGGCACGTTGTTTCGATGTTAATGACATATTCTTTCTTCCTTTTTTGATAGTTATTTTAGGTGGTGAGGGACGGTCGGAACTAATTTTCCAAAGATATCATCTTTGAAAAATGGATTTCCTGACCTCACAATTGAGCCTAAGTCTCAATTGTGCCCCTTGCCAATCTATGGATTGGCAATCACACCACGGCAATAACTATCTTTTTATGAGCTCACTTTGTTCGCTCAGTGATTTTATTTTAAATAATTGCTTTTCGTGTGACGACTGCGACGCCTTCTGGTGCCCAGACAGCTACTTTGGCAGTTCCTGCTACACGGATCCAGCCTAGTCCTGAAATAACTAGGTCTGTCTTGTCCTTGATAGTAAAGACATGTTGGACCAGTTTTGGAAAATCTTCTTTTTCCTTGCTATTTGGCGGTGTGAGAAGGGTTCCCAGGTGCTTGTCGTAAAAAGCACTGGCTCCCTCCAGTTTAGTACGATGAAGTTTGAGTTCATTGTCAAAGAAAGCTGTGAAACCTTGCTTCTCTCCTGCAATAAAGTCAAAACGTCCCAGACCACCTAAAAATAGGGTTTGTTCAGGGTTTAGCTGATAGGTTTTGGGTTTGATTTCCTTTTTAGGACTGACATACTTGAGATTTTTAGCCGTCAAGTAGTGAGCCATCTGATGACGGTGTATAATCCCCGGTGTATCATAGATATAAGATCCGTCATCAAGCGGAATCTCAATCTTGTCCAAGGTTGTACCCGGGAATCGAGACGTCGTGATGACATTCTGGTCACCCGTGATTTCCTGGATGATGGCATTGATAAGGGTTGATTTCCCAACATTGGTCACGCCGACCACATAGACGTCACGTCCCTTACGGTATTGCTCAATCTTGTCGATTACTTCTCTAATAGCATGCTTGTTTTGGGCTGAAGTCAAGACGACATCAACAGGACGCAAGCCTTCTTCGTGGGCGCGTTCCATCAGCCAGTGGGTTACCTTGCTGTCCTTAACAGACTTAGGTAAGATGTCTTTTTTATTTCCAACCAAGAGCACATCATTACCTGACACAAAGCGTGGCAAACCTGGGATAACAGAGCCGTTGAAGTCAAAAATATCAATGACATTGACCACCAAGGCATCACTGTCTCCTACCTCGTGCAAGAGTTTGAGGAAATCATCATCCGTCAACTGCACATCTGTAATTTCATTATAATGACGAAGACGGAAACAACGCTGGCAATAAACTTCTCCAGTTTCCAAACCTTTTTCAAGTGCCGACTGAGGGGTAAAACCCAACCCAGTCTTATCTTCCGTCTGAATGGTTGCTCCACAACCAATACAGAGAATTTCTTCCATAGTTAAATTCCTTTTTTATAAGTAATAGGTCCGTACTTTTCAGTGATTTGCTTCATAACACGACGTTCACGAGCTCGGTTGATTTGCGTTTTGATGGAATCGTGCTGAACCAAGGGTTTAACTAAAATCGAGCGAACTCCTGCACGGTGAGCTGCACGAATATCTGTCATGAGCTGATCCCCAACCATGACCACTTCGTTTTTCTCATAGTGGAATTCTTTCATCGCTCGATCAATCCCGAAAGTAAAAGGCTTCAAAGCCCAGTAAACATAATCAATTCCAAATTTTTCAACTGCTCGTTTAACACGTTTCTTAGAATTGTTTGAGACTACGATAATGCGAATTCCTGCATCACGAAGGTCATGCAACCATCGTTTCATCTCTGGAGTCCCGTCAGGGTTATTCCAAGCAATGAGAGTATTATCTAAATCCACCAAAACAGCTTTTATTCCCTGTTTTTGCAGGCTTTCTACTGTCAAATCATAAACTGCTTCCACAGCAAAATCTGGCATGTAATGTTCAATCGCCATTCTGGCTCCTTCTCTTTTATTTCCTAGTAATTTTCTTCAGCCATTGAGATAAGGCTGCCCATAAAATCAAGCTAGCTATTAAGATATAAATCCAAGCATTGGGCTCTTCTGTAAATGGTAGAGGAACATTCATCCCGAAGAAACCTGTAATAACCGCAAGGACTGCTAGCAATACTGAGATAATGGTCAAAATTGTCAAACTATCATTCAGGTTATTGTTTAGGATGTTGTTGTAAGAAGCAGAGAGTTGTTGTAAGACTTGAGAAATCAAATCTGTCATAGACACCAACTGATGGGCTTCAATCATCGCATCATCAAACTGCTCTCGTTCGACTTCGTTAAATCTCCGATAAAGAGCATGACCTTGGATATGTTCCAATAGAAGTCGATTTTGTTTTGCCGCTGCTGTCAAGTAAACCATACCAGTCTCCAAGTCAGAGAGGGCGAAGAGATTTTTCTTTGTTGTTCTCTGACGAAGTAAGCTGTTGACTTCATCTTTACTCTTATCCATCTTTTCAATGATTGGATAATAGGCGTTACTAATGATTTCTAGACTAGCAAAAAGAAATTTGTAAATAGAAAGCAACTCATGGCTATCCAGATAAGCTAACATCTGATCAATGACATAAGCATTCTTATGGTTGCTGATGGTAATCATTCGTTTGTTTTCAACGATAAAGGTCATGGGAATCGCTTCATAGTAATCCTTGTCCTTTTCTAAATCCAGAACATTGTAGATAAAGGTCACAGTCCCATTCTCACGGTTGTAATCCATATGGGCACGTTCATTTTTATCCAGCGCATATTCGATGGTTTCCTTATCCAATCCGTAGATTTCAGATAAATCTTCAAGATTTTTAATTTTTTCTACATCTAGATTGATCCAAACACAACCATTTCCTAATTGCTCATCTAAAAACATCGTTTCTCCTTTACCAAACTCTTTCTATTGTACCACAAATCTACCAAAATAGCAGACCTACTCTGTGCGGGAAAAGTTGCTGACAACAGTGATATTTCGGTTTGGAACAAAGTGAAGGGCTTGGTCATCACTTCGAAGTTGGGTCGTACGGATTCCGACACTGACAACCTTGCCAGATACGGTAATAGGGCCATTTGTGAGAACCACCTCGTCGCCCACATCTAGTTGGCGTTCAAAAAGGATAAAAAAGCCATTGATGACATCGGATAGAAAGCCTTGAGCTCCCATCCCAATGGCAACCCCAGCAATTCCTGCCCCAGCAAGGAGACTGGAAACTGGCAAACCTAAAATGGACAGGATACAGTAGATTAAAAAGAAATAAAGGGTATAGTTAAAGATATTCTCAAGCAAACGAGAAATGGTCTTCTGTCTACCTGCATCTCGATTTGAAAATTTAAGTGATGGTTTGACAATCTTTCGTACAGCAACATGGAGGAACTTTTTAGCTATATAAAATAGAAGGATAAGAAGTAGAAGAGAAATCACCTTGGTCAAGAGATTCTCTAATATGGTTGTTAAATCAAGTTTATCAAAATAGCGTTGAAAAAAATCTTGCATATAAAACTCCTTTTTCCTATTATACCATAAAATCGTCCTTCTCTTTTCTTTCATAATTATTCAATTATCATCTCTATTTTCAAAATATTACTTGCCTCTATAGCATATTTATACTATAATTATAAACAATACATTTGAAGGAGACTGCTATGAAACGAATCATTAGAGCCTGGACCAAGGCAAGCCTAATCAAACGAATCCTTATTGGAATGATTTCGGGAGCTACATTAGGGATGCTCTTTCCAAACCTTACAGGAATTGGCCTGCTTGGAGACCTCTTTGTAGGCGGACTGAAAGCTATCGCTCCTATTTTGGTTTTTGCCCTTGTTGCCAATGCCCTTTCTCAACACCAAAAGGGACAAAACACCAATATGAAAACTGTTATTTTCCTATACTTGCTCGGAACCTTTGCTGCTGCCTTGGTGGCCGTTCTAGCTAGTTTCTTACTGCCTGTGCAAATCACCCTGACCAGTGCAAATACAGAAGTTGCTGCTCCTGACGGTATCGGTCAAGTCCTCAGCAACCTCCTACTCAAACTGGTGGACAATCCCCTAAATGCCATTGTCCAAGCTAACTATATCGGAATCTTATCATGGGCAGTCGTCTTTGGTCTGGCTATGAGAGAAGCAAGTAAACACAGTAAAGAATTACTGAAAACCATGGCAGATGTCACCTCTAAAATTGTGGAATGGATTATCAACCTAGCTCCCTTTGGGATTTTAGGTTTGGTTTTCAAGACTATCTCCGATAAAGGCATTGCCAGTCTAGCTAACTATGGTGTTCTCCTAGGTCTCTTGATTGCTACCATGGCCTTTGTGGCTCTCATCGTTAACCCTCTCATCGCCTTTCTCTTTATGAGGAGAAATCCCTACCCACTTGTTTTGAAATGCCTACGTGTCAGTGGTATTACAGCCTTCTTCACTCGTAGCTCTGCTGCCAATATCCCTGTCAATATGAAACTCTGCCAAGACTTGGGACTGAATCCTGATACCTACTCTGTCTCTATCCCGCTTGGGTCGACCATCAATATGGCTGGCGCTGCCGTTACCATAAATGTCCTGACCCTGGCTGCGGTCAATACATTAGGGATTTCGGTAGATTTTGGGACAGCATTTGTGCTCAGTGTAGTGGCTTCCATTTCTGCCTGCGGTGCTTCCGGAATTGCTGGGGGATCCCTTCTCCTCATTCCTGTCGCTTGTAGCCTCTTTGGGATTTCCAACGACTTGGCTATGCAGGTTGTCGGAGTCGGATTTGTGATCGGAGTTGTTCAAGACTCCTGCGAAACAGCCCTGAACTCTTCAACAGATGTCCTCTTTACAGCGGTTGCCGAGTATGCTACAAACCGAAAACTTCGTCCCTAGTCTCTGACTCTCCTCGTTAAACACTTGACTCTATTAGTTTAGGAAATTTTCATGTCTCTCACTCAACGCACGACCAAACTGGTCTTAGCGACCTGTCTCGCTTGTTTTCTCGCTTATTTTTTAGATTTATCATCAGCAGTTTCAGCTGGAATCATCGCTCTCTTAAGCCTCTCCGACACGCGCAGAAGCACGCTGAAATTAGCACGCAACCGCCTCTTTTCCATGCTCCTAGCGCTCGCTATCGGTGTTCTAGCCTTTCAGCTGACCGGCTTTCACATCTGGAGTCTAGGCCTCTATCTGGCTCTCTACGTACCTCTTGCTTACAAAATGGGCTGGGAAATCGGCATCACACCTAGCAGTGTCTTGGTCGGTCATCTCTTGGTACAGGAGTCTACTTCTCCAGCTCTCTTGCTCAATGAAGTGCTCCTCTTTCTCATCGGGACAAGCTTTGCTCTGTTGGTCAACCTTTACATGCCCTCTCGGGAAAAGGCCATTCACAGCTATCACCTTCAGGTCGAAGAAAAGTTAAAAGACATCCTGCTTCGCTTTAAATACTATCTGTCAAGAGGAGATGGGCGCAATCAAGCCCAACTCGTTGACGAGTTAGATAGCCTTCTTGATGAAGCCCTCAAGCTGGTCTATTTGGACCACTCGGACCACCTCTTTCACCAGACGGACTACCACATCCACTACTTTGAGATGAGACAGCGACAAAGTCGTATCCTGCGAAATATGGCCCAGCAGATCAATACCTGTCATCTGGCTGCAAGTGAGAGTTTGATTTTGGCCCAACTCTTTTCTAAGATCGCTGCCCAGCTAAGCCAGACCAATCCTGCTCATGACCTACTTGATGACATCGAACGCTATCTGCAAGTCTTCTGCAATCGGAGTCTCCCTAAAACACGTGAGGAGTTTGAAACCCGTGCTACCCTCCTGCAGCTACTACGCGAAGCTAAAACCTTTATCCAGGTCAAGGTCGATTTTTATCAGAAATATGGAAACTAGAACGCAAAGAACCTCAGAAGGCTTCCTCTGAGGTTCTTTTGTTTTGCATTTGGAAGGAAGGCTCATCCTCTCGTACTGTTCTCAAAAAAGAAATAGCAACTCCTAGTCGTCCATCACGCCACCTGTGAGCTAGTACATGAGGTAAATGTGCTCCAAGACTTTTACCTTATCCATATGGTCTACATCCTTTAAAACCTCCAGAAGATAACAAAAAAATGTGATTTAATTGAAAATTTTATGATGCATCTTCATTATTCTACAAGTCCTTCAACTGGATGGCCGTAAAAATATTTCATACCTTCCGTCCAGTCTTTGTCTGACAACTCATCAATATAAGGAACCATCAAATCAATTTCATTTTTTGAAATAAGAGTATTGGTGTCCACTGGGACTTGCTTGCCTGTAAACATAGACAGAAGGGAAGCTTGAAGATAAAGATGGTATTTCTGTTCTTTTTGAGCAGCGATGTATAGAGCAGTCATAATTTCTTGTGTAAATAAACCAGGAAAAACCTGAAGAGTTTTGTAATAATAGCAATCTAAGTTCTTGTTCTTTATTACATCAAAATATAAGCTCCCAACTTCTTCTAAACTTGCATCTTCGTCTATAATTGAACGATAGTTGAGAAAGCTATCCAAAGCATCTTGAATAGCGTACTCCACTTCGGTTTCTGTATCTTCCCACTCCTCCCACAGAGTAAGAAGGTAAGGAACGACTTCATAGGACATTGTTTCCACAGCGCCAGCAACAAAAGTAAATACCGCAAATTCTGAAGCGGAACTTAAAAAACGAAAATTTTCAACCTTTTTTAAATCATCATGTGTACAAACTGGACAAAACAATCGAATACAAAGATTGAGCACGGCTTCATCTTTTGTCTGGTTCATCAAGTCAAGCAGCAAGTTTTTTACTGTAAAATCTCCCTTTTTTAAGATTTCAGCAATCAGTAACACGCATTCTCTTTCATCATTTACTGAAAGTAATCTCCTTTTTAAATCTTCAAGCGCAACTGAACTAACGTGACCGAACGACATTCCTGGCATTAACAGTTTGTTTCCCATCCCCGTTCTCCTTTTACCTCAATACTTTATTTTGGAAATTTGTTACTTGCTTTCGGACCGATGCTAAGTTATCACCAAATTTACTAGCTCTACAATCCAAGTATACCACAAACCATATGGATCAGCGTTTGATAAAAGACCACCATTGAGGTGGTCTTTTATCAAACATTCTACTTGCCGTTATGTACCTTCTGAAAGGCTTCCATTGCTTTGAACTGTTCTAATTCTTTTTCGTTAGCTGGCTGCTTGCCGAGGTGTTTGTATTCAAATAAATCCATTCGAGCACTTGGACCATAACCACTTTTCAACCATGGAGCGTAGTCATAGTCGACTGATAGCTTGTTGTTTTCATCTAAATGGATGATACAAATATACCAATCTGCCAAGTCATTTTCAACAAAGACTTTTTTCAATTCTTGTGACTTCTCAAATAATCGATCTGTTTGACTATAAAGTTCGAATTTATCTACACCAAAATCTCGAGGAATATATAAATAGTAGTGATACGCATTCTTATATTTGAAATAAAAATAAACTTCCCCGCTATAGGTCTTATCCATCTCGATTACAATATACAAATCATCCCACTCAACTGGAATCATATCATTGGCTTGATGCACGATTTCGATAATTTTTTCTTTCATTTGTTTTTCCATATGTTCCTCCGATTTGCTTGGATTTTTCCCCCTGTCTAGTATTCCCTATCTAAGAATGGGTCTGCATCCTTACTGATAGGTCACTATCATAAAAACAAGGAGCAATACAAACAAGGCGAGACTGAGCAAAAGAGTTAGAATTTTCACCAAGCGGTTGTTCTGCCAGTAGCCTGGTTTTCCGATATTACTGGTCGCATCCATGGAAAAGAGTTGGCTTTGGCGAGGTTGGATGAGAACCAGGACAATCAAGGCGATGGCTAGGATTATTCCTATAATCATCAAAACTTCCATCAATTTCACCTCAAGATTCCTAATAATGTAAAGATCAGGCTAATAAGGATGAGCAGTCCGAGTAAAATGGAGAAGATTTTACTGATCCTTTCTCCTCGGCTAGGCTTTTCTTTCTTAAGCGCTCCTTGCTTTAACGCTTCCATTCGTCCTTCGACATCCTTGTAAAATAAATCGTTTTTAGTCATGTCCTTCCCCTATTATCCTTTCCATCCTTTCTTTGTAACTGCCCAAGTCCACATAGTTGGCATGGCGGCCCTGATGCCCAAGGGCTTGGCCCATCTTGTCAAGACTGCTGAGAGCTTCTTGAATCCTCACAATCATGTCTCCAACAGCCTGCACATCAAAGAGGTGTTCTGGAGCTGTGTAAGATCTGTTATGAGCTGTCTGATCAAAGGCTAGGATGAGCATATTGTGCTCGAAGGCCTGACGGACAGCTTCCAACAACTCGTTTCCGTAATTGATATCCAGATAGAGATCCGACAGTTGGTAGAGTTCTCGAATCTTTTGCGGACTGGCGTTTTGGTAAAGAACGACATTGGGATAGGAAAGCAAGGCCAGCAACTTGGATGACATTTCAGTCACCGCAGCGATTCGGAAGGTCACCATTGGCAAGGACTCAATCAGGGTTTCGATATGCTGGATCTGATCCGAGTTGGTAACGATCAAGGCATCTGCTCGGACGAAGTTTTCTCTTTTGAACTGATAATGGTAACCTAGATGGACAAACTTGTCATGATAGGCTGGATTGGCCAAGGCCAAGGCCTTTTCATAGGTAGCCTTGTCTGGTATGAGGATCTGCTTGGCTCTCAACTCCCCTTGCTCCAAGAGCAGCTGCATGTTCCCAGGAAGACAATCACCTAACGGTTCTTGCCAAGCCAAGATATCCTGTCCACTCTTGTCTGGATAATGGTAAGAGACCAAGAAAGAGTTGGCGAGAGTGTTAAAGAGAAGGTGGCGAGTGTCGATTCCCAAGTCTTGCAAAAAGAAGATCGTGAACTCTACTCGATTTTTAAAATGGCGCAGGGCTTGTTCGGGCAAGGTTAGGAGGATATCGCCTGTCACATGATTTTCTAGGACAATTTCTTGTCCCTTTGCATCCTGGTACTTGGTCAGGATAGCCTGCCCATCTGCACTATAGGTGGTCCTGGCAAAACAGGCTCCGTATCGGTTATAGTGGTCTGCTTGGTAGATGCGACCGGATAGGTCCTTCCAGTCGACTTGCTTGACCAAACGGACCTGAGGAGCATCCACATAGTGAATCACCCCCCTCTCCCAAGAATCCTCTAGGATATGCGCAGACTGGTTATTGCCCGCAATCTCCCAAAACTCAGGTACGGCTACTTGGTTGAAAAAAAGAGCTTTTCCTGACTTGTAACCTAGATAGTAGGTAAAGGGAGAAAGAATCCCATCTGGGAGAAAGCCATCTGGCTCGATCACAACTGTGGCATGGGACAGACCAGCAGCTTCTAAACTTTCGTGCAAATCGCGGCTTTCCTGGCCATATCGATCAAATAGTTGAATCATGCAGGACCTCCTCTATCGTCTTCTTCCACTTGTCCCTTACTTTGTCTGTTAAAAATCCTCTAGCTAGGTCATAAGATGCTGTTCGCATATCTGGCAAATGATTTTCCTGATAAAGATGGCAGATCTTTTCTGCAAAGGCCCTTTTAATTTCCATTTCAACATGGTCGTCTGAACTTGGAATCAAGTAGCCATTTTGACCGTCCTGGATAAAGGTTTGGTTGCCATAAGGCACATCAAAACCAATCAGGGGCAAGCCTGAACCAACTGCCTCCATCAAGGTCAGACCAAACCCTTCGCTGGTTGAAGCCGTCAAATAGACTTCATATTGGGGATAGATCTGAGCCAGGTCTGCATGTCCCTTGAGCTGGATATAGTTCTCCGCTTGGTGATCCCTGATGATTTCCCTTAAAAGGGACTCCTCACCCCCACTGCCATAAATATCAAAGGTAAGATCTGGAAGGTCTTGATGCGCCTGGATAACCGCCTTGACGAGCCAGTCGATGTGTTTTTCCTTGGCCAAACGCGAAGCGGTAATGAGAGAAAAGGGCTTGCGTTCCCTAGCAGGCTCGGTCAGCTGATCTATGCTCCCAACTGGAATCGTGACGATTCGTGGGCGATGCTGACTATACTGAGCAAATTGACCTTCGAGAACTTCCTTCTGCCGATCCGTGGATACGATAAAGCAATCGACCTTGTCCGCATTTGAAAACTGATACTCATAGTAGTTGTTCCAGAGGAGATAGTCTTCGTTACTAGCATTTTCACTATAGTGCTCTGCGTGAACGACAACTGCTAGATGGGCCTTTTGTGCTTCTTCAAAAACAGCCTGACCAATCCCTGTCTCCCTATCCAAGATGACCAAATCAGACTTGCTCAAGTTCAAACTTTGCATAAAATAGCGCATAAGGGCTGGCTTTCCGTACAGAATCCGGTCCTTAAATCGATAGACCTCTTCCTGTCCTTCAGTCAGTAAGATATCGTAAGCAGTGCTGCCGTCTTCATTGAAAAAGGTTCGTTGATAGAGTCTAGCCACCTGGTCTTTGGGCGCGAAATATTCTGTACAGTAGCGCGTGTAGGAAAAATAATCCTTGCGAATCAAGTTCCCCCCAAACACATACTCTGCATGCTGCACTAGATTCTTAGCCGAGTCTACCAAGTAGCAGGTCACAAACTTGTCCTCGTCTGAAAAGTAGACACGCAAGACCTTGCCATCCTGCTCCCTATGACTCTCAAGGCCACCAAAAGAGGCCAAAACCTCGTCAACTGTAACACTGGTCGGTGCTAGCTTGATATCTGTAAAATGATTGTAAAGCCAGATTACCTGATCATCCGCAAAGCCGATATTGGCCGTTAAATGCTGGATATTGTCAGCTAAAATCAAGTCGGTAAAGATAAACTTAGATGCTAGGTCTAAGCTTCTAAAAATCCCTGCTCGGTAGGCCTGGGCATATTCGACACCACTACTTGCCCAACCGATTCCTAGATTTATATTGTAAATTGTCATATGATCCTCTTTTTATGGAAAATGGGTGAGAATCTCACCTTTGGGCGTTACTTCCACAATCCCCATGAGAAGATTGCGTACCATATCTGTACGGATTTGTTGCTTCATGGTTTCAAAGCCAGCATAGGCCTCCTGATAGTACTCCACGATAGGGTTCTTTTGAGAAGCAGACTGGCTCCCGATTGCTAGACTGAGCTGTTGGAGATAGTCGACTTGCTCAACCCAGTTGTCATCAATAGCCTTGAGCATGGATATTCTCAGAAAAGAATCATAGAGCTGGTGAGGTTGGAGAACTTCCTTTTTAGCTGCGATTTCCTTGGCTATTATTTCCTCTAGTAACTCCCGAATCTGATCTGCATCAGCTAAATCCAGATCAGCCGGTAATTCTCTCATTCCAAAGCTAATATTGGTCACGATGAAGTGAAAGAGTTCTTGCGGGCTGCTATAGGCTTTTTCTGAGATTTGTTTGGTATAGTCTGCCAGTATGTCCTCAAGGATATGCTCTAAATCACGGCTTCCATCCAGCAAACGATCTCTTTCTTGGTAGACCATCTGACGCTGGATATTGACGCTTTCCGCATACTCTAAGGTTTGTCTGCGTGCAGAGCGACTGGCACTATCACTAGCCTCTTGGGCTTTTCTGACGAGTTTGCGGTACTTGCGAGCCTTGAGTAGGATAGGTTTGCTGATATCTTCCACTTGGTAGTCTTGATACAGGTCGTGAACCCAAGACGGCCCGAACTTTTTGATCACATCATCTTCAAGCGACACGAAAAATTGAGACATGCCTGGATCACCCTGGCGGCCAGAACGACCTCTGATTTGCAGGTCAATTCGTCGGCTCTCCATTCGCTCGGTACCAATCACAATCAAACCACCCAATTCTGCAACACCTGTACCGAGTTTGATATCTGTCCCTCGACCTGCCATAGAAGTCGCAACGGTCACTGCCCCCATCTGTCCAGACTCAGCGATGATCTGGGCTTCACGCGCCGCATGATTGGCATTAAGGACATTGTGAGAAATCCCCTCTCGCAAGAGCAAGGACGAATAAAGCTGGGACATTTCAACAGATCCGACAAAGATCAGGAGCGGATTGCCTTTGGCATGATAGGTCTTGATTGCTTCCAGAGAGGCATACACTTTCTCAGGGAGGGTCACATAGAGATTGTCCGGATGGTCAATCCGCCTAAGTGGGCGATTGGTTGGGATGCGAATGACGGCCATATTGTAGGTTTCAAAAAACTCTTTTTCTGCCACCTTTCCCGTTCCTGTCATACCTGAGATTTTACGAAACATCTTAAAGAGACTCTGGTAGGTGATTGAAGCCATGGCTCTGGTTTCAGGAGAAAGCTTCACATGTTCCTTGGCTTCGATAGCTTGATGGAGACCACCTTGAAGTTTGGTCATTTCCATCAAACGTCCTGTGCTCTTATCCAACAAAACCATCTCTTGCCCTCGAACCAGGTAGTCCTTGTCCTTGGTAAAAAGCGTGTGGGCTCTGAGAGCATAGACTAGATGGCGAACATAACTGGCGTACTCTTCTTTGTAGAGATGATTGATTCCTAAGAATCCTTCGACCGTCTGGGCCCCCTTTCGGGTCAACCAAACCTGGTCTTTTTCTTCCTTGTAGATGTAGTCTTCTCCCTTGACCAAGGTCGTCACTAGGGTATCAATCATCCCATAATAGTTAGACTGGACGCGGGGAGACCCTGCAATGATCAAGGGAGTTTGGGCACTATCGAGTAGAATGTCATCGATCTCATCGATGATGACATAGTTAAAGGGAGGCAGGAATTTCCCCTCACGAGTAGAAGCAAGATTGTCATTGAGATAGTCAAAGCCCAGAACACTATTGGTCGTGTAGACGATATCTGAGGTATAGATCTTTCTTTTCTCTTCGGCAGTCAAGTCCTCTTTTGGATCCTCTGAAAAAGGCAGACCGACAGTTAGACCTAAAAATTGGTAGACTGGACCCATTTCACTTGCGTCCCGTCTAGCCAGATAGTCATTAGTCGTGACTAACATACTGCCTTTTCCCGTTAGGGCATTGAGGTAGAGGGGCATGGTTGCAGTCAAGGTCTTGCCCTCACCCGTATTCATCTCTGCCACATTTCCTTGGTGGATCACTATGGCACCCATGACTTGCACATCATAGGGAAAGAGACCTAAGACACGTTTATCTGCCTCACGTACAAGGGCATAGGCTTCTACCAACAGCTCATCCAAGGTTTCTCCTTGGGCAAGACGCTGGCGAAACTCCTCTGTCTTTGCAGCCATTTCCTCATCACTGAGAGCTGCCATCTCTTCTTTAAGGGAGTTGATTTGTCTTAAAAGCTTCTTGACCTTTCTCAGTTGTCTTTCCTGATACAAATGATTAAACACCAGCATCCTCCTCAATAGAAAACGAAACAAAATCAAGAGCCTCAAATCCTGCACTAATCAAGGAAAGTTGATAAGTATAGGCGGCTTCAGGATAGGTGAAGCTAAAGGAAAATTGCCTTTCAATCTTCTCCTCGATGATTTCCTCATAACGGTTTAAAAAAGTCAGTTTGAGATAGAGGCCATTGGCCGGTTGAACCTGCATCTTCATAGATAGACGGTAGGTGTGATTTTTCTTAAGAAGAGGGAGGCTGGGCTGGCTTCTAGTAGTCTGGTAATTGACACTGGAAAACCAGGTTTTAAGGGTTTCACCTGAAGCCAGCAAAGGATTTTTCAGGGTAACATGACCGTCTGCATGATAGGCGACCTGGCTACCATAAAGATAAGTGGCTCCCATCTCACCCCACCTAATATCCTCTCTCTTGATGATAATCATGTTTCACCTCTTCCGTATTCTTCTAGTATCATATTATAAAAATGAATAAACCAGGAAACATTTGTACCTGTGTCATCATTGTGTCGACCTGCTGTCCCTTTGGACAAAATCTTAGCTCCTGTCTGGCAAAGAGTCTCCACTAGCTGGTCATAGGCACCACTATCCATATCCTCGTCCTTCATGTAAGAAAGACCAAAGGTCGTCTGGGAAAAATCAGCTTTTTTAAATCGGGTCCAAAAGCGTTGATCCAATTCCTTCATGTCTTTTGGGCTCACTCCTCCTGTCTGAAGGTGCAAGACATCAAAGCTAGTTGGAAAGACTCCTGGCGCCTCTAGTCGGCCCCGCTGTGCGATGGTTCCTAGATTGGTCAAGGGTTTTCCGACTACAATCCCCTTGGGTTCAAAGTAGGCTCCGTAGTAGAGGGCTGGGAAGGTTCCCATTGACAGGCCAGATAGGATCAAGTCACTTCTATCCAAACCTAGATAGTCTAAATAGTACTGGATTGTTGCTTGAATTTTATCTTCTAATTCCTCACTTCCTAGGTAAAAGGCTCCCCCTTCTAATCGAGGGTCCGAAAAGAGGAGAAAGGGGCATTGGAGATTCTTCATCATCCAGTAACCCTCAAAGCCTTCTGCCGGACGGTAACCTGAGAAATAGACTGCTAGAGGTGGCTTGAAATCCCCCGGGTGAAAGAAATAGTTGATTTCCTCACGTTTTTTGTCATGCAGGATACTGCCTCCGAGAACAAACTTTCCAAACTGTTTCCGGCTCCAGCGTTGGTGGAGATTGCCGATGTTGACCTTTCCCTGGCCACGCGCTTCAAGAGAAATGCTCAGATAAGCGTCATAGTCTTGTTCCACAATGATTGCTTGGGCAAAGTCTGCTTCCTTGAGAAGAATGTCCTGTCTAATCTCTGAAATGGATCCTGCTGGGATCTTTCTCAAACGCAGGCACAAGTCCACTGGCCCACTCTTTTCATATTCGAGCCAGAGTTCGATTGGCGAATGGGCTTGGACGGTCTGATTATAGGCCCAAGAGGCTAGTTGGGTATAGTTCTTGCCAAAATCACCTTCTAATTCCAGATGCTCAAATCCTTGATAGGAGACAGAGCCTTGGAAACTCGGGTGAATCCGTATCGTAGCTGGACTCAGCTTATCTCCATAACCACCTTCAAAGAGGGAGGTGGAGAGGTCTCGAACAAAGCCCTGTCTGTCTGTTAGGTCCTTCGCCTGCATGCAGTGCTGTTTGATGAGGTTCTGAATGTTTTGTTCCTGACTTACAAACTGTTCTGGATAGAAAACCGTATAGGGTTCCAAGCTAGATGTAAAAGGCAACAAATCTACTAAATAAGCTCCATCCGTGAGAATGACAGCATGAAAGTGATCTAGGTCATTTTCATCCATGATTTTCTGGATAGCAGACGGTTTGTTGGGAAGGACATGGTACCAGTCTAGTTGGGCTGGTAGGGCAAGTGTATCTCGCCAATTCTCTGGACCGATTTGCAAGATCTTATACTTCTTTTCCATGAGTCACCTCCTCCAACCACTTCTCTAGTTTAATCAGGAATTGCTCCCCAGTATGTTCCTTTATCTTTTCAATCGAATGAATCAGGGAGTCATTCCATACCTGCAGGCTGTCGAGATAGTAATGGGCAGCTTGCGCAAAATCCGCAATATTTTCCAACAGATAGCCATTCTTCTGATGGCTGACATACTCTGTTTTGACCCTGTTGATTTGAGGGATACCAGCACTGATCCCCGCTATCTGGGTATAAAGAAGAGGCTGACTGTTCAGATCGACAATCAGACGAACAAATTCCAGCTGCTTGATTAACTCCGATTCATCCTTCATATTGACAAACGAATAGCGCTTGCTCTGATGGCGATTGTCCTCAAGTGGATTTTCAGCTCCTTGGTAATCAACTTCCTTCTCCAGTTCCTGGTTTTGAAACTGATCTACGACCATCTCAGAAACACGTGTTTCCAGCCGCTTCATTTCTTCTTGACTAGCAGCAAAGGCTCCAAAAACCAGCTCCGTATCCTTGTTTTCAGAAAGAAAATGCAAGACCTGATAGAGGGCTTGGTCCTCTATCCCCTGCTCAAAGTCCAGTTGATAGTAGAGGAGCGACTCCTTCCGAGTCTGGCTCTTTCCCAGCTCCAAGCGGGTATCAAAAGGCGATAAATGGCGAAACTTCATTGCTTGTTCTGAAAAGGCAGACTGAGCCAAGTGCAAGGTGTCCTCTCTGTCGACCAGAACAAGGTCCACCTTATCCAGCAGACCTGCCAACTGAGATAATCGCTCTTGAGGATTTCGTCCGATAAAAAGACTGAGAACCTTAGTGGTTTGGTGAGGCAATCGTTCTAAAAGGAAGTCATTGTGCTGATCACAAGCAGGCAGAAAATAGGTCGCTCCTCCCTCAGGGAGTTGAGCTATTTTCTTCTCAAAAAACTCCGCAATCAAATCTCCCATATCTTGGTAGGCCTCTTTTTGGAAGCGAAAAGCAAAGATAGGATTGACCTCGATACGACCCCCATCTTGCAAGTACTCTCTAAACTGCCACAGTCCCTTGGGATTGAGGTAGTCTTGGTAGAGAGCCTGACCATTTTCGTAATAAATCACACTGGAAACCAGCCCCCGATCATCCATCAGGTAGTTGGCAGACAAGAGCCCATCTTCCTTGAAATACTGAATCGTACTGATGAAGCCTTCAATCCCATGCTCCACCTGAGCATAGGGCTTTCCATTTCTCAAAACTAAAATGGTAAAGGGACTGTAAACAAACTCGCAGTCCTCTTCCCACTCAATATCTCGGAGCTGCAAGACCTGCGATCGAATCTCGTGAAAATCCTGCAATTCATCAAATAAGGAATAAACCTGTGCTTCTAAAATACCTTGGCGATGGAGAAAATAGCGCAAATGAGGCTGATAGGACAAAAGGAGGACCTGTGCAGGGATCCCTTGGCGTTGCATCAAGCGAATCTGATTGAAGGTGTCATCAAATTCTAGCTTAAAATGAGAAAAATACCAGGGTGTCAAATCAGCATGCCAGGGACGCTCCTTGCCATACCAAGCTGGGATAAAGTAATACATCAAAACCTCCTAGAATAGTGGCCGATACCTTTCATTTAATCTGAGCGCCTGCAATTCATCATGAATCGTAAACAGCATACCACTCAAAATTAAAAAGAGTCCAGGAATCATGCTGACTTTTAACAAACTCTCATCCTTCAAGACAAACAAGATCGGAAGTCCAGCCAAGGTAACATTAAAGATTGCACCTATCAGAGCAAATCGGAGAACCAAGCGATTGATAAAGCGACTGGTATCCTCACCAGGATAGACCCCGTAGATGTAATCTCCTGATTGTTTCATCCGATCTGCGATCTGTTGACCATTCACATTGACAAAGGCAAAGGCAATACTAAAGACAAAGAGGATAAGGATATAAGCGTAGATCCACAAGGGTTTCCCCATCGCATACTGCTCCAGTATGGCAGGGTAGAGAGGATTACCCTTATCCAGATGTTGAAGCAAGAGCAAGAGATAAGAAGGCATGCCCATGAGACTCATCACATACATATAAGGCATGCCACCCGCAGGATTGAGCATGATTTCCAGATAAGAATAGCGTTTAAAGCGAGAATGAAGTCCGATCTTATTGATAGGGATGCGATATCTAGCTCGGTAAAAGAGAACGACGAGATAGGTAAAGAGGACGCCAAGTATCAGCAACAGGAAAAGCAACCAAGGAGAGATCTTATGAACTTGGACCGATTGGATGATGTCCTGAGGGAGTGAAGCCACCATACTTGCCAATAAAATGACGACAGGTCCTCCAACTCCGATAGACGCATTGATATCCGACAACCAAACTAAGAAGAAGGTCCCCGCAACCAAAAAGAGGGTATTGAGGAGAAAGACCAAGAAGGGATTGTAGGGATCTTGGACAGGAAGGTTTGTAGTCAAGGCCAAGGCCTGAATCAAGGCAATCCCTAACGTCAAGTACATTTTCCGTCTATCCTGGACTTCCGAAGAAACCGAGTTTAAGCCCAGTTTCTTTGAAAAAGAAAACATCTGCCACAAGATCATAGCTGACATCCAAGGTGAAAGCCCGATGGAAAAGAGAGAGAGGCTGCGAAGATTTCCACCAGTCAGGGCTACTGAAAAGTCCAGATAGGCTGCGCTTCCTCCGAGAAAATCCCGACTATTGAGATCAACAAAAGGAAGAGCCAGACGACTCCCGAGCACATAAATAAAGAGCAAAAATAGGGTGTACATCCCTTTTTTTACTGCTATCGATGAACGAAATTCTTTCACTAGCTCCTCCTTTTCATTTTATCTTTCTGTCCTGTCACACGAGGCCCATCCAGCCTTTTTATCTTAGCACATTCAAATCTCTATCTCAGTTTTCGTGAGTTTTATCATCCAGATAAGCCTTCAAAGCAGCCACCATTTCTTCTGGTCTTTCTGCTGAGAAAATACCCGCATAGGCACTTTCAGGTAATCCCTGCGACTGGGTATTGTCAAAAGTCAAGATCGGTTTCTTAAAGCGTGAAACATAGTCATAAACAACACTCAACTTGTCATCATGGTTAATATCAAGGTAGACATCTGTCTGCTGGATCAGTTTCTCAACCAAGAGAGGGAAGGTGTTGGGGTAGAGGGTCACATTTTCAAAACGTGACAAGAGCATGAGTTCAGGTGCCATCGTCGTATAGGCTGCGATGTAGAAATGCACCTCTGGCAAAGCTTGAACCAGATAGTCAATTTTCTCAAGATGCCAGGAATTGGTCAAATTAACACAAGTCATAACTGGCTGATAGACTGTGACTGGATAGTCAATTCCTGCCTGACGCCATTTTTCAGTAATGGCAGACCACTCCATCAGATGATAGTGCCACCAAACCTCACGCAAACGCCCAACCGAATGAGTATTCCAAGGTTTGTCCTGAGAGAGGAAATGCAAAATGGCTGGCAGGGGCTCTAGGGGAATCTGGAAGATAAATTCATGTCCATGTGAGGCAGCCCCACTGTCAAAACCAATCTGGAAATTATAGTTCTGATCCAGATGAGTGTAGCTGTCATGAAAGAGCATATTGAGGATGGACTGGTCTCCTTCACTCACATGTTGGTGTTCCCGCTCCGTCAACTCAACTAGCTTTTGTCTCACAGCTTCAGCTCGCCATTTTTTGTTGTTTATCAAGAGAACACCTGCATTAAAGCCAACCCCAACTCCAAAACAAGATGGCGCAGCAGCCAGGTAGTTTTCTCCCAAGTCCATTTCAAAGAGAGCCGTCAGATCAGCCGTCACTACCAGATCACTGTCCAAGTATAGAACCTTGTCCTCTTCGACAAAATCAGGGATAAAATAACGGGCAAAGGTCATGTGATTGATATGGGGCAATTTGTTGCTCCAGTTCATCTGAAACTGGGCGCCCAGCATCTTGACATCCACTAACTCACCACCCATTTGCTCTACTATCGGTCTGAGAGCACGAAACCACTCATGGGGAATATCCTGGTTAAAGATATAGACCTTGACATGGCTATTATGGTAGCAGAGAGATTTGAGTGCTGTTTCAATCTGACGAATATAGGCATAATCTCCTGCGAGAACAATTGTTTTTTTCATTTAGTTTCCTTCAGTTCACAACGACTGCTTCTTTGATTCCAAAAGCGTGCGGATAGACTCGATCATTTGACCTACGGCTGCTGGTGAGTAGACATGACTGTAACCACTCGAGTCATGACTAGTGGTCTCAAAAGCAAATATAGGGATTTCTCTTTGCTGCACCTCTTGGATAATGTTTACAATTTCATCCTCATGATTGATATCCAAGTAAAAGTCAATCTTTTCCAAGACTTTTTTGACATTCATGGGATTAAAGTAGGGATAGAGGCGTACGTTCAGATGTGATTGCAAGTTCATGATTTCCGGCGCAAAATTGGTATGAGCTAGGATAGAGAACTCTACATCTGGCAGTTCTTGGATCAGGTGTTCAATTCTCTCTATGTGACACGTATTGGTAAAAATAGCGGTCGCATACTGGGGAGCTTGAACTAAAGATGCCAATCCTTTATGGAAATCACATTTTTTCATGACGATATCAGACCACTCTAGTCCGTAGTAAAACCACCAGTCCTCCCTGAAACGGTTGAGGTTGATTTGGTACCAAGGCTTGTCCCCTGTATAATGGATAATCTTGGCTGTCTTCTCAGTAGTAAGAGAGTCCCTATACCAAGAATCCATCTGGTAATTTCGAGCCACTGTATCCATACCAACCATAAAATTATAGGTAGCTGGCAGAGGTTTCCAACGACTTTCAAAAAGGTGATTTAACACGCCCTGATCACCAAAAACTTGGTCATGCAGTTGGTCTGTCAAGCTCAACAAGTGCTCCGTCACCTTCTCTTGGCGCCAGAGAGCCACATTAATCAGCAAGACACCCGCATTAAAAGTGCTAGGAACTAGAGCATCTGCTACAGCCGCTACCGGCCAGTCTGCCATGTCTTCTAAAAAGAGTTCATCTAAGTTTGATCTAACGATGATATCCGAATCCAGGTACAAGGCTAGGTCTTCGTTGACATACTGAGGTATAAAATAGCGAAAGAAAGTTGCATAACTTAGGTGGGCTAGTGGCAAACTATACCCTTTCAAACCTTGATGACTAATCTTGACATTGATGATTTTTGAGGCTAGAGGTTCTAAACGTCTCTCCATGAGCTGAAACCATTCAGATGGCAAATCATCATTGAAAACATAAAAAGTCACTGCTCGGTTATGGGCGCAGATTGACTTGATTGTTGTTTCAATCTTGTCCATATAAGCATTATCACCACCGAGTACAATGGCTTTTTGAAGCTCTTTTTTCATTTCGTCCCCTTTTCTTTTCACATTCTTTTGGCTACTTTTCTACTACTATAGTTCTGATTTTTTCGATGATTCTCTCACCTTCCTATTATACCTTTTCCCCTAGTTTATTTCAAACTCAAAAGAGGATTTTCCCCTTCTCACATATAGAAAAAACCTTTGAAAAATCATGTTTTCAAAGGTTTTCCATTTTACTATTTATTCATTGATTTTTATATCTTATCAATGACTTTCTTGATCGTCATTCCGACCCTTCTTGGCAAGAAGACCGATACCTGTCACAGCTGCCAATGCTCCCAATAAAGCAGATGCTACCGAAGTCGACGCTCCTGTATTTGGCAAGACTTGTTTTGACTTGCTTGAAGCGGATTGACCTTGGCTTGCAATGTTTGCCATTGAGAGAGAGGTGCTCGTTGAAGTAGATGCCAGAGCACTTGCTGACACAGATCTACTAATAGAATCCGAAGTCGAAAGACTAGCGCTAATCGACGCAGACTCGCTCACAGACACACTTGCTGAAACTGAAGTACTTTCTAGAGTCGATTCACTGGCTAACATGCTAGCTGAGAGTGATGCGCTCGTTGAAGTAGATTCGCTCACTGATGTACTTGCTGAGATCGAAGCACTTTCCAACGCCAACTCGTCTGCTAGCATACTTGCAGAAGTTGAAGTACTTGTTGATGCGGATTCGCTAGAGCTGACTGATGCAGATTCACTTGTGCTTACCGATGCAGACTCACTAGAACTTACTGAGGCAGATTGACTGGCACTCACCGAAGCAGACTGGCTAGCACTCGCTGAAGCGGACTGGCTGGCACTTACTGAAGCGGACTGGCTGGCACTTACTGAAGCGGACTCACTTGCGCTCACTGAGGCTGATTCACTTGCACTTGCTGAAGCTGATTCACTTGTGCTTACCGAAGCAGACTCACTTGCGCTCACTGAAGATGATTCACTCGAACTTACTGAGGCAGATTGACTTGCACTCACCGAAGCAGACTGGCTAGCACTCGCTGAAGCGGACTGGCTGGAGCTTACCGATGCAGATTGACTTGAGCTTACTGAAGCCGATTCGCTTGAACTTACGGACGCTGACTCACTCGAACTCACTGAGGCAGATTGACTTGCACTCGCTGAGGCGGATTCGCTAGAGCTGACTGATGCAGATTCACTTGTGCTTACCGATGCAGACT
>ERZ772979.663-NODE-663-length-22789-cov-16.303906_pt1 | contig 22789 bp, 30 predicted proteins | sample MGYA00511130_ERZ772979 | MGnify/ENA primary metagenome ERZ772979 (study PRJEB29015, sample SAMEA2738103) | human oral metagenome | biome: human oral; feature: human-associated habitat; material: saliva | place: China | collected 2186 ... | reverse complement strand
ATATTGGCTAACGGATATACCATTTTTGAAGTCTTTACTTTCGAGATAGTTTGACACATTTGAGACAGGTTGGTAGTCGTTGTAACAGATAATATCATCACAACGGGTATCAAATTGATTGATGATGGTTGTGGCAATCCAGGCTTTGGCTGTCTCTAGTTCTTCTTGGGAGACAGTGTCATCAACATAAAAGGCACGTTTGATGAAGGCTTTTGGATAGTCAGCGAGTTCCGTCATTGCTTCTTCAATGTTTGTGGTATGAAAAAGAGCTGTTACAAAGGCGGCGCCATCAACTTGGTCAGTGTAGGCGTGAATGACCTGTGTTGAGCTTGTTTTGAGAAAGTTTAGAAGCTGCTTAGGTTGAAGAAAGTTTAGGAGTTGATCAGGGTCATTTGTGTGGAAAATAACTTTAAGATTAGCGATTTTTGGGGGTTGTTTCATGAGATATTTCCTTTTTTAATTTTGACTTTCAAAAATATAGGTTTCTTCATTTGTTTGATTGTAAAGTGTACAATGAAGTTTATCTTCAAATTGGATGACAAAGATGCCGTCTTTGAATTCTTTATTTTTAAGATAGTCAGAAACGCTTGGGATGGGTTCATTTTGACAAAGGATTGTTTTATGTTGTTTATCAAATTGATTGATGATTGTTTTGGCAATAGTTATTCTAATAGCTTCATTGTCTTCGAGCGATTGCGCTTTGTCAAGATACATGGCGCGATTGATAAAGGTATTTGGGTAGGATGCAATTTCAGTCAAGGTTTCTTTAATGTCAGTTGGGTGATATAGAGCAAACATAATGTAGTCTGAGCTTTCTTTTGAATTAACAGCTTTTGTGTGATTAATCATTGTGGTTGTTGATTTGAGGTTTTCTATGAGTTGCTCAGAATTGCTAGTTTGAAAAAAGACTGTGAGATTAGCTGTTTTCATGGGATGTTTCCTTTTCTTTTGGGAGTTTTTTAATTTCTAGGTCATACAATTTTTTAGCGTCTCTTGCGGCAGAACGAGCAAAAGATTCAAGTAGTAGCGTTTGTGTTCCAATAGAGAGTTTCTTTTTCTTGCATTTTTTAAGCAATCGAAGTTTGTTGTTTTCGTCAAGAACAATGATTCCGATAGAGTGATTTTCTAACTTTTCTAAAAACCATCGTTCGTTCGCTACTTGTAGGTACAAGGTGTGTGGAAGAACTAAAAAGTTTTTATGTCCTAAAAAGCTAAGTCGTGCGGTAGATTTTAGATCATTTATCGAAGATTTAATTTCATAGCAACTAATTTCGCCATCTGACGTAATTGTCATGTAATCTACGAACTCTTGTTCTCCTGTAAGAAGAGATTTTGTTTTGTGAGTTCCAATTTTAACTTCACGACAACCACCGACTCCTAGTTTAGTCGTGTTTTTGAAAATGAGATATTCAATTTTTTTTGTTAGTTCGGTTTTCATGAACGTGTTTCCTTTCTCTAATCAGGGACGATTTTACAAAGGTCAGCGTAGATGTCTTCAAGGTACTCTCTACAACGATTGATTTTTTTAAAATCAAGGGTTAGTTTAGTGAGTCGATAAGGACGTTCTTTGAAGAAGGGGTCTTTAAAGAATTGGGTACTTTCAAGAAAATCTAATTTTGAAATGCGTGTGAGGAAGTAGCTTTCGGTGTCTGTCAAATAATCTTTCATGGTTTTACTAAGGTTGATGAGATACGTTTGGACATAGATAATTTTCCAAACATTTTCAGTAGTTGTTAGTTCATCAAGGCCTTCTAAGAAGCGTGTGATGGTTTCTTTTTGGTGACGAATGTGTTGAACATTTTTTGGCATGTTTAAACGGTCAAAACGTTTAAGGAGTTCTTGGTCAATCATGTGTTTGAGGTGAGCTAGTTGTTTTTCCACATGTTTTGGACTGCTGTGAATGGAAATGGTTACTAAAGAGGATTCGTTAGGGTTGTCTTTCCAAACAACAAGGCCTTGATAGGGTTGTTTGAGATAGAGCTTAAATTGTTCTTTTTCTTTGTCGAAACGAATATATTTAGTTAGGCTGTGGGCTTTAAGTTGTTCAATGAGGTTTTGCATAAGAGGTGTTTCCTTTTTAATTAACTTTAGTTAGAGTGGCGTGCATATTAGGCGTATCGGTTAAATCAACTTGACCGTTGGTTTTACCTGTTTGGTGATATTCAAGTGTAATGGTACCGTTTTGATTGTCTTTAAGGAGCCAACAAAGACGAGCTTGGTCAATTCCGGTACCACCGTATTGACCGCCAGGAAGAACTTTTGCAAGGTCGTCCATGGTAAGGGCTTTGAGTTGATAAACTGTTGGTGAGACTTGAACAAGAGATGTTAGGGAACCGCTACGGTTAAGCGTTGGGTTATCGTCATAGGTTATAACATAATTTCCGTCAGGATAAAAGGTTTCTTCAACGGTCATACCGTTAGCATCAAGACCTCGATAAGTGCCTTGAAAGGCTTTAGGGATGACCTCAGGGTCAGCTTGTGGTGTGGGTTGTGTGGTGCTTGATGGTGTGTTATTTGACGTTGTTAGTGTTGATGGTGGGTTGGTTGATGTTTTATGTTCGTTTTTGGTGTAGTTTGTGATTGTTAGTATTGGGACAATGGATAGACCGATAAGAAATAGAATACCAAGGATAATATTAATGATTTTTTGGCGTTTACGTTCTTTGAGAACGTCTTCATATTCGTCAATGACTTGGGTACGGAGGTTGTTTAGTTCATTAAGAATGTTTGGGTCTTTTTCTTTGGCCATGGCCATGTCCAGTTGAAAGATGCGTTCTTCATAGGTAATGTTTTCGTTTTGTCTACGGGTATATTCACCTTGAGCTGCGATTTCATTTGAAATCCAAGAGGCGTCGTTATGGTCGAAACTCATGTTTTTTTCTTCTTTCTGAGGGCGTTTAGTGTTTTTTTTACTGAAGACAACATTAGTAGGTTCATTTTCAGAAGAGTTGTTTTCTCTACTAACAATGACGTCTTTTTGAGTGTGTGATTCGTAAGGTGCTTCGAGATTTTTTTACTAAAGATGACTTTTTTTAAGTCAAAAATGATTTGAGTTCCATTAAATTAACCTTTCTATTTAGTGTTTAGTGTTGTTGTGAGTGCTTTAAGCAGTTGCCCAAGTTGTTGTTGGGCCTCAGAATTTGTTGTGACTAGTTCTTCAATAGCTTTCATGGTTACGCCAAATTTTTGGCATTCTTTATAATCTTTTTGAAGTTGTTGTTTGAGAAAGTTAGTCATTTGACAATCAACAGTATATTCTGCTCGGATGTCGTTAAGAAAGTCTTGAATGTCTGCTTTTGAGAAGTTTAGGTTTGAGGATAATTTGAGTAGGATACGATTGTAGTTTCGAGTGTGGTTGTCATTGATGAATTGAAGGGCGGTTTTTGCGTCAGTGTAAATTTCTTTTAATTGGTTATAGGCGTTATTGCGAATTTTTTGTCTAATATTAAGACTGCTAATGGGATTATTAAACATCATAGTCTCCTTTCTAGTAAGAAAATTGGTAGTTTTGAAAGAATGTATTAAAATAGTCTAAGCCATAGGTATCATGAGTTAAACATAAGTGGTGTTTCTTTTCCGTAGGATGAAAAAAATGACTAACGAAGGGATGAGCCTCGGCTAGTCTTCAGCAAATTCGTATTGTTGTTGCATGAGTTGGGCTTGGAATCTAGCGATTTCAAGTGGCAGATTGATAGGAATTTCGTCTTCGTAAGTGCTGTCATCATAAACGCAGCTGGTTTGGTAATACTGGTCAACAAGAGCTTCGATGATTTCACCGATTTGCGTCATGGTCAAGGGTACTGTTTGGTCTTTAGGACGATAGAGCGTGAAGTTGTAGACGAAATATCCGTTCCATTCTTCTTCAACAATACCATGTGGGGTTTCGTGTTCACGATAATCATAATGTGACATAATAATTAGTTCTTTCTATTATATTTTTGTTGCATGAGTTTGGCTTGGAAAAGTGGAATTTCTAAGTGGAAGTTTTTGGGAATGCACCAAAAGTCGCCGTAAGTGTAGTCGTAATAGTTATAAACAGCTTCGATGATTTCGCCAATTTCAGCGAGTGCTAGTGGTTTGGGTTGGTTTTTTGGGCGATAGAATTCGAAAGAGGTGCAGATGTCTTCGTTTTCACGATAAAATGTTTGGACATCGCCGTAAGGGGTTTTAATTGTGTCTAGGGTCATAGGTTAGTCCTTTCTTGAATTTTTGGAATGTTATAGGTATCTTGGTCTTTTTGAACGTAGATATAGTCTTTATTTTCGCCTAGAATTTTAAATTTGGCGGATTTTAAGTAATCGGTGCGACTATTGACATAGAAATAGGTTTTGTCTTTTGAGAGGGTGTATTCGCTAGCGTGTTTTTCTTGTTGGCCACTTGTGTAGATGCTTGTGGAAAAACCTGTAACCATTGAGATAACGCATAATAGGGCTGAAAAAGTAGCTAGCATATTTTTTTCGATAATTACTAGGATTACCGTAAGAATGAGAAATAAAATAAAACAAATGAAGGATGTTGTTCCTATAATTTCAAAAAGTTTTGGAGTTGTTGATAAGGAATCGATAAGGTTGTTAAATGACATGGTGTTTCCTTTCGGTGTTGTGTTTTCTTTACAAAAGTGGTTTGTTTTGTTATACTAATCATATAGTACATGAAATGAGGTGATTTTATGGACAACATGGCTGAAGCTTATGCGGTGCTTTTTGTTTATGGCGTCTTTTTTGCGATTTTTGGAGTGATTAGTCTTCTTCAAATGCTTGTACGCATGGTTTTGTTTGAGCGTGCAGGCGTTGTCGCTTGGAAGTCGTTGATTCCTTTTTATGGATCCTTCGTGCAACATCAACTGACCTTTGGGGAATCGAATAAATGGTTTTGGTTCTTTTGTTTTGTCCCTTATGTCAATGTGATTTATGACTGTTACATGACGTATGCTTGGATGCGTGCATTTGGTCGGACAAAAGGCTTTGGCGTTTTTGCGGTTTTCTTTCCAACGATTGCGACGATTGTTTTATGGCTTCAAGGCTCGTCTTATGAAGGTGTACAACCGCATATTTTTGACCGTGGTTAAAAAGGCTATCTGTGGATAGCCTTTTTTTGTGTCTTTATGGTTAGCTTGGTTTTAAGGTGTTTACTTCTTTTTCAACAGTAAGAAGGTCTTCACGCATTTCCTGCCATTCGTCGATGGTTAAGGTTGTTAGATGGAAGATGTCCCATTTTTTCCAAAAGAGGTAGCATGGATGGTCATGCGGCATATCTTCTTGATTTTGCCAACCCTTATAGGTGGTTGAAAAGTCGAAGGTTAGATTTGGATTTAGACGGTAGTATCTAACTTCAAAGACGTCTTTTGGACTACCATCTTCGTTATAGGTAACTGGAATAGCGCTTTTGAGCGTATAGTTGGAGTTATTGGCGAATCCTTGCTCAGTGTAAATTTTTTCGCAGATGTATTGTTGAGCTTTTCTTGAAAAGTTTCCGAAAGCTCTTGGATGGTCAATAGCGGCGTCGAAGAAATCAGTGGGATTGATAAGGGTGTCGTCTTTAATGAAGCGTGGGGCGTCGTAGCTATTTGCTTCAACTTCTTTTTGAAAAGCGTTACGTAAGTTTCGAAGGGTGATTAAATCAGCTTCATCAATAGTGATAGGCTTAGGTTTGGCGGTAGCATGCTTGGCGTTTTCAAGCATGGCAACGTTTCCGTTTTTATCAATACCAATGGCATAATTTGCAGGTGGAACTTGTTCGTGTTTAGGCAATAGGTCACTTTCAGAAAAGAAACCATGGGTGCTGATTTTAGCGAAAAATAAGGTGTTGTCGACGCCGTTTTTAATGATAGGATTGTCGAGGGTAATATCTCCAAAACTATTTTCGTGGTCTTTGGAGTTGACATTGTATTTAGCGTCAAGTTTTTGAATGTAGTCATAGAGAGCTACGGCTGATGGTAGGTCACGCAAATAAGTGACGCGTTGGTTATTTTTAAGGGTTGGGTTCATGAGTGTTTCCTTTTTTAGTTGTTTTGTGGGATTTTAGATAGTCATCATAACGTCATCAAGCATGTTAATGGCTAGGTCATGCGCTTCGTCTTGAAGGTTTTCGATTGACTTGGCCGTTTCATAAATGTGTTTCCTTTTTATTTATTATTTCGTTTTGTTAATTGATTAATAGCGGTATAAATCATTTGATTAAATGTTTCAAGTTCTTCAATGACGGTGTTTGCATTTTGGTCGGCGTTAGGGATAGGATCACACTCAAGTTTGAATGGCATAATTGGAAGGTATCTAAAGGTAAAGATCGCTTGGCCTGTGTTGTGATTGAGTGTGACTGTAGCCGATAGGCCATATCTGTTGTTTTTGTAAATTGAGATGGTTTGATTTGTAGTATTTTCTTTAACGTAGTGTTTTTTGTGTAGTTTTGGAATAAGGTTTTCAAAGGTTTTCATAATGTTCTCTCTTTCTGTTGGATTAGCTATAACAATAACACCAATTATTCCAGGTGTTATTGTTCGAAGGTGACATGGCCGTCATCGGTAATGGTAATTTGTGTCACGGTCATGTATTTAAATTTTTGGGTAATGGCTTGATTGACGACATTGTCAATAGGCGTTTCGTTGTCGTACCAATGGTCTTTATGGATCATGAGCCAATCGGCTGTGTCATCGATAGTGGATAGGATGGCTTGACGTTGATAAGTGTCTGTGGATCGCCATTCATCATGGTACCAGATTTCATAAAGTGTCATGAATCGTTCCTTTCTGGATAGATAAATTGTTGTCTGAAGCTTTTAAGAGCTTGGTCAAAGGTCTGATGGGTACCGTCTTCGTAGACGATGCCAGGCGTGTCACTATCAAAGGAATAGTCAATACCTGAGTCTTCGAACATTTGACGAAGGTCTTCGCGGTTAAAAGTAGGTGTCATTTTTGGTTACCTGTCTTGTTGTGATATGAATAATATTTGGTAGAGTTGCATAGTGTTCAACAAGTTGTTTACGTTTTTCAATATCGAAGTCGTAGACAATATCCAGTGGTTTTGGATAGCTGTCTTTAAAGGTGCCTTCGATGATGATGCGGTGATCATTGATATCCTTGTAGATTTTTTCAGCTAACATTCTTAATTCAAGTTTAGCGATGTGTTGACCGTCTTTAGCACGGTTATTAAGAATGTTGTAGTATTCTTTAGTTTCTTTAGTCAAATCGTTAAGCAATTTTTTTTCAAGGTTGGGATTGCTTTTTGTTTCGGTTAGAATGTCTTTGATAAGTTTTTGAACAGGATTTGTCATTGGTTAGTCGCTTTTATAAATTTTTAAGGCAAGCCTATTAATTTGTTGGCTATTCTTGCCAATTTGGTACGTTGATTAAGAAGTTTGCAATATTTTTTGATTAAGTAATTACGTCGTTTGTTTTTTAAGATACGGATTGTTTTTTTAATTAAATTTGTCATGGCTAATTGTTCTCATAAATTCTTTTTCGGTCAATGGTTACGGCTTTGTTATTTTCTTTTTTGATTGTGACTTGGTTCATCCAGCCTGTACCGTTAGGGCGCCAGTCGTTTGAATGATTTTGCATTTCTTTGTAGGCATCTGTTGCGTTTGTGAAGGTACCATTACAGCGAGTGTATCCGTTACGTTCGCCATGCCGGGTGTAGATTTCATAATAAACAATCTCATCAAACGATGATACGGGATAGTTGATAAAATTTTTAGCGTCGAGCTCGTCGCGATATTTTTCAGCATCGTGGCGATTGTTAAAGGTTTTGCCGTTAACAGTGTAGCTTTCTTGAATTTCTGTTGGTTTCATGAGGTGTTTCCTTTCTAGGTATTTTCGTAAATTGTTTTACTTCGTGTGGTGATTGTTCCGTCGGCTTCTTTTGTGATGGTGATTTGGTCCATCCAGCCTGTACCGTTAGGGCGGCGGTCGTTTGAATGATTTTGCATTTCCTTATAGGCGTCTGCCGTGCTAGAAAAGGTGCCATTACACTTGGTGCGACGGTCGAATCGGTCACCGTGTTTGGTGAAAATTTCATAATAGACAATTTCGTCAAAGGATGATATAGGATAGTCATTAAGGCTTTTGACTTTGAGTTCGTTTTGATACGTTTCAGCATCTTGGAGATTGTCAAAGACTTTGTTGTTAATGACGTATTGTCTTTTGATTTCTGTTGAGTTCATGTCTTTCCTTTCTGATTAGGTATAATTGTTTACAAAGGCAAATCGAGAGGTGATTCTTCTGTGACTGTAATGTAGTTCAGTGGAATGTCTTTTTCTAATGCATGTTCTTTACGACATTGTTCAGCGTCTTCTTTGGTTGTAAAGGTGCCAAGCGATCGTCCAGGGGCTGTGTAATTGAGCGTTGCGTTGTAGTAGGTTTTTTGATGGACATGGTATTTTGGTTTGACATAGCGGACTAAAAAATGTCTATTGCGATTTAGATACGACGATTCACCAAGGGGTGTGATGTCAATAATATAATAGCCTTTGTCTGTATATTGTTTATATAATCGGTCAGTTTCTTCATCAAAAGAATAATAACTGTAATCAATAGTGACTTTTTCTGTGCAAATATCTCGTTTTGTAAACATAAGTTTGTTTTCTTTCTAATTAAGTATAACAATAGATAGGTGAGTTAATATCTTTATCAAGTTGACAAAGAGTTAAGACAAGGTCATAAGGATGGTTTTCTTTAAGGTCCTCAAAAAGTGCTAAGGCGTTGTTTAGATCCGTGTAGGCGCCTTTGAGTTTGTAGTTATTATCCCAATAGTCATCATTATCAGTTGCTGAATTGTAGGTGATGACACCAATATAGTTGTCTAGTTTTAGGATTGAGATGAAGTCTTTAATAGGAATAAGTGGTTTAAATGTGTTGAGATTGATGATTTCTCCAAACGATAAGTCTGTGGTTTTTTGGTAGACGACAACTTCTTCCTTAAGGTGGTCTTTGAAACGGATTTTGAGTTCTTTAAAGATTTGTTTAAGTGTGATGCCTTGGTCAGTGATGTCGAATGTGGCATCTAGGCATTCTTTTCGGGGTTCGCTATAATTAGTTAAAATGGTGTTTTTATGTTTTACGATATAGTCAGCGAGCGCTTGTGGGTTGAAATTGTCTTTGGTGAGTTTGAGATTGATTTGGCTACAATTCATACGTTTTCCTTTTTAGGTCAGTTGGTTAAATTCTTCTAGGAGATTTTCAAGGTCTTGTTTGAAGGTTTCTTTGGTTGAAATGATGGATTTGTTAACTGTAACAAGGTTATTGGGGCAATAGATGACAAAGTCATTAATCGTACATTGTTCATAGTCTGTTGTGAGACGAATAAGGATGTTGTCCATCTTGAAGTAGTCAATAGCTACTGTGAAGCATTCGATATTATTTGAAAGGAACAAGTTATGGTAACTTGGTGCGCTGATATTAGTTACTCTTTTAAGAATGTCTTCAGGGAGATGGTTGAGAATCCATAAGGTTTTGTCAATGGTATCTTCAGTGGTTTTATCAATGGTGAATTGATCTGTCCACTCAAGGTTTTCGGTTACGTGATAGGTGGCAAATAACTCATTATATCGCGTAGTGGCGTGTACACCTTTAGCCTTGAGGTTTTTAAGTAGTTTTTCTTTCATGAAATTGTCCTTTATAAATAATTGTAAAGTTCTGTTGAGATGTTTCTAGTATCGTCAGGATCGTCGCCTGAATAACGCTCAAGGGTCGTTTCGTCTAGAGTTTTCATGTAGGTATCAAGACTGTTTTCAAAGGTTTCAGGATGTTTGATGTTATCTAGAAAATCGTCTTTGGTGTACCAGTCGTCAGTAATGGCAACAAGGTCGCAGATAAAGTCCGCTAGGACGTTGGCTTTACAACTATGATAGGCGTCTGTATGAGTTTTAGCTTTATTGTAAATGTTTGTGACGACGTTTGAAAAAGCTTGAACGCGTTGTTTTTCTGACGGTGTGAAGGTAGTATGGTCAAAGGTGCCACAAGAGGTACAAAATTCAGTGAACATGAATTGACCTCCTTAGTAGGTTAATTGAAGTTTATCACAATGAGTGATGAATTGCTCGGCTTCTTTCCAGGCTTCAGAACTGGCGTTATGATTACGTTCGCCACGGAGTTGAACGATGTGATGGTCTTTGATTTCCATGGTGTAAAGGGGTTGATTTGGCTTTTGATTGTCACGGACAAAAACGATAGTGGTTTCGCCTGTAACAAAGTGTTTGCGCGTGTAGGTGCCGACGCAATGGCCAAGGAGTTTACCTTCTGCGGTAAGTTCTGAAGGGGATTCAGGGAGTTTAAAGGTGTAGTGGTCAAAACTGGTTTGGGCTTTTTCAAAGCTTTTGAGACGTTTGGCTGTTTTCTTAGCCAAGGCTTTGTCTTCTTTAGAGAGGGCTTTTTCTTTTTGGCTTTCTAAGTAGGCTGTGTGATTGAGGACAATGTTGGTGTGCATGTCTTCCCAATTTTTAGGGATGGTGAGGTAGTCTTTTGATTGGTCTAGTCCAAGGTCATCAAGCATGTTGAGATAGTCTTTATAATCACTCATACGGATGTCTTGTTTAAGGAACCAATGCATAAAGCGAATCGGTTTGATGGTTTTTGGAACAATGTCTAAAAATTGTTTAAAGAGGGATTTTTTGTAAGACAATTGTGCGTCTTTGATTTTGTCATAGAGGTCTGGGAAGGTCTTGTTGAAGACCTTACGACAGTCATAATTAAAGAGGGCTTCTTCAGAAGAAAGGGTACTGTTTTTAAGGTAGGGTTTATTTTCTTTAAGAAAACGCATAGTTAAGCGACTCATGTTGGCATGTTCATGATAATAATTTGCGCCATAATAAGAGTATGTACGCAAGTCACCAATCATTTCTGAGGCAAGACCGTGTGCCTTGATGTTTTGAGCGTATTCAATACGGTCTCGGTACTTGTAAAGGTGTGGGAGGACATTTTGGATGTCTAGACGATCTTTAATATAGTCATCAAAGGTGAGGTAACGTAGTTCTGATTGGGTTTGGAGTTTTTTACAAAGGGTGTCATTGTCTTGATACATATAGTAGCGTCCGAAGGCGCCTGGTTCAAAGAGGCTACTACTTTGGTTTTGATAGCCTGGTTGGTAGCAATCTTTGTGTTTTTGATGTGACTGATACCAATCATAATGGGCTTTGAATTGTTGATTATTACTCAATTGATAGAAGTTGAAGAGTTTGATATCAAAACTTTCCTTGCCGTCTGTGAGGATTTGCGTGACCTGATACATTTGCATCTCAATGCGCTTTTTGGTAATGCCCATCCAGACAAAGTATTCGGTACTTGCGACAAAAGTCAAGCGACTGTTTTTCGTTAAGCGTTTACGGATAAGCCCTGCATGTTTGGCACGATTGGTTGAGATAATTTCGTCTTGTTTATTAGCCCATTCATAACGTGGAAAAAAGGTTTTTGCCCATTTGAAAAAAGCTTGTGGGGCTTTGAGACGGTTGTCTACAATGGTTTGAATGTCAGACATAGTTCCCTCCTAAAAGTCGCTAAAGAGATCCAATTGATTGTCATCAACAGGTGCCTTCTTTTTCTTAGGTTTAGGGGCTGGTTTAGGGGTTGTGCTTACTTGCGCGTGACTCATTTGCGCGTGCGCAAGTCCGTCGATAGGGCCCATGACGAGGTTTTCTGTGGTGAAATATTCTTTAAACCAGGCGTAAGCGACGGAATCGTCAATCATGCTTCCCATAGCCCTAGTGCGTGGTCCTACAAGTTGTTGACTGGCTTTGTAGATGGCATAGTTCATAGCGCCTTTGATGGTACGTTTAGGTTCAAGGTCTTTTTTAAGGCCTTCCATGAGTTTTTGGTCGTTTTGATTGTCAACGAGCCAATTGTGAATGCGGTCTTCGGTGTCGGTATGTGGTTTTGACATTTCGTCGTCAAATTTTGAGAGAAGTGTATTTGTCATAGTAGTGTTTCCTTTCCAAGGGGAGTTTTAGTAGAGTTCTTCTAGCATCATATCTTCAATGGCATAATAGCGACTGCCGTAAAAGGCGCTGGTTTCTTCTGCAGGAATGCCTTCATACATAACAGCTTCCATGCGTTCAGCATTATCAATAGTGATCCCTTCTTTTTCGACATAGTTTTCAATGGTTTCAATAAGGGTTGCAATTTCTTCCAATTTTTCGTCTTGGCTCTCAGCAGAAACGTTAAATGGACGGATTGCAAGTTGGTTACTAAGGGTTTCTTTTTGGTCGTCTGTGAGTTCAATCATAGCAAGTTCAATGGTTTTATCGACGAGGATTTTAGCTTTTGGTTGAGTAACGGTAGTCATGTTAAGGCGTGGGTCCTTTCTTTTTTGAATAATGTGGATAGATTTGGTTGCTGATGGCATATGGTCAAGGGCAAAGTATTTTTGCAAGTGTGGTAAATAACTGTCATCGTCTTGATAGTAGGCGTGAATTAAGGTTAAATCAAAAGGATAAATTAGTGATTTGAGGATTTGACGAGTTGACATGTGGTATTGTTCTTGACTTTCACGTTCTAAGGATTCAAGACCCCAAGAGACATGGAAGACCAGTTCAAATAAGTCTACTTTTTTAGCATGATAGGTTGTTGGGTTGCTTTTTCGGATAGGGCCTGTGATAGCATTTTCTTTAAGAGCTTCTCGCCAAAGGTCAATGCTTTTAGCGGCCTTTTCGTCTTTAGCAACGAGTTTTTGATAGGTGTCAGGGTTTTGAATGATTGGCCAGTCACGGATAATAAGGTAGCCGTTTGGTTTCAAAGCTTTAACAATGGTTGCCATGGTGTTGCGATAGTCTTTGGGGCTAAGGTAGCTAAAGAATTCATGGAGAACACTTGAGAGGTAAATGACGTCAAAGGTTTCGTTTTGAGCTTCTAGGTCTTCTTTAGTCAAGTGGTTAATCTTATTTTCTTTAAATTGTTGGTTGACAATTGGTGAAATATCATAGCCATAATAAGTCGCACCGGTATTTTTGATAGATGCGATGAAGTCTGGGTTGAAGCCTGAGCCGAAATCAAGTAAGGTGATACCTGGTTTCAAATAAGGCTCAAGAGGTTCGAGTTTAGCGTCTGTGGTTTGATGCATACGTTTGTTATAGGTTGGATTTGTGTGGTTTTCCATAGATTAATTTTCTTTCTTTTTTAGGGGATAGAGGTGCCAAAGAAGCACGTAGTCAATGTTTTTTTCTTCGTCGAGATATTCGCATTTCGGGGTGTGTTTTCCAAGATAAGGTCCCCATTTGTGCCACCTCCACCCACCTGTTTTACCGTCATGGTGATTAAAGACAGGATAAAAGCGGATAAGGTAAACGGCGTTAGGGTTGTCGGTAAGGAACTTGTAGAGACGTTTGCCTCGAATGAAGAAGGAATGCGTGCTATCTTTGGTAAGATAGGTTTCAAGAACGTAGTTTAGGTGCTTAATGACTTGTGTGGCATTGTCTGAAACACCGTAAGCTAAAGATGAGGCTGGCCAGTGTTTATAGGTTTCATAGGCGCTTGTGTGATCGATAAGATTTTCAGGATTAAGGTTTCCCCAATAGCAACCTTTAAAGGTTGTTAGTGTGTCTTCGTCAAGAACCTGATATTTTTCAGTGGCTTGTTTGATAGCTGTGTAGGGCTTGAACAATTCATCTTGAATCCTTAAAAGTTCTTTTTTGTTTGTGTGTTGTTTGTTGTGATGTGTGATGTTTTGATTGTAGCCATTACGTGCGTTAGCTTGCACGCGTAAGTTATTAACCATATGGATATTAGGAATGGCTGGTTTATAGGCTTGAGTGATTGTTTTAAAGGTTATGAAGTCTTTTTTTTGAGTTTGAATGAAATCATAGAGATTGTTTGAAATGGTCACTTCCGTAGACTGAGGTTTGGCAATAAGACTGTAGCCTGTGGTTGTTTTATAGACTGTCGGCATTAGTTGTCCTTTCTTGATAGGTTTCTTCAAGCAGATTATAAACGAAGTGATTGCCGCCTGTGACTTTACCTTCTTGATGATAAAGACTGTCGAAAAGGTCTTGGTCTTTGAGGTAATATTTGGCGATAAAGAGGGTAACCGCTTGACTACGACTGATACCTGCATAACAATGAACTAAAACACGGTCAAAGTCTTTTGTTTCAAAATGTTTGTCAAGAAATTGGATGAGTTCTTTGGCTTGTTTTTTGGTAAACATGTTAGGCGATTTGCCGCCGAAAGGTACGTAGCCAATGTCATCAAAGAAAAGCCAGCAAACGTCAACGTAGTTTGAGTAGGTGAGGTAATTGACACGTTCTTTAAACGGTTTGAATTGGTCATTGTAGTCGTTGATAGCGATGAGAAGTGTTGGTTTCTCAGGTTTATAGTGTTTAATAAATTGTTTAGAGACGGCTTGACAGGGTCTGTTAGCGTCGAAATATTTGTCCATAAGTGGTTTCCTTTCTAGTAAACAAGTGTAATGCGAAGAGCTTCTTGTTCGTAAGCGTATTGTTTGACGTCGGCATGGGCAACGTCCATGTCCGCAAAGGTAGCCATGAGGGTTTCGTTTTTATAAAGATGTAAGAATTTGTTGTGGTCAAGAAGAGGTGTGTCAGCGGTAAGGACAGCTGTGATATACCCGTTGACAGAGTCAGAGGCTTCACGATAGAAGCTACCGTAAGCGTCTGAACGACGTGTTTTTTCAGCTAAATCATAGAGATCTTTATTTTTCTTGAAGTAATTTGGTGCGATGGCGATAGTGAGTTGTTTTATATCACAAACAGCGATGAGGTCTTTGAGTTTCATAGTATGTTTCCTTTCTGAGTTCTTAAATACATAAACGATTGCTTTCTATTTTCGCCTAACGCTAAGCTAGGCTTCCAAAACACAAAGCATGGGTTCGGGGGTCAGCGTCAGCTGGCCAGCCCGCAAAAAAGCCCGTTTGGCGTTAGCCAAACGGGTGAAAATAAAGATTAGAAATAATCTTTATTTAGGATATTGGGCGTTTAGTTCCGCGAGGCGATAGGGTTGATTGTGTTCAACAACTTTTTCGTGAGATCGGCATCCTGACGCTGCGTCTTCATAATCGCGGAAGGGACCCGTGACGTAAGGGTTACGATTGTCGTAAGGGTCGAAAACGTAGTACCACATATTTCAATCCACGCGCGTGTGTGACGTGCGAGAGAGATGGCGACCATCTCTCTTAATTTTTATAACGCCCATGTGTAATGTGCGAGAAAGTTTCAATCAACGCATTTCTGTAGAATGCGACGGTCACCATTAAGCCGTTTCCAGTGTTTTTATACTGGTTTTGTAAAGTACAGTGCCAAAATATGGGGTTTTGGTTGTTTTTTTAATACTATAAACATAGTATCACATGATAAGATGTCTTCTCTAAGTGACAATAAGTCGATAAAAGGTATCGAGCCTTCTATCAACAACGATAGTAGAGACGTGCGGCAATCTACCGTCCTTGTGATCTTTTAAGAAACGTTCAAGAGCACGATTTTTTTCAGACATTGGTTAAAAGACGTTAAGAAGTAACCGAAGTTACCGCGGGCGCACAAGGATAGCCCACTAGGCAGTGTGCCAGATAAGGGCACGACGAGTAGCTTTGCCTTAGCTTTCTCGTACAAACTCAGGGTGCGTTTTGTGCCAGTCCCAAGGCAAGATGCTTTTTAATGCCATCTTAGGGCCATGTTAGTTATTTGACATGTGTTTATGATGCGGAGAGAGGGATTCGAACCCTCATGAACGATACTGTTCGCACGGGCTTAAACCGTGTGCGTCTGCCAATTTCGCCATCCCCGCAAGGAGACGCGACCAAGTGGTCGCAGATATGATTCGTACTGGCTTTAGAAAGCCGTTATAACAACAGATATAATCTATTGTTAATGGAAGGTGAGGGATTCGAACCCTCGCACGTTTGACCGCCTAACGATTTAGCAAACCGTCCTCTTCAGCCGCTTGAGTAACCTTCCATTTTGCTCGCCATTCAGGCGAGCGAGATTGATTGGAGTGTGCTTAAAAGCATTGCCCAAAATGGGCAAACAAGTCGGAGGGTGTCTAGCCCTCATTTACAGGTAATCCTGCGCGTGTTTTTGCGTTTCGATTGCCAAAGGTAGCCGAACGACGCTTACAAACTATCAACAAGACGTTTTTGGCAGTGTCTTGTCTACGACTCGTGTTAAAAAAGTGGTAACCTTTTGGTCACTACGCCGATAAGTTTTTGTCGACTTTTATAACTTATCGCACCCTGTTTCCAGGAGTGTGCTTGCGATTTTAAGTACTAGGGTAGCTGGATTCGAACCCGCGCATGAAGGAGTCAAAGTCCTTTGCCTTACCGCTTGGCTATACCCTATAAATGTGACACAAACTTCATGGCAACCTGGCCTGGTGTCCAGCTCATATCGTATTTTTGTGTCGGTTGGTGTCCCCGTATGGATGATATGCCAAAGGGCCATAACGCGAGCAGGATTCGAACCTACGACCTACGGATTAAAAGTCCGTCGCTCTACCAACTGAGCTATCGCATCTAAGTGACTTTTGATATTTTTTTGATACTTGTGGCGGGGTTTGAACCCGCAAGCCTGCCATTTGTTGAGGCGACTGTTAATTCAGTTCTTTACGGGGTTTGGCGAGTATGGCAACTCACTAGATATCTAGCTAAAGCACTGTCCCGATGTGTATTCTATGTTCCACCACACAAGTTTAACCAATTCTTATGTTGACTTTAATTGGCCAAAGGAAGATGTGGGATTTGAACCCACGCGCCATGGAGTGGCCTAACGCATTTCGAGTGCGTCCCCTTTAGCCGGGCTTGGGTAATCTTCCAAGTGTCATAATAAACAATTTGTTGTCAGCAAACTAACACCTTTATTTTTGCGTGATTAAATAACCTCAAATAACTGACATTTTAAGTTTATCATAACCAATGACAACCGACGGGAATCGAACCCGCAACGCATTGCTTAAAAGGCAACCGCTCTACCGTTCGAGCTACGGTGTCACCTGTCGCTGTGCCTCGACAAGAAACATAGAAAACATAGAGACACTGTGATCAGCAATGTCGCGTAAAAACCTATGTTGACTAATTGACGTCTGGTCGCTGGCTATTGCCGTTAAGCGCTTTAGTCAATCGTTTTTGGTGAAAAAGGTCCACTCAGTACGTAACTGGCTGTAAAAGCTGTGGACGGTTTGGCGTTTACATTTACCAATAAATTTCATACTAACAAGGGATAGGTCATAACTTCGACGGGCGCAAGTGCGTCTACTGGCACTATCGATTGCATTGTTAGTATAATGACGCAAGCAGGGTTCGAACCTACAATCAATGGATTAAAAATCCACCGCTCTATCATTTGAGCTATCGCGTCTTGATTAGCGTATGGAGATTCACGCTAATCTACGAAGAACTTGATGTTCTAAGGACTTTTTGTAAACCTCGTTAAAGGATTGCACGCCGTCGTGGCACTTAGAGCGAGCACCAGTCCCCGTAGAGATTCTGGCACTAAGTCGCACTAGTCCCCGTAGAGATGCTAGCACTAATAATTTCAATCCACGTACCTAAAATCGTACGACGAGTTTTAACGTCTTTTGCTTTGACGTAATGCCGATTGCAGGGATCGAACCTGTGACCTGCGCGTTACGAATGCGCTGCTCTACCAACTGAGCTAAATCGGCTTATCGGGGCTGGCCCTCCCCGACAAAAGCGAAAAAACTTCCAAAATCGCTTTGATGGTCAATAGGCTAGCGTTTATCGTGTGGAAGACATCGATAAATGGCCATTGATTAGTGACCTTTTTTTCATGAACAGACGTTTTGGGAACGTTCGTCCAGGGCGCGTAGTCATTTCAATCCACACACTTGCTCAAGGTGTGACGCAAACGTTATGTTTGTCGTTTTTTAAAGTATCTTTAAACGTTTGTTTTGATACTGAAGCGATCATTCATATTGTCAATATGCGAGTTTTAAAGTCTTTGCTTTGACTTCACCATCGATATTGAGAATCTATGGTTATATCGGGAAGACAGGATTCGAACCTGCGACCCCTTGGTCCCAAACCAAGTGCTCTACCAAGCTGAGCTACTTCCCGAAAGGTGATTACTTCAAAAACAGAACCTAACAAAGTAATCGTGGCAACTTCAGGCTGTTCTGTCTGTGTTTGCCGTTTTTTTGTCGGACCTTTGTGTTTCACCACGTCCTAGCTACGACCGTCTATCCCTCAGGTGGGTAAGTCCAATTATTCTTTTTCATGCTTTTGACATGCCGATTGGCCGGCGCAAGTTGTAGCCTCTAACCCGCGAATACTACTGGTCAGTTGGCATATCTGACATCTCTTTAAAACCATAAAGGTGTGATAGTTGCCTGTTCTATCCTCAGTAGGTTGTCTTGTGAGGCTCAGACAATTCCAGAATTAGAGCTTCCAATGAACTACACATTCACTAACGTGAGTGGTTTTTGGGAACATCATAGAAAAATGATCGAATCTTGCGAGTTGCTGGAATTCGACATTCTTTTGTTAAGCTTATCATACGGTGATTAATAAGAATGTTAATCGTGATGACAGAGGCTTGATTATTTACCAAGGCCAGTCCCTGACCTGTTTAATATGGTGACCTAGCTTTTTCAGCTATTAGTCTACGAACCGTATCCTTTGGGACACGTCGAGTTTTAATGTCTTTGCTTTGACGTAACGAAAGATGTTTGAACATTTCCGCTTGACAGAACGGTCTCGACGGGAATCGAACCCGCGATCTTCGCCGTGACAGGGCGACGTGATAACCGCTACACCACGAGACCTAGTAAGCTGATGTTCTTGATTTTGAAAGCGCATTGTCAAAAATAAGAGTCATCAGCTATGTAACAACTTGTTAACGAGTGTCTTGAGCTATGCGCTGCCTAGCGGTTCTCTCGTTGCAATCGTTACAGTTTTTGGACGGTATTTAGCCTTGGGAGTTGTCTCTCCCTATTTCCAACACTATGAGTTAATGCTAGTTTCAACGGCATTAACTTACAGTGTCGTACTCAGGATGCCACTAAAAACGTGCTCCTGCAACCCCTATGCGCTTGTGTCATAGGTTTGGGCTTAAACGTGGCGCTAAGTTGTTGATGTTGCGCGACGAACGTCATCGAAGTTTCTTTCTCTTCCTCGCCGTTTTACGGGCGGTTGTCCAGGTATATGTCAAAAACATAGAAACGACATATTGTGGCAAAAGTTGCCGTTTGTTACCGCGTCAAGTTGACGCAAAGCTCATAACACAACTTTCGTCATGTTACAAGCTACTTTACAGATTTTGCTTACCGCATTTGCGTCAACTTGACGCAATATCCATGACACAACTTTCGTCGTAGCATGGATGGAAGGTGAACTTTATATGGAGTCTTTTGCGTTCAATGAACGCGACTCCGCCAACAGGGGTCGAACCTGTGACAACCTGATTAACAGTCAGGCGCTCTACCAACTGAGCTATGGCGGATTGGTGATGACCAAACGAAAAAATGATAAGTTTGTTACTTTGGAGTAACGATAACATGATAAGGTTTGTTTGGATCATCAACTGTTGTCTGTGAGAATCGAACGGCCACTAAAAGGCGATGGTTGGTGGTGGGCAACCTTCTAGCAGTGTTTTACGACTTAAGACAACTAAATAAAAGAAACAAGTAGTCATTCTGATAACATGTTGCTATCAAAATGACAAAATGTTTCTATGACAATGGACAGCTCCCAAGACTGTCGTATAGAATGAAGAAAACTGCCGTTTTCACTAATTCTATCCTCTGTTAACTGTAGGAGGAGGAAGACCGCCGCCTTCACTAATCCTATAGTTTGTTGGATTGAGTACATTGCCAGATAAGATAAGGTGCAAAGTTATCCCATCGAATGATTGGGCTTATTGTTGCAAGTAATAAGGCCTATCATTATCTTTTGGGAACAATTGGGGGTTGTCCCCAAAAGTGGTTGTATTGGTTTTGCAAGACCAATGGGTGACCTATTTGCGGTAGGTCGTCGTGAGGCTGACGATTTGCGGTCGTAAGTCTCTCATGCCTCCTGCAGGGCTCGAACCTGCGACCCATGGATTAAGAGTCCACTGCTCTACCAACTGAGCTAAGGGGGCACATCGACACAAAATAGTGTCAATGGGAAAGGAAACATATTATATGTTTTGTGCAAGTAGAATTACTTGCTATGAGCCAATATTGCATCTTGCAATATTAGCTGGAAGGAGAACAAAGATGTATTTTGCAAACTTACAGTTTGCGACTGCCGTTAGCACTTTTTCAAGCAACTAACAGCATCAGGAGGCTAAATATGTCATGGGCAAGAAGTCTTGCCAATAGCCAGACAAACGGTTAGATTCGCCTGACTTAGAAAGCAGTATGACAATGAACAGTCAACGAATTGCAACGATTGACGTTGCAAGCACCGACGGTACTTTTTCAAGCCACCGTCGGCGTTTCATGGAGAATAAAGAAAAGTCACGCAGACGCCACTTGCAAGCGTCCGATAACGTCGGACTTTTCCACAACCGAAACCATGGGTTTCGGGGGCGAGCGTTAGCGAGACATCCCGCAAAGCGCCAGCGAAGCTGGCAAGAGCTAGCCGTTAGGCTAGCAGGGCGTCAGCCTAACTGTTCTTATAGTATAGCATAAGGCTTTAGCTAATGCAAGGAAAACTTATTTATTTGTAATCGCTTTTCGAATCATATCAATTGGAATGATAAGAACAGCGATAGCAAGAGCGAGACCGTAATGTTTGAGATCCATTGGAACGGTGCTAAAGACTTTACCACCGAATTGGATGATTAGTGTTTGCACAACGGCAATGGCAATCATAACGATTGAGAATTTCTTGTTTTCACCGATGTGTTCAAAGACATTAAAGCCTGTGCTACGGGTGTTGAGTGAGTTGAAGATAATAGCGTAGATGAATACCGTAAAGGTAAAGGTTGTTACCATTTCAAAGTTACCAGTGCCATTAGTAATAAAGTCTTGAATGCCACCAATGTTTTTAAGAAGAGCGAGGCAGACAAGGGTGATAAAGACGCTGGCTGTACCGATAGCAGTCTTCATGTAGCTTGTTAAAATGTGTGCTTTCTTAGCGACTGGTTTTTCGTCCATGTAACGTTCAAGCGTAGGTTCTTCACCAAAGGCAAGGGCAGCCAAAGTATCCATAATTAAGTTAATCCAAAGGATTTGAATGATGGTAAATGGTTCCTTGAGTCCCAAGAGTGGTGAGAGAAGGGACATGGCGATGGTTGTGACATTGACGGTCAATTGGAAGATGATAAACTTGCTAACCGATTTACTCATGGTACGACCGTAGAGAACGGCTTTTTCAATAGAGGTCAATGAGTTATTTAGAATAACGATGTCTGATGCTTCACGCGCAACTTCGGTACCGTCACCCATTGAGAAACCAACGTCCGCTGATTTAAGGGCTGGAGAGTCGTTTACGCCATCCGGCATACTTTTCATACATGCGTTACGTGTATGTGGTGATCACTTGTGCCCTGTGTCAGTTTGCGTTGATGGTACAGGTGTGGTGAATGCTTTTTCAATTGACCACTTAGCCGTATTTAAACGGTTTGATAATGTACTTCGTGATAAACCTAATTTATTCGCCCAATCGGTTAATGTATGTGTTTCACCATTATAGGTTATATAATGATTAGTACTACGATTCATTGATTGTTCTGATTTAGGAATCCATTTACAATTTGATGGATTATATCCTTGATTATTATCACAACGTTCAAGTGTCAATGTGTCATTATATCCGTTTGATAATGCCCAGTTTTTGAATTTTATAAATTGTTTCCATTCATCACAAACTGTGATATTTTTGTCATAGTAATGTTCATGACCTTTACGTGATGGATTGCTACATCTACGTATCATATCCTGCCATATTGTATATAATCTACTTTTGTTTCGAGTAGCATATCCATGTTTGTGGTTACGTTTTTTTACAATCTCTGAATTATAGCATCCACAGCTTTTAGTATTTCCGGTCAGTAAATGACGAACTAATACATTTTCTACATGATTTCCACATGTGCAAATACAATTAGCTGATAATTTACCATTGTGTCTTGTAAATTCGGTAATTGTTAATCGATTAAACGTGTCACCGGTTTTAACAGGATGTGACTCACCTTTTATTGTTATTTTATAATTATTGTTCATTGTAATCACCAACTTATCTTTCAATAAGTGCTTGACTATATCATCATCTCAGGTGAGATGGTTCTCCACTTCCACATACTTATGTGTACTTCTTGCGAATAGTCGATGAAGGTTCCTCTGTTACCAAGGCTTCCCTGCTGATTGTGCATTGTTTTGTCTGTTAGCACCTTTACGGCTTTTTTTCAGCATAAGACATCTCTTCTCTTTTTTCTAACTTTCGTTAACCATTATAACTTGTATTTCTACTATTATGGTGGTGATAAGAGCTTTAGCAGTTTCCAGCAATTCAGAGAACTTGTCACACTATATCACTATAATGCGGGGCAATGGTGTCTACCCGTCATTCCGGCAATCATATCAAGGTCTTGTGCCAGTTTGACCAAACGTTTTTTATCTAATGGTAATGCACGTGATACAACACGAAGTTTTGGAAGTGCTTCTTTTAACTCTTCATCAGACATAGTGTCTAATTCATCGTGTGTCAATACAATATTATCATCAGATTTAATAATACCTGCTTCTTTAGCGATAGCAACAGCGGTTTCTTTACGGTCACCTGTAACCATGACCACTTGAACGCCTGCACGGTTCATGGTGTTAACCGTTTCTTTAATCGATGAGCGAACGTTGTCTCGAATACATACGATACCAATCAAGACTTTGTCATCACCATCTGTTTCAAGGATGGCAAGAAG
>ERZ772979.656-NODE-656-length-23020-cov-2.990377_pt1 | contig 23020 bp, 18 predicted proteins | sample MGYA00511130_ERZ772979 | MGnify/ENA primary metagenome ERZ772979 (study PRJEB29015, sample SAMEA2738103) | human oral metagenome | biome: human oral; feature: human-associated habitat; material: saliva | place: China | collected 2186 ... | reverse complement strand
GCATGATATTATCGAGCACCGTCATGTGCGGGAAAAGGTTGAACCGCTGGAACACCATGCCGACCTCTTCGCGCACCTTATTGATATTTGCTTCCCCCGAAAGAGTGATCCCGTCAATGGTGACCTCGCCCGCCGTCGGCTCCTCAAGATGATTCATGCAGCGCAGAAGCGTGCTCTTGCCTGACCCCGAGGGACCGATAATAACGACGACCTCCTTCTCCGCAATGGAGAGATCAATCCCCTTCAGCACCTCATCCGCGCCGAACGACTTGCACAGTCCTTTAATCTCAATCATGGACGCGGCACCTCCGTTCCAGATATGCGACAAAGCGCGAGATCGTCAGCGTCATCACGAGATAGATCACGGCGACGCTCATCCAGATTTCAAACGACCCATAGGTCTTTGCGATGATGAGCTGCCCGCGCCGCGTCAGCTCCTCAAAGCCGATGACGGAGACAAGGGACGAATCCTTCAGCATCGCGATGAACTCATTGCCGAGCGGTGGAATGACGCGCTTGAACGCCTGCGGTACGATGATGTAGCGCATCGTCTGCAGCCACGTCATACCGAGCGAACGGCCGGCCTCCATCTGCCCCTCATCCACGGACTGAATTCCCGCACGAAAAATCTCCGCCACATACGCGCCGGAGTTGATGCCGCAGGCGGAGATCGCCGCGATGAACGGATCAATGCGCTGTCCCGTAATCACAGGAAGGGCAAAGTAAAAGAGGAAAATCTGCACGAGCAGCGGCGTACCGCGGAAAAACTCCACATAGACCTCCGCGAGCAGGCGCAGCGGGCGCAGATGCGAGATGCGCGCGACACCCACGACCAGACCGATCACAAAACCGATCGCCGTCGAGAGCACCGTGATCTGAATCGTCACCCCCGCACCGATAAGTAGGAGCGGGAACGAATTGACCACGAGATTCATATCAAAATTCATAAACTCATCCATTCCATAGCATAGTGCGGCTGCATAAATAGCCGTCTTTTGTATTATATTTCAATCGCCTTGTGCTGTCAATAAATTCGCGCTCTTTGCCGCACGGGAATCCGCATCATTCTCATGCGTTCTGCCATGAAAAAAGAGTGCGACGGATGTTTACGAGGCCTCCGCATCATCTGCCGCACGATAACGCGACGCCACGAAAGCGGTCAGACAAATTTGTGGGATATTCCATTCATTCGGCAGATAGATGTTACAGGAAATCTCATCCCCTATCGCATCAACTGCAGTAAATGTATATCGTCCAAGCTCCTCATTGTTCTCCATACGCTCAATATTGGAGAAAGGCGTCTCTGCAAAAAAACGTTGGAACGCACCCCATATCTGCTCTGCATCCGCCGTGGACAGTTCCGTCTTCCATTGATATTTCATGCCGACCCTGCATCGTTTCTTCCGCCCCGCCGCATCCGGACGGCAAACTTTCGTCACGCCCTTGGCGTAAAGGCACTCCATTTGTTCCAGTGGCTTACTTACATATTCCAGTCGTTCTTTCAGCGTCTCCATCATTTCCCCTGCGTGCTTGCAGGCATCTTCATACGTCGTCCATGTGTCCATATTCTAAATCTCCTTTTCGAGGTATCTACATAACTTCTCTATATTCTACCACACAATAAAACTCCCCCAAAGCGACTGCCCGAGGGAGTTATCTGTCCGCAAAAGGAAATGAAGGAAATCATGGATAAAACGACACGCGCCAGATCGGCGTAGATTTACTCCACAGCCGTCAAAAACTCCTGTCGCGACGGTCGGAATTCATCGCCATAAAGAATCCATGCGGTCTCCTGTATGCCAAATACAATATCTTGAGAAATATTGTAGGCATACCGTGCCCACGGATGCCCAATGTGCTTTTCCCGTATGGCCGTCATCTGCGCCAGCGAAGGGTCTTCTAAGTACTGCTTGCCAAACCCTTCTTCCCGTGAACCCGCGTTTTCATGGCTCGGGAAGAAGAGGTAGTCAGGATTCGCAGCAATGAGCTGTTCCTTTGTCATCTCCTCTCCCATATGATTCCCTGCGGCAGCCTTTGCATTGATGGACTCAGTATAACGACAGAGCTCATCAAAGGTAGACCCTGCGCCGCCATAATTTGGCATAATGGAAATAAGCGCAATACGCTTGTGTTTCTTCTCCTCCGGCACTAAGGCAATTTTCTCTTGGAGCTCAGCAAGTTTGTCTTCCATTTTCTTAATGAGCTTCTCCCCGCGCTCCGATTCTCCAACAGCCGCAGCAAGCAAGCGTATATTCTCATGGATATCGTCGATGGTGGCTGCTGACCTAAATACAACAACAGGTATATTCAGGTCTCGTATTGCATCGACATTCTCTTTCGGCAGCCATTCCGGAACAGCAACGAGATCCGGCTGCAAAGCAGCGATTTCCTCCACCGATGGGTTGCGAGAAATAACGTTTGAGATTTTTTCACGTACCCATGGAATATTCGTATCCTCCGTATTGGCAAGAGTCTCATTGATGGCAACCATCCGCTTCGGCTCCACAAGGCCAAGCATCATCTCATCACTGCTCGCGCCAATCGTCAGGATCCGTTGGGGCTTATGCAAAATAGACACAACCGTCCCATCCGCATCAGTAACACTGTAGGTGTTTTGGTTCTGCCTGTCCGAAATACCACAGCCCGTCAAAGAGAATAACAGTATGAATATGCACGGCAGCATCACTGCACGCAGCCATCTGCTGCTCATAGTTCCACAACTCCTTTTATCGATTTATAGCTCTTTCGCGAAACTTTCCTCCTAGCTTCTTCCTTGACCCAATCGATACTGCGGCTGACATGCTGCCGCCCGCCGCAGATTCTCCCGCCAGCCCTCCACCCAGTCGGCAACATCCAACGAGCCGTAATAACCACGGATATTGTCCTCACTGCCGAACTCCGCCATGAGTGCTGTCCGATCCCCACGCCAAAAATCAACCCACGTCGGCCAAAACAAGAGATGTACGCCCTTGATGTACGCGGGCGGAAACAGCGTGCGATCCCACGTCGCACAGAGCATGAACTCGATGCCGTCAAGCCCCAGTTCCTGCAGGATGGCAGGAAGGGCATCCATATCGCCGTGAAGGATATGCTCCACATCGCAGTCCGCGTTGGAGAGATTGGTTAAGGTAAGCATGGTTAGAACTTGTAACTGTAGCTCAGGAGGTAGTTGATCGGTGCGCTGTGGTAACGAAGACCGGTGTGCATCGTCGTGTCATCACGGTCGAGCACGTTGTCAATACGCAGACTGATCTCATTGTTCTCATCCGGCGCATACGTCGTGTTCCATGTCGTGAGCAGATAGGGTTTGACCGCATGCGGCAGCTCTTTCGACGGAAGAACCACGCGGCTTCCCAAATAGGTCGCCGTGAGTGAGGAGGTCCACTTGTCCTTCCGATAGGTCACGCCGCCCGTCAGCTGCAGCTTACCAAAATTGCGGTACCATCCACCCGGTCGGTCGGAGTTCTTCGTCTGGGGATTCTGCCATGTGATGCCCCAGTTGTAGGAGAGTCCGTTTTTCCCGCGAATCTCATTGGACAGCTCAACTCCCGTATTGCGGAAATCCTCGTTCACATAGATATACTGGACGGTTCCGGAATCTTTGTCCACAGATGCCGAAATATTATCCTTGATATCAATATGGAAGAGCGCCGCCTTCCAATGATGTCCGCCGTGATTCTTCTTCCATCCGATCTCATAGTTGATGCCCTTCTGCGGCCGCAGATCAGGTGCTGCCTTCTGTCGGCCGTTATCCGTATACATCTGGGAGAACGTCGGCATGACAAAGGACTGCGTGATGTTCAGATAGGCGCTGCTCTGCGCGTCGAGCTTATGCAGCCACTGTGCCGAGGCGCTGAGGTTGCTGTAGTCCTGACTGCGTGCCGCCCCTGTCGTCCACGTCTCGCGCAGACCGAATATCCCCGTATTCTTTGCATCAAAGCGCTGCTCCCACTGCCCGAACAGTCCCCAGTTGTTGCGTGCGTAGCGCTTGTCCTCCGCGCTGGCAGGTGTCGGCAGCTTCGCATAGATCTCATGCGCGAGATCCATGCCGACGACCGCCGTGGCTCTCGGATGGATCTTCCATGTACGCTGTACATCGACCCCATACGTCGTATTCTTTTCACGCGTGTGATAGGGTTTATTGGGTGTGGCGTTGGAAAACGACTCAAGGAAATGAACAACGCCGGCATAATCCAGCGTCCCCGTGTTGAAGAACAGATTCGCCTTCCACGCACGGTCGTGGTAGTTCAGCTGCGTGATGTACTGCTTCGTCTCGTACGTGCGCCGATTCATCGGATCACCTACGTGGATGTGATAGGTGTTATGCGCCGGATCAACGGCGGTAAAGGTACGCGCATACGTCCCCTCTGTCTCGTAATAGCCGAGCTGGAAATCCATGCGCGGATTGATGCGGTAGGTCAGTCCCGTATTGCGCTTGATGACATCACTGATATCCGTCCGCGACGACCCATGAAAATCGGGAACGGTATAGTCCGTATCGGTGACGCCGCTCTGCCGCCCCCACTTATCGTAGTTATAGTAGAAGCCGAATTTCTCATCGCCGACGCTCACGCCATAGCTGCGCTGTCCATAGTTGCCGACACCGACATGCACCTCGTTGGGCATTGTTTTTTTCGTGATGATGTTGACGACGCCGCTCACTGCATCACTGCCGTAGAGAACAGAGCCGCTGCCCTTGACGATCTCGACGCGTTCGATCGTGCTCGCAGGGATCTGATCCAGATTGTACTTGCCGCGCCATGCAATCGGATTGCCGTTCATGAGGACGAGCGCACCGCCCTTCAGGCCGCGGATGTTCAGCTCGTTCGTCATGCTGGCCATCGCCGCGCCGTTCGGTCCAAAGGAGGTATACGTAAACCCATCCGCCTTTGCCAGCACGTCCGATGCCGTTGCCGCGCCGCTCCGTGCGATCTCCTCTGCCGTAATGGTGGTCGTTGCAGCCGGCACATCGACATCACGCTTTGTCGTCCGCGTCGCCGTGACAACGGTCTCGCCGAGCGTGTGATCGTCTGTCGCCGCCGCGGGCTCCTCCGCATAGACCTGTCCCGTCAGTGCGGAGAGCAGGACTGCCGTCGTCAATATTTTCTTATTCCATCGTCTCATGATAATATCTCCCCCAAAAAGATAGCAATTCCTATGTTTCAATTCCTATTCCAACTGGAACCGAAATGTCTTCTTCCAAACGCCCCTGCGTCCATTGTCCCCCGGGTTGAACTGAAAGCGATACCCCGCCGCAATCGCCGCGCGATCCATCGCACTGTAGCCGGAGGAGGTGACGAGCCCAACGGACTCGACCGAGCCGTCTGCGGCAACGAGAATCTTGACCGTCACCGAGCCCTCGACATCATCCTCGATGAGTTCCTGTGGGTACTCAGGTGTCGCCTCTGCCCGCAGGCTCGCTTCGACGCGCTCTGCCGGCGGGGCGGGCGGAGCGGCGGGAGCTGCATCTTCGCCGCCCGATGTGCCGGATGTTCCGCCCTTCGTCCCCGTCCTCGCTGTGTCACCGCCGCCGCTGCTGCCCGTCGTCCCCGTCTGTGGGCCGTCTGACGGTTTTGACGGCGCGGCGGCAGACGTTTGGGGATTGCTCGTCTGCTCCGGTGTCTCCTGCGGCGTTTCGGGCGGCAATGTCTTATCGACGATCACGACGTCGCTCACCGCACTCACTGCCGGAGCCGGTGCCGCATCACCTGCGGCAGCCGCAGCGGGCGATCCCGCATCGTAGAGTGTGACCTCCACGGGCGTATCCCCCGTCTGCGGCACGGCAATCGAGAACAGACCCAATGCCCCCGCCGCCAAGAGGAGAATCACATGCAGAGCCAGTGACAGGCTGAGTGCGGTGTATGTCCCCCGTTTTTCCTCCATTACCGTATCCATTTCACCCCTCCAGTTTCACACGACGCCGCAGCAGATACAAGAAATACGGCGTACCGATAAATGCCGTCATGATGCCGACGCGTATCTCCATCCCGTGAAGAAGGATCCGCCCGATGGAGTCGCAGAGCACGAGAAATACCGCACCCGCAAGAAGGCTCGCAGGAAGCAGACGCCGATGATCGGGGCCGACGAGCAGGCGCATCATGTGCGGGACAACCAGTCCGACGAATCCGATGTTGCCGCTGATGCAGACCCCCGTCGCCGTGGTGAGTGCCGCAAGCACGAGGAACAGCAGGCGAAACGGCGTCACAGACATCCCCGCCGTGCGTGCCTCCACCTCGCCGAAGGCGAGGAGATTCAGATGGCGCGCAAGGAGCAGCATCACCGACGCGCCGACCCCGATCGGCCCAATTCCCAAGAGAACATGATCCCAGCGGCGATAGTCTAAACCGCCGATCGTCCAGAAGAGATACTGCTGCATCTTCTGCTCGTTGAGAACCGTGAGGATGGCCGCCGTACACGCAGCGAGGAACATCCCCACCACAACGCCCGAGAGGAGCAGCGTCATGACAGGGATCCGCCCATGCCGCATCGAGAGGGATACGGTCAGCCCCACGGCGAGCATCGCTCCGACAAAGGCAAAGGCAGGGAGCAGGAGCACGCTCGATGCACCGACACCGAGACCGATGGCGAGCACGGCACCGACCGATGCCCCGCTCGACACGCCGATGATGCCGGGATCGGCGAGTGGATTGCTGAAGATCCCCTGGAGCACCGCCCCCGATATGCCCAGCCCGGCGCCGACCATCAGGCCGACGAGCGTGCGCGGCAGACGGATGTGCAGAAGAACGGCCTCCTGCTCCGGTGTGAGGACGACGTGCGGGAGAATAGGCAGTCCCACGGCATGAGCGAAGTACGCGACGATGTACTCCGCACTGATGTCATACTGTCCCGAGCACAGAGACAGAACGACAACCGCAGCGAGTGCTCCAACGAGCCCCGCGAAAAAAACACGCTGTTTCATTGTGCCGTCTCCCCCTCTGCCGAAGTCCCAAGGATCACGCGGAGGAGTGCCTCTTTCCCCGCGCGGTTTTCATCTGCCTCCGTATAGACCTCCATGTGATGCGTCAGCGGATTCTCGGCGACCCGTACAGGCGCACCGTACGCATGGGTTAAGAGCGCGTCCGTCAGTACGTCCTGTGGCCGCCCGTCCGCGAGCAGCCCGCCGCCCCCGATGAGAAGGAGGCGCGAGCAGAACCGCGCCGCGAGGCTCAGCTCATGTGCGACGAGAAGCACGGTCTTGCCCGCTGCGCAAAGCTCACGGCAAAAGCGGAAGATTTCCTCCTGATAGATCACATCCAGCCCCGTTGCCGGCTCGTCGAGAAAGAGCACGGGTGTCTGCTGTGCGAGCACCTTTGCGAGCAGGACGCGCTGGCGCTGTCCGCCCGACATGGCGTGGAGGGGCTTGTCCGCCAGTTCCGAGACCCCCGTATAGGCCATACACGCTGCCGCAATGGCGCGATCCGATTCCGTTTCCTGCTGCCACCACGAAAGGTAGGGATAGCGCCCCGCCAACACGACATCCAGCGCCGTGTAGTCAAAGGCAATCTCTCCGCCCTGGCGGAGGTATGCCGCACGCTGCGCAAAGTCACGCGGCGAGAGCAGCTGTATCGGCAATCCCATCAGCGTCACCTGCCCCGCGAGTGGCGGCAGGATGCCGCGCAGTGTCTTGAGCAGCGTGCTCTTTCCTGCGCCGTTCGGTCCGATCAGCCCGATGATCTCCCCCGCCCCCACGGAGAAGGATACATCCTCGAGGATCACCTTGCCATGATAGCCGGCATAGAGTTTCTCAACGCGAATGATTTCCTCCAACATCGTCCCCCCTCGTACTCAGTCCACGGCCGAAAGATGCTCATCCGCAGGCTGCCGAAACGCGTCGCCATAGACGCGGTAGGCAATCTCCTGCACGCCGAAGACAAAATCCTGCGAGCAGTTGTAGATATACCCCTCGAACGGTTCGGCAAACGCCTGGTTCCGAATCGCCTTCATCGTCTGCAGAGAGGGATCCCCCAGATACTCCCTGCGGAACTTGTCCACATCATAGTTCCCGTGATCGTTATACGTCGGCAGAAAGAGGATGTCGGGATTGATCGCGACAAGCTGCTCTTTCGTCATCACCTGTCCATCACGTATGCCGAATGCAGCGCGCCCGTTCGTAACGCCTGCGAGAGAACAGGCCTCGTCAAAACTGCTGCCGATGCCGCCGTAGGCACTCATGAGCGAGATGAGGACGACGCTCTTGCGCTGCTCCGGAGGAATCTGCTGCACCTTTGCCTCAATCTCCGCCAGTTTTTCATCCATCATGGACTGCAGCCGTACGCCGCGCTCCTCTTCACCCGCTGCTGCCGCGAGCAGCGCGATCGTCTCACGGATTTCTGTGAGATTCTTTGCCCCTTTGCAGACAACCACCTTCACCCCCGCCTCGCGCAGAGACGGCACGATGGAGAGATCCCCCCAGTCCGGTACAACGACGAGATCGGGCTGCAGTGCCATGATCTCCTCCACAGTCGGATTTCCGATGCGGTGTGGAATCGCTTTTACGAGCGCTGTCACATTGGAGCTCACAGGATCGTCAAGGAGTCCATTCACCGCCGCCATGCGCTCCGGCTCGACCAGCCCCAGCATCACCTCATCCGTGCTCATCGACAATGTGACGATGCGTTTGGGCGGCGCAGGAAACGCGGTGACTGTCCCCTCAACATCTGTCACCTGATACGCGACAGGCTCCGAGGAACGGGGTCCCGACGGACTGCACGCCGCAAGCAGAAGGCTCAGCACGCAGAGGAGGAGTGCCATGTATTTTCTCGACAAGATAGTCTCCTTCCCTTCAGACACAAACATGAATTATAGCATAATTTTCTATCGTTTTGGTTGTTCTTTATGTTATTTTTATCGAATCATTTGCTTGCGCCGCAAAATATTTCCATTCCACAGCAGTTCCTCGATATGACGTGCGCCGCGCAGTCCCATGAACGGGCTTTCCGACAAGCACAGCGCATCCTGCATGGGATAGGCAACGGGAAGATACTGCGTCCCCAGCGGATCAATATGGGCAGACTCGTTGCTGCTCCCGAGCAGCAGCCCGTCTTCCATCTCCGCAAGGAGCGCCCGTATCCGTACGGCATCCGTCTCGCCCAATATTTCATCCGCGAGAGGCAGGGCCTCCCGTGCCCCTGCCGCATCTGCCGCAACCGCGAGATGGCAGACATCTGCCCACTCCGTCCGAAGTGCCTGAGCAAGCCCCCAAGCAACGGAACGCGGAGCACGGATCAGCGCTGTGTCATAGCAGAGCTCCCCCCAGAGGCTCTTGCATTCGTTGATGCGCAGAAAGTCCTCACGCATCACGCGCTCAATCTCAGCCTCTGCCGCGTCTCCATGCAGGGGCGGCAGCACACGGGCGATCTCCTGCAGCCAGTGCTGCGTCCCTGCACGCCCATACGGCGGCAGCATTTCGAGATAGGGGGTGCCGCAGAGCTCATTGAGTAGGCGGGCGCTCCCAAGTCCGAGCTCATCATGCACGACGATATTCAGTGCCGCACGCGACAGAGTGCCCATTCCGGCAGCGGACAGATTGCTGCCGAGGACGGCATTCACATGATAGCCCGCCATCTCAAGCAGGCGCACGAGTTCACACACATCGTTGCCGCCATTGCAGTAGGTACTCGTCATGCCGATCAAATTGACCGTATGCGCCTGTGTCTCCTGCCGCCCTGCCAGAAGCAGCGGCAGCGCGGTGCACGCTGCCTTGTCCCAACCGTCGGCAAAGCTGCCGGTAAGGCCGCTCGTATCGAGGGCGACGATTGGGCAGGTGATCCCCGCGCCGCGCGCAATCGCCTCAACATCGTCGCCGATGAGCCCTGCCGCACAGCTGCTGATAATCGCAAGCAGTGCGGGCTCTTGCTCCACATAGGGAGCAAGAGCCTCGTTCAGATACTCCTCCGCACCGAAGACAATCGCATCATTGTCAAGCTGCGTACAGAGCATACGATGGGAGATCGTCGCCTGACTGTGCTCAATGTGACGCATGGCAAAGAAATGGCACCAGAGGGGACCGTTGACGACGATCACCGCATCCTTGATCCCCGCAAAAAATGCCGCTGCCCCTGCCAGCGCACAGGTATCCGTACACATACAGACATCGTCGAAGGATTTTTCACGATCATCCATAGATCAGCCCTCCCCTGCTCTCGTGCCGATGCAGAATCCGCCGCATATCATCCAGCAGGCGGCGCTCCATCGACCAGCCGACCGACGGCAGCAGCGCAAGGAAGAGCTGGCGCAGCTTCGTATCGACGAGTTCATGTGTCGTGAGGACAAAGTCCACACGGTGCAGCAGCTCCTCTGCCGCAACATCCCCCTCATGATGAATGGGGACATCGGTTTGTCTCTGCAGTTCCTCCTCCATCACCGCACGCCGCTCGGGCATGAAGCAGTCCAGCAGGACGATGCCGATCAGTTCAATCCCCGCCTTGTCCAAGAGCCGCAAAACGATCTCCGGCTGGAACCATGTGAGGTCACGGCCGATGGCAAGGGCACATCTGCGTCCCGCAAGATCATTGCGTGCCTTTTCCACGGCAGCGGCGAAGGAATCCTCCTCCGCCACAATGGCGCGTTCCGCCGCCTCCTCGCGATGACAGAGCTGACCGACGCACCGCAGCCACCGCGCCGTCTCCTCCGCCCCTACGGCGTAGACATCGGCAAGATAGGGCGTGCCGAGGCGCTCTCTGATATGCGCGGCGAGTGCCGCCAGCTGCGCCTGCTTTTCGTCGTCCATGCGACGGCCGAGGAGGATGACGAGCTCCGCCTCCGGCACCGCCTGCAGTTCATCGAGTGCGAGATAGGACGGGAACTGTCCCGTCACGCGCAGGCCGAGCAGGGAGAGCAGCCGCCGCAGTTCCTTGACATATTCGCCGTGCATCCCCCCGCAGTCGCCGAGGAGCACCACGGTTCCTTCCTTGCGTTCGGCGGGCTGCATAAAACGATCCACGAGTGCCCGTGCAGCATCGAGATAGCCTGCATAGTACTCCCCGTCGAGAAAGCCGTGTGCCGAGACTGCCGTGACCGGGAGCCCCAGTTCCTCCTCCATCTCTGCCGCGATCGCCTGTGTATCGTCGCCAATCACACCGCTCACGCATGAGTTGGCGATAAACACTGCCTGCGGATGATATTTCTGCGCGGCAAAGCGAATGCACTCCCGCAGACGCTCCTCGCCGCCAAAGACCGCCTCGTTCTCGCTAAGACCGCTCGTCAGGAGCGGCACAGGAGAGAGCCGCACCGATGTACCCGCCGCCGTCAGCCGATGGAAGCTGCTCACATCCATCCCGTGCGCGATGTGGGCGCATGGACGCGGACTGTGAAAGATGACGAGCGCACCGCGCACGAAGGAGAGCGCACGCCAGACACCGGGCATGCTGCAGCTGCAGTTCGTACGGCGCACTCCGACGCGTTTGACCTCAATCCCCATAGCTCTCCACCAGTTCCTCGAGCTCCTCGAACGCCATCGGCGTCGGCACGGTCAGCATTTCGTTTGTATCAATCGCGTGCGCGAGTTCCTTGTAGTACTGCGCCTGCTCTGACTCCGGTGCGTAGGCGATGAGTGTCTGTCGATGGATCTCCGCCTCGTGCACGGCACGCGAACGCGGGATATAGGTGATGAGCTGCGTCCCGATACGCGCGGCAAACGCCGCAAGGAGTTCGCGCTCGTTGTGCACGTCGCGCCCGTTGCCGATGATGCCGCCGAGCTTTACCGCACCGCGCGCAGCAAAGCGGCACACGCCCTTTGCAATATTGTTCGCCGCATACAGCGACATGAGCTCGCCCGAGGAGACGATGTAGATCTCCTCGGCGTATCCCTCGCGAATGGGAACGGCAAATCCGCCGCAGACCACATCGCCGAGGACGTCGTAGAGCACGACATCCAGATCGTCAAAGGCATGCAGTGCCTTCAGGCGCTCAAGTGCCACGATGATCCCGCGCCCGGCACAGCCGACCCCCGGATCGGGGCCGCCCGCCTCAATGCAGCGCACGCCGCCGGCACCCTCGTGCACGATTTCGTTAAGCGTGAGTGCCGCGCCCTTCTTCTCACGCTCGAGATCGAGGATCGTGGACGGGGCAATACGCCCGAGCAGCAGGCGCGTCGAGTCGTTTTTCGGATCGCAGCCGATTTGACAGACACGCCGCCCCATCTGGGCAAATGCCGCAGACACATTCGCGGCTGTCGTGGATTTGCCGATGCCGCCCTTGCCATAGAACGCAATTTTTTTCATAAGCTCACCTATTCTTACTCATATACTGCCCTCCGCCCGTTCCTCCAAATCCCCCTCAATGGAGAGATAGAGGCTGCGCAGCTCGTCCAGCGTTTCCTGTGAGGCGTTCCACAGGCCGCGCTGCTGTGCCTCAAGCAAGGTCTCTGCCATGCGGTGGAGCGCCCACGGATTGACCTCCTGCATCCACTCCTGCATCCCCGCATCGAGGACATATTTGCGTGCGTAACCCTCGTACATCCAGTCCTTCATCACGGCACTCGTCGCGTCCCACTGATAGCTGTGCGCCAGATAGTTGGCGAGATCGGAGGCTCCCTTGTAGCCGTGCTTTTTCATCCCCTCGATGAACTTCGGATTCATCGCCTCCCCACGGAACAGGCGCGCCGCCTCCTCCGCAACGCTGCGCAGGACAATGCGCTGCCGGTCGCTCGAATCGCCCGTATAGGAGCGCGGTGCCTTGCCCGTCAGCGCCCGCACAGTCGCAATCATACCGCCGTGGTAGGCGTTGTAGTCATCCGAGCTGAACATGTGCGTCTCACGCGTATCCTCATTTTTTACCGTGACATCCAGCCCCGCCATGCGGCGCTGAAAGACCTCCGGATCATACGCACGCGCCAACCCGTCGCCGCCATATGCCGTTCCCGAGAACCGCGTATAGACCGCGGCAAGATCGTCGAGGGTCTCCCATGCCTTTGACTCGAGCAGGTCAGCGACACCTGCGCCATACACCCCCGGCGGATCGCCAAAGATGCGTACGGAGGCACGTTCCCACGCGCTCTCCTGCGTCTCGCCCTGCTCCTTAAGCCATGCCATATCGGAGAGGACGTGCTTGCGCACATAGTTCTCCGCATCGCTTTCCTCGAGATCGCGCACCATGCGCACTGCCTGATCCACCCAGCGTATGGCGTTCGGCACTGCATCACGGAACAGCCCGCTGATGCGTGCCGTCACGTCGATGCGCGGTCGCTGGAGCTCTGCGAGGGGGATGATCTCAAGCCCGCAGACACGCTGCGACGGACGCCGCCAGACAGGGCGCACGCCCATGAGATAGAAGAGCTCCGCGATACACTGTCCATGACTGCGCATGTTCGAGCCCGCCCAGAAGACGATGCCGACCGCCTCGGGATAGCGCCCCTCATCGCTGATATACTGCTCGATGAGCGCATCCCCCAGCTGTTTGCCATACTCCCATGCAGCGGGCGTCGGCATACAGCGCGGATCGAGCCCGTAGAAATTGCGCCCCGTCGGCAGTACATCGACGCCGTTTGTCGTCGGTGCGCCCGCAGGGCTCGGCTCGATGTAACGCCCCGTGAGAGCACGCAGCGTCTCCGTGATCTCCCCCTCCGTGCGGCGCAGGCGCGGCACCATATCCTCCACGACCTCATGCAGCGCATGGGCAAAGGCGGCGTACATCTCCTCCGAGGAGCCGGCTATCACGGGCAGCTCCATCGCCCGCGCGACGGCCTCCGGTGCATAGTCATGCGCTGCGAGGAAGGAGATGAGCGCACGCATCTCCTTCTCGACCATATCCAGCTTTCGCCCGTAGGTCATCCCGTCTGCCGTCATGCGCTCGCTGTGTGTGAGCAGCTCCTCATAGTCGTACCCCGACTGCTCGACAACGAGACGGACGAGGGATTTCTCCCCACCATGCTCCATGCGCACGAGCGCGCACAGAAAATCGATCAGCGCCTCGCCCGCAGGCGCACGTCCGAGGATGTGCAGCCCCGTGCGAATCTGCATATTCTTGAGGTCGGTCACATAGTTGTGGAGGGCATCGGCATAGTCGTCAAAGGAATCGCCTTCGTCGATTTCCCCCTCGAAATGACAGGCGGCAGCTTTCTCACGGACAAGCTCCTGCGCCGCCTCGATGTTGTCCGGCTGTGCTGCACGAAAATGGACGTACTCATCAAGAGCCTGTTCCAGTTCCTCGATCTCCTCAAACTCCCCCGCGAGCTCCATCGGCGGCGAGAGGTGACTGATGAGGCACGCCGCACCGCGCCGCTTTGCCTGAATCCCCTCCCCGACAATCGTGATCCAGTAGGGATAGATATCCGGCAGGTCGCCCAGCGACACATCCGGCCAGCAACGGTTCGAGAGCGCCGTGCTCTTGCCCGGCAGCCACTCGAGAGAGCCGTGCGTCCCGACGTGAATGACCGCATCCGCCTGCCAGATGTCGCGGAGCCAGTGATAGTAGCCGATGTAGTGGTGTGTGGGAGCGGCGTCCGGCGAGTGGAGCAGCTTGCCGGGATCCTCGCCAAAGCCGCGCGGGGGCTGCACCGTGATGAAGAGATTCCCGTTCAGCGTGCCCGGGATAAGCAGTGTTCCATCGTAATTGAACACATCACCGGGCGCATCACCCCAGTCTCGCTCGAGCTGTGTGCGTACCTGTTCCGGCAGCTCCGTGAAAAAGACGCCGTACTGCGCTGCTGTCAGCTGTCCATCGGCAGACTTTGCCTGTTCCGTCGTCATAAAGCGGCGATCATTTGTCGCGTGATCCGTCAGCAGCTTCATGAACGCCTTGCTGCTCTCCGGGATCTCCTCCATGACGTAGCCCGCCCGCTCCATTGCCCTCAGCAAAGAGAGCACGCTCTCGGGCGAGTCCAACCCTGCCGCGCTGCCGATGTTTGCATTCGTCGCGGGATAGTTGTGGAAAACAATCGCGACTTTCTTCTCCGCGTTCGGCTTATGACGCAGCGCTGCCCATTTCCGTGCCTTGCGTGCCATCCGCTCCATGCGTTCATCCAGCGGCGCATAGCTGACCTCGCCGGCCTCATCGCGTACCTTTGCCGCAATCGGAACGGCGTGGATCACACCGTCAAACTCCGGCATGGCGACGCTCATCGAGACCTCCATCGGATCGAGCCCCGCCGGAGAGCGCTCCCACTCCTCCTTTGGCGCGAGAACGGTATACGCCTCAAGAACGGGCACACCGAGCGCATAGAGATCCTCGATGCGCGTGCCGCCCGCCTTGATGGAGAACTTCATCGTGCTGATGATAACATCGACGTAGGGCTGTCCATCCCTGCAAAAATATTTTTCGATTGCTTCCATCAGGGTCGGAGATTCCACGCGTGCGTCGCGATAGGCGTTTGAGAACACGGCGACTGCGTTCATCCCCTCCGCCTCAATCGCACGGATGAGTGCCGTGTGATAGGTAAAATCTCCCGTAATCCACTCCGAGCGATAGAAGATCACGCCGACCGTCGGGCGTCCCTCCACGTAATGCGCGCCGAGATAGCCCACTATGTCCTCGGGATCTCCCGCCCATGCCGGATGATAGACACCATTCCATGCGAGCGGTGCAGGCGGCTCTGCAGTGCAGGAAAGCCCTCCGAACGCTCTGCCGAGCCAGCGGAAGAGATTGCACATATTCGCCTCGCCGTCATAGCGAAAATACGCCCACGTCCGCTGAATTTGCTCCTCCGAGAAGCCATACGTCACCTTGTCATGCTCCGCATTGTCCACGACAATCAGATGCAGCATCCGACGTTTCTGCAAATCACGCGACGCCTGCTTCAAAAAGTCGTTGTCCAGCCCTGTGCCCATCCAGAGAAAGAGATGGAGATCCGCTGCCGCGCGCATTTCCTCCCAGCGATCCATGCCGTCGACGGCGCACACACGTACCTCCGGCTCTTCCATATACGCTGCACAGCGGCGTGCGAGCACATGCATGCGCAGGATGTTGGTGTAGACTGCAATCCTCATATCGTACCGCTTTCTTCCGATAGCTTTTCTGCCCTTGCACAAACAGAATCCACAAGAAATCGTGCCATTTTTTTCATGTTGTCCTCTTCATCCTGCTTCTCAACAGGCAGCGGAACGTCTGCACATCGTGCCATCTCCATGAGAAAATGCGCCCCCATCGCACGCGTCTCCTCCTCCGTGAGCAGCCCCCACAGAAACTCATCGCAGAGATGGATATAGCTCACACCGAGGGCAAAGACGCCCGGACATTCCCCGATTTCGTGGAGAATCTGTAAGAACCGTGGTTTGATGAGGTGCACCGTCTGCTCTCGCTCCTCATAGTCACGCCAGAGAGAATCTCCGGTGATGCCGAAGCGACGCAGACGGCGCAGAAGATTGTGCTGGCGCGCAGGGGTCAGCCCCGACTGCTTGCCGAGCGTCTCCTTGACCGCAGCCATGACTGACTGTCCGATCAGTTCGCCGAGTTTGGAGTGCTTGCCCGCTCCCTCGAAGTACAGCGGCGACTCTGTATTGGCGACGACGATGGTCTGATCCGTGCCCGATCCTGTGGCAAGCCCGCAGGAGTAACGGCTCTCCGCCATGAGCTCCTGCAGTGCGGCCGTCTTTGCCTCCGTGCAGGTAACGAGTGCCCGCGCGAGAATGCCCGGCGGCAGATCGGCGTCGATCACGAGGATGATGTTGATCGTTCCGCATTTCTTCGGAACCGTCTTGTAGTACGATGTCGGATCGCCAACACGCCCGCCGTTGGTCTCCACGCCTCCCGTGACAATGGCCGTGACCGTGAGCTCCTTATAGCTGCGTGACTGTACGGAGACGTTCTCCATCTGTGCCGCAGTCCCCATCCCCGTGCTGCGATCCGGATCCACACCAATGCGCTGTGCAACAATACGCATACTCTCCACATAGGTGTCTGCAAAGCTCTCACAGGGCATCCCTGCGCCCTGTGTCATATCGCGGTTGAACACCGCGGTGAAATCCTCGTGGTACCCCCCGTTGTATAGTGACGTGCTGAGTACCTTGCGCGCACCGGCAAAAAACAGTGCGATGCTCTTGTCGTATCGGTAGGCGATGTCCCCCGTTGTCAGCTTTACCAGTTCCACGATGTTGCCAACCTCCTAGTCACATCGACACGCCGCGGGATGCGCGGACAATCTCAAGCACGCCCTCCGCCGAGAGCTGCTCCAAGGTGTAATATCGTGCGTCCATGCGGCGGGCGAGCTCCGGCGCAATACCGACGCGCGGGACGGCGCGCTCCGTATCAAGGACAAGACTGAGCGCCTGTGTCCCGGCAACCTCCTCCGCCGCCTGCAGGGCGCGCTGCACGCCTGCGTCCCCCTCTTTGGCGTTCGTCCGACCATCCGTCACCAGTACGAGAACATTTTTCCCGCCGCCCCTGCGCTCCAATTCATGCAGCATCTGCAGGGCATGGGCAAGCCCCTCGGCAAGCGGGGTTCGTCCGCCCGTCGGCAGCGCGCGCAGCTGCTTTTCCGCCAGTTCCACGCTGCGCGTCATCGGCAGGAGGGTCTCTGCACGATCGCGCCGAAAGACAATGAGCCCCACGCGATCCCGCTTTTGATACGCCTCCTGCAAGAGGGATAGAATCGCGCCCTTCACCGTGCGCATACGCTCACGTGCGCCCATCGAGCCGCTGGCATCGACGAGGAAGAGAATGTTCGCTGCTGTGCGCTTTGCCCGTACCCAGACGCGCACATCCTCGGGGCGAATGACAACCGCCGGACTGCCATGGCGGATATGCTGATGGGGTGCGGCTGCGCGCAGTGTCGCAGAGAGTGCGAGATTGGGGCGGCGGCCGGCACGCGGCATCTCCGTTCGCAGCCCGCGCCCATCCGCTGTATGCGTTTGGAGGATGTCACGCTTGCCGCTCTTTCCGCCCTGTGCACGCATCGTCATGGAGAGAAGCGAGAGCCGTGCCATGACGCCTTCGAGCGGGGCAGAAATGCGATCTTCCTCATCAGCACGGGGAGAGTCCTCCGACGGTGATGCATCATCCGTCTCATCCTGCGAGGCGTTCTGCTGTTCATCGCCCTGCATGGACTCCTGCCGCTCATCCGCTGCGCCCTCATCCTGCGGCGGAAGCGGATCCTGCGCGTCATCCGGTACATCGCTATTGCCCTGCTCCGGCACATTTGCATTGTCATGCGGTGGCTGCTGTTCCTCCGGCGGGCGGCTCATCCGATGCACGAGTACGAACTCCGCCGCCTCCTCCACATCCACGGGCATAACGAATGCTCTGCCCGCGAGCGCCGCAAGCGCACGCGCCGCCTCGATGAGATAGATCTCCGCATGGTTTCCGACACAGTGCGCACGCAGGACGCAGGCGGCCGCAAAGTGCAGAATGGCAGACGGCACCGCCACGCGCGGCAGGAGTTCACGTGCACGGCAAATCGAGGCTGCAAATTCCTCCTCCTGCGTGGCATAGGACGCACGAAACGCCGCCGGGTCGCGCTCAAAGGCGAGCACCCGTGCGGCGATCTCCCCGCGCTGTGCAGGGTCAGTCACATCCTCCATCGACACAAAAAGTCCGAAGGCATCCAGCAGCGTGGGGCGGAGCGTCCCCTCTGCGGGATCCATCGTGCCGACAGGGGTATAGGAAACTTCTTCGGTAAATGAAAGCCCGTCTCGCTCAAGGCGAAAGAATCGATCCTCCGCACATTTCAGAACCGTGGACAGAATGTCCTCGCGCAGGAGATTCACCTCGTCCATATAGAGGAAGGTATTGCGTGCACGATGAAGAAGCCCGTGCCGCAGGCGTCGTTCTCCCTGCTGCAGGGCAGCCTCCATGTCGATCGTGCCGAAGATCATATCCTCCGACGCACCGAGCGGCAGTTCCGCCATGCGTCCCGTCACCGTAAAGGGTGCTGCCGCACGGACAAGGACGGATTTTGCCGTTCCGCTCGTACCGGAGATCAGGAGGGCGCCGGCACGCGGGTTCACCAATACAGCCGCAAGTGCGCGTGTCGCGTGCTCCTGCCCGACCACAGCCGTCAGTGGATAATGCGGGATATTCAAGTCTTGCCTCCGAAATGCGATTTACACAGATTCTCCTAAGATCGCATCCACCGCGCTCCAGTCGACCGCCTCTTCCTCAAAGGGACGACGACGCATACGGTGTGCGAGGACCAGTCGGCTGACGCGCAGCAAATCCTCTGCCGTGACAGCAGTTCGTCCGGCAAGTGCCGCGTGGGCAATTCCTGCCTTGATGAGGGTAATATCGGCACGATGCCCATCAACGCCGAGCGTCAACGAGACCTGCGCCGCCAGCCCAAGAATGTCGTCGGGCACTGCAACAGCGGCAACGCGCCGACGTGCCGTGACAATCTGCGTACGCAGCTGCTCCTGCTCTGTTGCGTATGTCGCGGCAAAGGCATCTGCATCCCGCTCGTAGGCAATCCGACGGCGGATCACCTCCACGCGGCTTTCGGCATCCTGCTCCCCCGCAACAGTCACCGAGAGCGCAAAGCGATCGAGAAGCTGCGGGCGGATATCCCCCTCCTCCGGATTCATCGTACCAATGAGGACAAACCGTGCCGGGTGCGCATAGGAAATCCCCTCGCGCTCCACGGTGTTGACGCCCATTGCAGCCGAGTCGAGCAGGATATCGACGATATGGTCCTCAAGCAGGTTGATCTCATCCACATAGAGGATATTGCGGTTCGCGGCCGCCAGAATGCCGGGCTCGAACGCCTTGCGTCCATGCTGGATCGCCGCCTCCATGTCGAGTGTCCCGACCACACGGTCCTCTGTCGCACTGACGGGCAGCTCCACCACGCACATCGGAACTTCTTCCTGCAGCAGTTTCCCCTCTGCGCTTCTCTCTTGACAGGCATCACAGTAGAGCTCGGGACGTGCGGGATCACAGTGACAGGCACAGCCGCGCACGGCGTGCAGATCCGGCAGGAGCGCAGCGGCAGCGCGTACGGCAGTGGATTTTGCCGTTCCCTTCTCTCCCTTGATGAGCACACCGCCGAGAGAGGGCATGACTATACTGAGGAGAAGAGCCGTCTTCATCTCTTCCTGCCCAACGATGGCAGTAAACGGGTAGGTTGCCCTCTTCTTCATTCGTACTTCCTTTCATAGGGAATGTTCATCCGCAGTATCATTCGCATCAGCTGTGAACGCAGGTCCTCTGCCTTTGGACAAAAGCCCGAGGCAAGCGTCGCTGTCATGTTGACACTGCTTTTTGAAACACGTCAAGCAGCATCTATTCATCAACTGCCGTGATGTGCGCATCATTCGGCAGATAAAAAGCATCCCCATAGACCCGATAGGCGATCTCCTGCACGCCGTAGACAAAATCCTGCGAGCAGTTGTAGAGGAAACATGAACGTGGCGTGACGAGATGCCCCTCGCGCAGTGCCTTGAGTGGCTGCAGTGCCGGGTCCTCTGTATAACTGCGGATATAGCTATCCAGCCACGCCTGCCCCTTCCACGGATAATCCGGCAGGAACAGGATATCGGGATTGATGGCAAGGATGACTTCTTTCGTCACCTCCTGTCCGTTGCGCAGTCCATAGGCCGAAACACCATTGATAACCCCTGCATGGTGACAGGCATCATCAAAACTGGATCCAATGCCCCCATACGTACTCATGAGGGAAAGAAAAACGACGCTCTTGCGCTCGCTTTCCGGAATGGATTGCACCTTCTCCGTGATCTCGGAAAGTTTCTCATCCATTTTGCGCAGTAAAATATCGCCGCGTCGGCTCTCTCCGATTGCGTCCGTTGTGAGACGAACAAGATCCCGCACCTCCGCCAGATTGTGCGGTCCCCGTCCAACCACGACGTTGAGCCCCGACTCTCGCAGAGGATCGGCGAGTTCGAGATACTGCCAGTCCGCTATCAAGACAATGTCCGGATGGAGGGAGACGATGTACTCCACGCTGGGCCGCTGTATCGTTTTCTCAACCTGCTCCGCAACCTCAACCATATTGGAGTTGATCGGATCCTTCATGCTCGCGTTGACGGCGGCCATGCGCTCCGGCGGAGCAACGGAAAGAACGATCTGATCGAGCGTCGAAGACAGCGTAACGATACGCTGCGGCGGCGTGTCGAAGTGCACGGTACGCCCCGTAATATCCGTAACCGAGTACCCCTCCGTCGCTACCGTCTGCCCCGTCTCTGCTCTGCCGCAGGCGGTAAGCAGCTGCACAGCACAGATGAGGAGCACGACTGACACGATCGCCGGTATACGCTTTGCGGCTCCCATAGAATCTCCCTTCCAATCCACTGCTCAGGAGCCTGCCGCCCTCATCGCCGCACGCTTCAGTGCACATTCGGCAGCGGAGACGGCGGGAGGTCCCTGCCCAGCCCTGCGCGCATAGCACGCGCCGCCGCAGGCGGAAAAATCCGCACACGTCCTGCAGAACACCATGGCATTCTGCATCTCCTGCGCCACCTCTTTCTGGCGCTGCACATCAATGCCACGTTCCACATTGCCGAGCAGAAAGTGCGCATCGCCGACGAAGGAGGAACAGGCGTAGATGTTCCCGCGTGCGTCAACGTGTACCCCTGCCCCGTTCATCGCGTGGCAGTGGGAAAACCCGCCGCCTGTGCGCCGGGCAAGACACGCCGCCTGCTCCATCTGGGTGATCGCCATCGTGCGGCCGGTCATTCGCCCGAGTTTGTGATTCAGTGCAAAAACCGCTTCCATCGCCTGCGCCATGTCCTCCGCCCGTGCGCTGCGAACGGCAGAGCCCCGCCCCTGCGGCCGCAGAAGATCAAAGCCCACACGGCGCACATTGCCGAGATAGTACGCCATCTCGACAACACCGGAAAGCTCTGCAACATTGTCCGCTGTGACGACTGTGGTCAGGCCGATCTCAATGCCACACTGCGCAAGCTGACGAATCCCTGCGACAACATCCGCTGCCGTACCTCTGCCGTCAGGATAACAGCGAAGTGCATCGTGCACAGCAGGTCTGCCGTCAAGGCTGACGCCAATCCCAATGCGCGCACTGCGCAGAAACGTCGCCGTCTCCTCGGTCAGCAATGTCCCGTTGGTCTGCAAATCCATGCGTGCCGGGATACGATTGCTGCGCACGTAGTCTGCCATCTGACGCAGCAGCGGCAGTGCAAGGAGAGGTTCTCCGCCCGAGAACTGCAGGATAAAGGGCATTTTGCCCGCCGCCGCGAGGTCGATGGCACGCCGCGCCGTCTCCCATGTCATCGTGTGCCTGTCCTGCGCTGTGGCATAGCAGTAGCGACACGCGAGATTACAGTTTCCGGTAAGGCTCATGACGAGCATGCGCAGCGGCACCGCCCCGAGCCCCTCACTGTTCATCGGCAAAGCGCTCCGGATAGACCGCGCGCGCCAGTGCGTAGACAGCATCTGCCGCATTCTGTGAAGTATTGTAACGATACCGATCCGGAACTGCATAGAGGTGATTTTCCTGCACGGCCTTCACATGGATAAACAAGGTGTCGCTGCAGAGTTTCTCGCGAAATTCCTCCGTTGTTTTCCCCTCCGTACTCCACGTCGGCAGAAGGAATACGTCGGGATTAAGTGCGACGACCTGCTCCATCGAGACCGCAGTCGTCGCCGTCAGCCCTGCCATCGCCACACCATTGCGCAGGGAGGCACGGCGGCACATATCGTCAAAGAGCCCATCCTTGCGTCCAAACACACCGCTGAACGCAAATGCAACTACGATGGGGCGCTCCTCCTCCGGGATATCTCCAACACGTCGCTCTACATCAACGAGAAGGGCACGCTTTTCGGCAATGAGTGCGGCAGCATTTTCCTCCTGTCCAATCAGGCGTCCAACCGTCTCAATGCGCGTAAAGATGTCCTCGAGGTTGTTCGGCGTACGTGAGACAAAGACGGGAATCCCCAAATCGCGCAGGCTGTCCACCAGCTCCTTCGGTATGCCGTCAATCGCAAGGACAAGATCTGGATCCAGTGCCGCAACGCGCTCCGGACTTCTGTCCTTGAGTTTGACGGATACGGCGCGTGACTCTTCCGTCATGCAGGATATTCCCGGATCATCCACCGTGGAGGTGAGCCCCGCGATCTGCTCCGGCGGAGCGATCCCAAGGAGAATCTCATCCATCCCCCGTCCCAGTGACACGATCCGATG
>ERZ772979.652-NODE-652-length-23134-cov-15.515100_pt1 | contig 23134 bp, 20 predicted proteins | sample MGYA00511130_ERZ772979 | MGnify/ENA primary metagenome ERZ772979 (study PRJEB29015, sample SAMEA2738103) | human oral metagenome | biome: human oral; feature: human-associated habitat; material: saliva | place: China | collected 2186 ... | reverse complement strand
AGTTCCACTTCGATCAAGTTAAGCACGTTTTGACACTCTATGGACCTGTTTTTGGGTTTTAAAAATAGAGGGTTTTCTGGCTTAATCTTGACAAATTTTCTCAAAAAGAGTATGATGATTGCAATAATACTCGGAGGTAAGGGAGACATGAACAACTAAGTCTATCAAATAAAGAACCTTTATTTAGTAGATCTTGTTTCTGTCTCTTTTTTGTGTGCTCTTTTTCTGCTGGATTTTCAGCCCTTTTAAAAGAGTTTTTTTGACATAGACGATTGGCTCTACTAGGTAAAGTAGAGCTTTTTGTTATGCACTATGGACATTCTAGAAAGGGCAATAATATGATAAAAATCAATCATCTGACCATTACACAAAACAAAGATTTAAGAGACCTTGTTTCCGATTTAAACATTACCATCCAAGACGGAGAAAAAGTCGCTATTATAGGCGAAGAAGGAAATGGAAAATCAACCTTACTACGAGCTTTAATAGGGGAAGCTTTGCCTGATTTTACTATCAAGGGCGACATCCAGTCTGACCTTCAGTCCATAGCCTACATTCCCCAACATCTCCCTGAAGAACTGAAAAAAAGATCTCTGCAGGACTACTTCTTTTTGGATCCTGCTGATTTAGACTACAGTATCCTCTATCGTTTTGCGGAGGAGTTGCACTTTGACAGCAGTCGTTTTGCAAGTGATCAAGAAATTGGTAGTCTCTCGGGTGGTGAAGCTTTGAAAATTCAGCTCATCCATGAATTTGCCAAACCCTTTGAGATTTTATTTTTAGATGAACCTTCAAATGACCTGGATATAGAGACGGTTGATTGGCTAAAAAAACAGATACATAAAACCAGACAAACCGTTATTTTCATTTCTCATGATGAAGATTTTCTCTCTCAAACTGCAGACACCATTATCCACTTGCGACTGGTCAAGCATCGGAAAGAAGCGGAAACGCTAGTCGAGCATTTAGACTATGATCGCTATAGTGAGCAGAGAAAGGCTAATTTTGCCAGACAAAGTCAGCAAGCTGCTAACGACCAGAGAGCCTATGATAAAACCATGGAAAAACATCGCCGAGTTAAGCAAAATGTAGAAACTGCACTTCGAGCTACCAAAGACAGTACTGCTGGTCGCCTATTGGCTAAAAAGATGAAAACTGTTCTCTCTCAAGAAAAACGCTTTGAAAAGGAAGCTCAGTCCATGATCCAAAAGCCACTTGAAGAGGAACAAATCCAACTTTTCTTTTCAGACATCCAACCATTACCTGCTTCTAAAGTCTTAATCCAACTGGAAAAAGAAAATTTATTCATTGGCAAGCGCATTTTAGCTCAGGAGTTACGACTAACAGTCCGTGGTCAAGATAAAATCGGCATTATCGGTCCCAATGGCGTTGGCAAATCCACTCTTTTAGCAAAGTTACATCAACTACTAAGCGGCAAAAGAGAGATTTCGCTTGGTTTTATGCCACAAGATTACCAAGAAACACTGCAATTGGATTTATCTCCAGTAGCCTATCTCAGCCAAACTGGGGAAAAAGAGGAACTACAGAAAATCCAATCTCACTTAGCTAGTCTTAATTTCAGCTATCCAGAGATGCACCACCAAATCCACTCCTTATCTGGAGGTCAACAAGGAAAACTCCTTCTTTTGAATTTAGTTCTGCGAAAACCAAACTTTCTCCTTCTGGATGAACCCACACGAAATTTTTCTCCAACTTCTCAACCAGAAATCAGAAAACTCTTTGCCACTTATCCTGGTGGTCTCATCACTGTTTCACATGATCGACGTTTCTTAAAAGAAGTCTGTACGAGTATCTATAGTCTGACAGAGCCTGGTTTAGAAGTAGTGGATTTACAAGATCTTTAACTTTTGGAAATAAAACATCCAGAGGAAAACCTCTGGATGTTTTTTACATATTTTTCAAACGTTCAATCCGCTCTGAAATGGGCGGATGAGTATAAAATAGTTTTTTCAAGAAACCTCGTTTTTGAGGATCATTGATATAAAGCGCACTACTAGCATCATCCACATGATGAGTCATTGGTTGACTATTTTCTAGTTTAAGGAGGGCATTGATCATTCCCTGAGGATTGCGTGTTAATTCCACACTTGAAGCATCCGCTAAAAATTCTCGTTGGCGAGAGATAGCTAACTGCACCAAAGTTGCTGCAAGAGGCGCTAGAACGATGGCTAGGAGAGAAACAACTAACATAATCACTTCAAGTCCTCCACTATCACGGTCATTACTTCTACGACCGCGACTAGCTCCACCCCACCACATCATACGACCAGCCATACTCGATAAAAGGGTGATGGCACTGGCAAGAGCAACAGCAATGGTAGAGATTCGAATATCTAAGTTGCGAATATGACTAACTTCATGCCCGATTACAGCTTCTAACTCCTCACGATTCATGATATCTAGAAGTCCTGACGTCGCTGCAACAGCAGCATTTTGAGGATTCGAACCTGTAGCGAAAGCATTCAAACCCGGGTCATCAATTACATAAACTCGTGGCATAGGAATCTGCGCCACCATTGCCATATCCTCGACAACATGATAGAGAACAGGTTCTTCATTCCTATCAACTTCACGCGCACCATTCATGCTCATGACAATCTCTGTAGATTGAAAAATCATGGTCAAGGCATAGATGAAACCGATAATCATAGCTACGGTCACGCCCCAGATACCTGAGTTCAAGAAGAGAAAACCAACCGCATAACCAACTATGGCTAGCAAAAGAAAGAAAACAATTAAAAGAATCCAAGTTTTACGTTTATTACTAGCAATTTGTTTGTACAGCATCTTAGTCACCTAAACCATTAAAATCAACTCTAGGCACAGCCTTTTCTTCTTCTGGAGTTTGAAGGAAATCCGCTGCCTTGAAGCCAAATATAGCTGCAACCAGATTACTTGGGAAAGTTTCTAATTTAACATTGTAGTTGCTCACGACACTATTATAGAGCTGACGTGAATAAGAAATTTTATTTTCTGTGTTAGTCAGTTCTTCTTGTAAGTGAGCAAAATTGCTACTAGCCTTCAAGTCAGGATAATTCTCTGCAACCGCAAAAATACCAGATACCTGACGAGTCAGTGCATCACTAGCTTTCATGGCTTCTGCAGGTGTAGTTGCTGCAGCTACTTGCCTACGGAGTTCAGCAACTTTTTCTAGGGTTGCACCTTCATACTTTGCATATCCTCTCACAGTTTCAATCAAGTTCGGTAAGAGATCATTTCGACGCTTCAACTGAACATCAAGCTGGCTCCAAGCTTCCTTAGTTTGCATACGATTTTTTACTAATCTATTGTAGCAATCAATAACCAAAAAAATAATTAGAGCAAGAAGTCCATAAAAAATCCAATACATCATAAAGCTCCTTTCTGCCTTTTGATTAGTACAAGTATATCAAATTTCCATATTTTTTGGTAAAATAAGATGACATCAAAGAAGGATACAACTATGAAACCAGAAACTTTTTATACATTACTTGCTGAACAAAATATTGTTCTTACTGACCAGCAAAAAGCACAATTTGAGCGCTATTTTGAACTCTTAGTCGAGTGGAACCAAAAAATCAACCTGACTGCAATTACTGAAAAGGAAGAAGTTTATCTCAAGCATTTTTATGATTCGATTGCACCTATCCTGCAAGGGTTGATTGAAAATCAGGAAATTAAGTTATTAGATATTGGTGCTGGTGCTGGATTTCCAAGCCTTCCTATGAAAATTCTTTACCCTCAGTTAGATGTAACCATTATTGACTCTCTAAACAAGCGAATCAACTTCCTTAATCTCTTAGCACAAGAGTTAGACTTAGAAAATGTTCACTTCTACCATGGACGTGCAGAAGATTTCGGTCAAAACAAGAATTTTCGTGCCCAGTTTGATATCGTCACAGCTCGAGCAGTTGCTCGTCTGCAGGTCTTATCTGAATTAACCATTCCTTTTCTAAAAGTCGGTGGCAAATTACTGGCACTCAAGGCAAGCAATGCACCCGAGGAATTGACAGAGGCAAAAAATGCTCTTAACCTTCTCTTTAGCAAAGTTGAGGACAACATCAGCTATACTCTTCCCAATGGAGACCCTCGCTATATTACTGTGGTAGAAAAGAAAAAAGAAACTCCAAATAAATACCCAAGAAAAGCAGGTATGCCAAATAAACGTCCGCTTTAAAGGAATTATACATAAATCTGCAGAATCAACCTCGCTTTCTTATTTCTAGGCTCAGGAAAAATTCGTTTACAAAACGAATTTTTTCTGCTATACTATCCTAAGCAAAGGTTTTTAATGTCATCCCGTGAGGTGACGAAGACGCAGATATACATAACATTCATTAAAATGTGGTCAATTATTTTTTAATGAAGTCTTACTCTGAGAGCCTATTGCTGTAAAATAATGGGCTCTTTTTTGATGCCCAAAAGTGAGGTATTTATGAAACAAGAATCAACTGTTGATTTGTTATTAGACGTCGACCAACGTCCTTCTGCTGGTAAGGGAATTCTTCTTAGCTTCCAGCACGTTTTTGCTATGTTTGGTGCAACAATTTTGGTCCCACTGATTTTGGGAATGCCTGTATCCGTTGCCCTCTTTGCTTCAGGGGTTGGTACCCTCATCTATATGATTGCAACAGGTTTTAGAGTTCCTGTTTATCTTGGTTCTTCTTTCGCCTTTATTACAGCCATGTCACTTGCCATGAAAGAAATGGGTGGTGATGTATCTGCTGCTCAGACAGGGGTTATCCTGACTGGTTTTGTTTATGTCCTTGTTGCTGCAAGTGTTCGCTTCGCAGGTACAAAATGGATTGATAAACTCTTGCCTCCAATCATTATCGGACCAATGATCATCGTTATCGGTCTTGGACTTGCAAGTTCTGCTGTAACCAACGCTGGCCTTGTCGCAGACGGCAACTGGAAAAACGCTCTTGTAGCAGTCGTTACTTTCTTGATTGCTGCTTTTATCAATACGAAAGGAAAAGGTTTCCTTCGTATTATTCCTTTCCTCTTTGCCATTATCGGTGGATATCTCTTTGCGCTAGCGCTCGGCTTGGTTGACTTCACTCCTGTTCTGCAAGCTAACTGGATTGAAATTCCTGGCTTCTACCTACCATTCAATACAGGTGGTGCCTTCAAACAATACGACCTTTACTTTGGTCCTGAAACAATCGCCATCTTACCAATCGCTATCGTAACCATTTCTGAACATATCGGTGACCACACCGTTCTAAGTCAAATCTGTGGACGCCAATTCTTGAAAGATCCAGGTCTTCACCGCACCCTTCTCGGTGATGGTATCGCAACTTCTGTTTCTGCCTTCCTTGGTGGACCAGCAAATACAACTTACGGTGAAAATACAGGGGTTATTGGTATGACTCGCATCGCTTCTGTCTCTGTTATCCGTAACGCTGCTTTTATCGCTATCGCCCTTAGCTTCCTTGGTAAATTTACTGCCTTGATTTCTACAATTCCAAACGCTGTACTTGGTGGTATGTCAATCCTTCTATACGGGGTTATCGCAAGCAACGGTTTGAAAGTCTTGATCAAGGAACGTGTTGATTTTGGTCAAATGCGTAACCTAATCATCGCAAGTGCCATGTTGGTACTTGGACTTGGTGGAGCAATCCTTAAACTTGGACCTGTTACACTTTCTGGTACTGCTCTCTCAGCTATGACAGGTATCATCTTGAACTTGATCTTGCCATACGAAAACAAAAATTAAATATTTAAATATCTAAATATCTAAACATAAAAAATCCACTCAAATAAAGAGTGGATTTTTTATGACCTTTTTGGAGTCTGTTTCTTTTCTAACATTAAATCCTTCAAAGAAATAATAATCACAGCCAGTAAAATCATTGCCATACCTAGAAAATCTACAGGATAAAAAATATCTCCCATAATCATAAAGGCAAAAAATACTGCAGAAATGGGCTCAATCGAAGCTAGAAGGCTAGACTTGACTGGTCCAATGATACTGGCACCTTTAAGAAAGGCAGTATAGGCAAAGACCGTTCCTATCAGAATGATTCCTGCAAAAGCTAGAAAGATATCAAAAGATAAGGGAATACTAGCCCCGATAATCCCTGTAAAAGGCACTGCTAGAAAACCTGAGATCATCATTCCCACACCGATGACCAAAATACTCCCCCACTTTTGAATCAAATTAATGGGTAAAATAATATAAAGAGCATAGGTCAGAGCTGAGAATAAGCCCCAGAAGAGTCCAGCTGGTGTCATAGAAAGCTGATCCAACTGCCCATGGGTTGCAATGAGAAAGGTCCCACCTATAGCCAAAATCATAGAAATAATTTCAGCTATAGTAGGCGTTACCCTATCTTTTATACAAGTATAAGCTAAGATTCCAACTGGACAGACATACTGTAAGACCGTCGCTGTTCCAGCATTTGTCTCCTGAATAGCTGATAAATAGGCCAATTGATTTAAAAAGAGCCCAAACAAAGAAAATGACAAGAGAGAAAACAGACTTGATTTATCTTTTAGAAAAGATATGAATTGCTCCTTAGACTTGATATAGGACAAAAGAACCAAAAGGAGTCCTGCAATAATCAAACGGATATTGGTTAAAACAAGAGCAGAAATTCCATGAGCCATTAAGTATTGACCGCTAGTCCCTGATAGACCCCATGCGATACCTGCAATCACTGTAAAAAGAGTTCCTTTTAACGCTTTAGACATGGCCCCTCCCTAGTCTGCTTCACGAATCAAGTCCATGACCTGATTACGATCCAATATCCACTGAGCACGCTCATCTTTCTCATAGGTTCGGTTAGATAAAAAGATTGCCGCCTCTTGTTTCTGTCGATTCCACATGATAAAAGTTCCAGTATAACCTGTGTGATCCAGCCAATCACCTTCTACATTCCAAGCCAATGAACGTTCCTTGTCATCCAAGTCTGAATAATTTTGACTTAAGTCTTCAGCAAAGGAATCCTGTAAATAATGCTCTAGGAAGATTTTTAAATCATGAACAGTTGAAAATAAACCTGCACTCCCAGCGTGTCTACCTAGTAAACGCGCCTTGGGATCATGTACCACTCCTGCTTTCTGACCACGAACCGTTGGAACAGCACTGCTAACTGGACCAAACCGAGTTTCCTTCATTCCCCAAGGATTCAAAACTTGCTCTTGTAAAATCTGATCCAAGACCTTTTCAAAATAAGATTCTAAAAGAAAACCTAGTAAGAGAAAGTGCACATCTGAGTATAGAAAAGCTCTTTTCTCTCGACGATTCAGATGAAACATAGCTTCTCTTAACTGGTCTGCTGAAAGCTGATCTCTATTAGGAATAAAAGGATCTAAATCCGTTGCATGCGTCAGTAACTGTCGAATGGTGATATCTGGGTAATCCGCCTCTGGTAGATAAGCTATTATGGACTGGTCTAACTCGATTTTTCCTTCCTTCCACAAGAAAGTTAAAACCGTCCCAACTCCAACGACCTTGCTCACACTTGCTAAATCATAGACCAACCCTTCACGCGTCTTCTCACCAATTTCAGGATTTGCTTTTCCTAGATACCAGTCTGACCAAACGCCATCCTGATAATACGCAAAAGAGGCACCAGGATAAATCCCTGCCTCAATTTGTTGCTCTATTTTTTGAATGATTTTTTGTTTCATACTGCTTCAAACCACAATTCGACATTGTTGGTATCCTTAGTTAGGAAGAACTTCTCAGATTTAGGAATAAAGTAACCTGTAGCTTCAAAACGTTGGCGAAGACTTGCTAGGTCAAGTTCTTTAACTTGGAATTTCAACATGGACAAGTCCCAAGTTACATTATTTTCAACAAGTAAATCACCGCCTTGAGCTTCTCTAAAAGCGATTCGATTTTCGATTTCTTCTTTTTCAAGTAGGCTGCTTGTATCTTCTGGCAAGTTAACTTCCACTGAGATTTCAAACGCCGTCAAATATTGCATGTTCTCGTCTTTTGAAAAAGCGACTTCTTCTTCAACCTTTTCCAAATCTCTAATATCATCTTCCGCATGAACAAGGACACAATCGCCTTCTGGAGAAAGAACCTCAAAAGCATATCCCTTGTTTCCTTTATAGAGTTGAGGAAGCTTTTCCATTCTAGCTAGTAGCGCTTCAATCTCAGATGGATTTTCTACTTTTACAATCAATCTAGCTAATTTTTTTACCCCTTCAACCTTACGGCTTCTCATACTTGGTGATTCTTCTAAAACTAACTTTTCAATGCCTGATTTGTCTCCAAGTGATAAGAAGGCAGACTCTTCAAGCAAGGGTTTCATACCCAAAGTCTCAATATAAAATGATTCATTTAAATTTCTATTATTTACCTTTAGCGTCGGGATCATACGCATAATTTGATTTACAATCATAAATTCCTCCAACATTTTTATTTTAAAGGATTTTATGATATTTTACAAGTTATTCAATAAAAAACTTTAACTATATTAACTCTTTAAATAAATCAACCCCTTCTGTCAGTAGAAGGGGAACTTATTTATTTTTACTAAAAATCCTGGTTTAGTTTTTCCATGAGAGTTCTGCCTGAAGACCATAGTGATCGCTAACTTGAGGACTTTGTTTGCCATCGAAAACTACTTGCAGACGCTCTACCTGAATATCTTTACTTGTAAAGACATAATCAATTCGTAGAGGTTCAGTATTTCCTTTCCAACCATCAATTTCAGGCGGAACGGTGTAGCTACCGCTTCTTTCTTTAGCAACTTCAAATGCATCTTGTAAGTTTAGTGGACTAGCTAAAATAGCTTGATAACCCTCTTGGCCTGCAGGATTATTGAAATCCCCTGCTAATAAGAGAGGCTTATTTAATTCTTTCAGAACTGCTTCAAAACGCGCCCATTCCTCTTGGAAGCCTTTATCCCACCAAGAGAGATGCACACTCGCAACAGCAAGTTCTTTACCTTCAACTACTGTTTCTGCTAAAGCAACTCGTCGTGTGTGGTAATCTGTCGGGTCATCCACATCTGAAACTAAAATCTCACGCGCTTCAATCGGTGTTTTAGATAAGATTGCAACACCTTCATGATAGCGGTCATAACCGATATGGTTATAAGCCCATGTCCAATAGTATTTGAGTCCTTTTCCAGCTAATTTCTCTACCAAGAGACGAACATAGTGGTCTTGATGAATTGGCTCAGCAGATGGTAATGGCTGATAAAGTGGACCAGCCTCTACTTGCTCTGAGGTGATTTCTTGGTTAATTTCCTGAAAACAAATCACATCATAATTGTTTTCAAGTATATCTTGCAACAAGAGCTGAAATTTTTCTTCAGGATCTTTTTCCATCCAACTATGAGTATTAAGGGTTAAAAACTTCATGCTTTTCTCCTATAAACAAGAGGTTGGAAAAATACTTCCAACCCCTAATCGATTACAATTCTACTTTAGCAACTGGTGTTTTAGCTGCAAGAGAACCTGTTTGCTCTAATTTAACTGATTTAATTGCATCGCCATTTGTAAAGACAACTACAGTTGTAGTTTCACGACCAGCTTCACGGATAGCACCTAAGTCAGCTGTGACAAGAAGATCACCAGCAGCAACTTGTTGTCCTTCAGCAACACGAACTGTAAATGGTTTTCCTTCAAGACTAACTGTGTCCAAACCAATGTGAACAAGTACTTCGAGGCCTGCTTCAGTCACAAGACCAAGAGCATGTTTAGTTGGGAAGATGCTAGATACAGTACCTGATACTGGAGATACAATGTTTCCATTTGCTGGTTCTACTGCAAATCCATCACCCATCATTTTTTGTGCGAATACAGGATCCTTCACTTGGTCCAATTCAATCACTTGACCATCAGCAACTGAGTAAACTTCTTCCGTCACACCTTTGTATACAACAGCGTCTTTTTGAGAAGCTGCCATTTGACTTGGAAGAGTTTCAGGAATCACTTCACCTGAGTCAAGAATGTCTTGAATATCTGATTTCAAAACGTCAGCTTTAGGTCCATAAATAGCTTGGACACCTTGTCCTTTCATGACAAGTCCCATAGCTCCTTCAGCTTTCCATTGTTCTTCAGTTCCGACTTTATCAGCTTCTTTAACAGTAACACGGAGACGAGTCATACATGCGTCTACATCGACAATGTTGGCACGTCCACCAAGAAGGTTAATGATGTTAACAGCTTGAGAAGCTTCTGCAACTTTTGACTCACCAGAAGCAGCAGATTCTGATGAACCTTCAGCAGTTTCGTAGTTTCCGTTACGTCCTGGAGTAGCATAGTTGAATTTTTGAATCATGAAGTTAGCGATAAAGTACATGATAACTGCAAATAGTGCTGTTACCCAGATAAAGTTAATGATATCCATACCAAGACCAGCATTGATAGCTAGTGGAGTACGAGTCAAGAATTCAATTGAACCGAATGAGTGCACACGAAGGTGAACAATATCAGCCATAGCAAAGGCAGCACCTTGAACAACAGCGTAGACAAGGTAAAGAGGTGTTGCAACGAACATGAACATATATTCAATTGGCTCAGTAACACCAGTCAAGAAAGTTGCAAGAGCTGTCGCAATCATCATACCTTTGTATTGGTGTTTCTTGTCTGCTTCAACATTACGGTAAATAGCAGCAGCCACACCCATCAAAATACCGAATGAACCAATCATTTGTCCAACTTTGAAACGAGCTGGAGTTACAGTTGTAAGTAAGTGTTGGTATTGGTCTGGATCTGTTCCTTTAAGGTTGACAAGGTCTGTTACCCATGCAAGCCAAAGTGGATCTTGACCAAATACTTGAGTTCCTTTTGCTGCACCAGTTAAGACATCATAAGTACCACCAAGAGCTGTGTAGTTCATTGGGATAGTCAACATGTGGTGAAGTCCAAATGGCAAGAGCAAACGTTCCAAAGTACCATACAAGAACGGTGCTAGAACTGGAGCTGTTTCTTGTGAGTTAGCAATCCAAATACCAAAGTTGTTGATACCTGTTTGTACAACTGGCCAAGCAACTGAAAGAACAATCGCTGCAATCGCTGAACGAAGGATAACAACAAACGGTACAAAACGTTTTCCGTTAAAGAATGAAAGTGCATCAGGCAATTTACGGAAGTTGTAGTATTTGTTAAAGGCAGTTGCCCCTACAAAACCAGAAATAATCCCTACAAACACACCCATGTTAAGGGCTGGAGCTTCAAACACACTGATAAAGTAATCAGAAACTTTGATAGAGTTACCAAAAATTGTTGAAACCATAGCATTTGGATCTTTCAGCATGTCTCCTGATACACCAAAGATTGTACCAGTGATACGGTTGATTAAGATAAATGCTAGACCGGCAGCAAAAGCACCACCTGCACGTTCTTTAGCCCAGCTACCACCGATAGCAAGAGCAAATAAGATATGTAGGTTACCGATAACTCCCCAACCAATTTGCTCTAGTACGCCACCAGTAATAACTAGGGGAGCAAGGTTTGGGTCAATCAATGCAAGTGACTTACCGATTGAAATCATCAATCCAGCCGCTGGCATAACAGCGATAACCACCATTAGAGCCTTACCGAATTTCTGCCAAAACTCGAAAGACAAGACATTTTTGAATGTAGCTTTCATCATTCAAATCTCCTTTTTTTTATTTATGCAAACGATTTACGAAAACGTTTGCATCAATCACAACTCTATTATACCACTTTTTATTTTTTTGTAAAGGCTTTTTTTATTTTTTTTGATGTTGAAACTTTTTAATGACTCTTTAAAGGTTTACCGATTTTGAGTTTGTGAGTGATTTCTGTTATAATATTAGCTATGAAATCCTATAATACCTTGAATGATTATTACCGAAATTTATTTGGAGAAAAGACATTTAAAGTTCCAATCGATGCTGGATTTGATTGTCCCAACCGTGATGGTACCGTAGCCCATGGAGGATGTACTTTTTGTACGGTTTCTGGTTCTGGAGATGCAATCGTTGCTCCTGATGCTCCGATTCGAGAGCAATTCTATAAAGAGATTGACTTTATGCATCGTAAATGGCCTGATGTCAAAAAGTATTTGGTTTATTTTCAGAATTTCACCAATACTCATGAAAAATTAGAAGTCATTCGCGAGCGTTATGAGCAAGCCATCAATGAACCGGGGGTTGTCGGTATCAATATCGGTACTCGACCTGACTGTCTTCCTGATGAAACGATTAAATACTTGGCAGAGTTATCAGAGCGAATGCATGTTACCGTAGAGTTAGGCTTACAAACCACCTATGAAGAAACTTCTGAATTGATAAACCGTGCTCACTCCTATGAACTCTATGTGGAGACTGTCAAACGCTTAAGAAAATATCCAAAGATTGAGATTGTAGCTCATTTAATCAATGGTTTGCCAGGTGAAACCCATGAGATGATGGTTGAAAATGTTCGCCGTTGTGTGACAGATAATGATATTCAAGGGATTAAGCTTCACCTACTTCACCTCATGACCAACACTCGAATGCAACGGGATTATCATGAAGGGCGCTTGCAACTGATGAGTCAAGATGCATATGTCAAAGTCATCTGCGACCAGCTAGAAATTATTCCCAAACATATTGTCATTCATCGAATTACAGGAGATGCACCTAGAGATATGTTGATTGGTCCTATGTGGAGTCTCAACAAATGGGAAGTTTTAAATAGCATTGAAGCAGAAATGAGACGTCGAGGAAGTGTACAAGGTTGCAAGGCTTTAAAACAGGAGTTTATGAATGAAAAGACCACTTGAAATGGCGCATGATTTTCTTTCCCAAGTCATTACCCCAGAGGATATTGTTGTGGATGCAACCATGGGAAATGGCTACGATACACTTTTTCTTGCCAAATTGGCTAAACAAGTCTATGCTTTTGACATCCAAGAACAAGCTCTGGAAAAAACAAGTCAACGTATCCAAGAAGCAGGTTTGACCAATGTAGACTTAATCCTGCAGGGCCACGAAACTGTGGATCAATATGTGACAGAAGTCAAGGCGGCTATCTTCAATCTAGGTTATTTGCCTTCTGCTGATAAAAGCATTATCACTCAACCTCAGACAACCCTTGAGGCACTAGAAAAACTCTGTCAAGTGCTCGTTAAGGGCGGACGGATAGCCATTATGATTTACTACGGGCATGAAGGCGGAGATATAGAGCGAGATGCTGTCTTAGATTTTGTCAGTCAGTTGCCACAACAAGAATACACTGCTACGATCTATCGTACTCTCAATCAAATCAACAATCCACCGTTTTTAGTTATGATTGAAAAATTAGAAAGGTATCGCCATGGATAAACAATACCTACGAGATAAAATAGAAGGACTTCGCCACAAATTCGTTGAATCAACCCAACATGAACGTGCGGTTGGTATGTTAGATGAAGCCCATATGAGTAAGAAGATGCTAAAAATCAAGAAAAAAATGATTACACTTGAAATGGAGCGTTGTCAAAAGAAAATTGAGCACAAGGATTGCTCGAAGATTGATCAAAAAATCCAAGAACAAAAGGAACTTTTTGAAGCTTGTCGAAAACAAAAATAAGGAGGTAGAAGATGGACTTACTTTTTTATCTCTTGATATTTTTACTTGTTCTCATTGTTTCTAGTACGACCAATAAACTACTTCCCTTTTTACCCATGCCCCTGATTCAAATACTTCTGGGGATTGGGATTGGTCTGTGCTTACCGAATAACCAGTATCACTTAGACACTGAATTGTTTCTAGCTTTAGTGATTGGTCCTCTCCTCTTTCGCGAGGCTCAAGAGGCAGATGTAACCTCTATTCTAAAGCACTGGAAAATTGTTCTCTACCTTATTTTCCCTGTTATCTTTGTATCAACATTGAGTATGGGAGGCCTTGCCCATGTCCTTTGGATTGGCTTGCCATTAGCTGCCTGCGTCGCAGTCGGTGCTGCACTTGGTCCTACAGATCTCGTTGCTTTTGCTTCCCTTTCTGAACGTTTTACCTTTCCAAAACGCATTTCAAATATCTTAAAAGGAGAAGGCCTGTTAAATGACGCTTCTGGGCTAATTGCTTTTCGTGTAGCCCTCATCGCTTGGACAACGGGAACTTTTTCAATCACTCAAGCAGGAATATCTCTGGCTATCTCTATCGTTGGAGGGCTTGCAGTTGGTCTTATGACGGCTTTAATCAACCGATTCCTCCACTCCTTTCTTCTAAGTGTCCGTGCTACTGACATAGCCAGTGAATTGCTGCTAGATCTTAGTTTACCCCTTCTAACCTTCTTCATCGCTGAAGGAATTCATGTTTCTGGAATTATCGCAGTCGTTGTTGCTGGTATTTTAAAAGCGAGTCGTTTTAAAAAGATAAATCTTCTTGAAGCCCAGGTTGATACTGTAACTGAAACCGTCTGGCACACTGTAACCTTTATGCTCAATGGTTCTGTCTTCGTTCTGTTGGGAATGGAACTGGAGATGATTGCGGAGCCGATTCTGAAGAGTGATTTTTATAACAATGTGCTTCTTCTGGTCACAGTCTTTCTTTTAACCTTCCTACTCTTTGCCATCCGCTTTGTAATGATTTATGGGTTTTACGCTTTGCGTATTAAGAAACTTCAAAAAAGTCTCCACAAGTATGTCAAAGATATGCTTCTTCTAACATTTTCTGGAGTTAAGGGAACAGTTTCTATTGCTACTATCCTCTTGATACCGTCAAATCTAGAGCAAGAATATCCTCTCCTTCTCTTTCTCGTCGCAGGTGTAACACTGGTCAGTTTTCTTACTGGTTTAGTAGTTTTGCCACACCTTTCGGAAGAGCAAGAACCATCTAAAGATCAGCTCATGCACATCGCTATCTTAAACGATGTTGCCATGGAGTTAGAGAAAGATTTGGACAATACCAAAAATAAGGTTCCCCTCTATGCGGCGATCGATAATTATCATGGACGGATTGAAAACCTCATCCTCAGCTTGGAAAATAAGGAAATTCAGGAGGACTGGGAAGCTCTCAAACTACTGATTCTCAGTATCGAGAGCGATGGTTTGGAGCAGGCTTACGAAGAAGGAAAAATCGGCGAAAGAGGATATCGTGTCTACCAACGTTATCTGAAAAGCATGGAGAAAAATATTAAACGAAACTTCGCTTCTCGACTAACCTACTACTTCCTTGTTTCTATTCGAATTGTACGTTTTCTCCTACATGAGTTGCTTACATTTGGCAAAACCCTCCGTTCCTTGAAGAACAAAGAAACTCAAAGACTTCTGGCCATTGACTATGACCAGATTGCTGAACTCTACCTAGCCAACACTGAAATCATCATCGAAAGTTTGGAAAACCTCAAAGGGATTTATAAGAGTCCTTTAATTAGCTTTATGCAGGAATCTCGTCTCCGTGAAACCAGTCATATTACCAGTGGAGCCTTTGTGGAGCGCGTTATCAATCGTATTAAACCCAATAATATCGACGAAATGTTGAGAGGTTATTATCTAGAACGTAAATGCATCTTTGAGTACGAGAAACAAAAACTCATCTCAGCCCAGTATGCTAAAAAACTACGACAAAATGTAAACAACCTAGAAACTTATTCCCTAAAAGAATCAGCCAACACGCTACCGTATGATATGATGGAGTTGGTTCGACGAAATTAAGATTAAGCTTAAAAGAGAGATTTTATTGTGGAGGATTATGCAATGAAAGAGTTGTGGAAACAACTAACTAATAGGCCCTTATTAAAAGCTTTTTTACACTACTATCGTGTTTCAGATATTGAATTAACCAGTGTAGCTGTGGCCTATTATTGGTTGATTTCAATCTTTCCACTTCTCATGATAGTGGTCAATATCCTTCCCTATTTTCAGATTCCAATCTCTGATTTTCTGATTTCACTGAAGGAATTTTTACCAGATACAATCTATGACGTAGTAGCAAAGATTGCCCGCGAAGTGCTAACACAACCATCTGCTGGACTCTTGAGTTTTGCGGTGATATCAGCCCTTTGGACTTTTTCAAAATCTATGAATTTCCTTCAGAAGGCCTTTAATAAAGCTTATGGAATCGCTAAGAACAGAGGTCTTATTTCTCATCAACTGATGAGTATCCTAGTTAGTTTGGGATTACAGATTCTCTTTGCCATCATTCTCTTCTTTAGTATGTTTGGTCATATGTTACTAGACTTCCTAAAGAACTACTGGAAATCTGAGAGTTCCCTCTTCACCTACCTACAGAATTTCACAGGTCCTTTAGTTTATGTATTCCTCTTTGCAATCCTCATCATGATTTATTACTTACTTCCAAATGTGAAAATCGGTCGTATTCGTTACGTCCTTCCTGGAAGTCTATTCGTATTCGTCACTCTTATTTCATTGTTAACTATCTTTTCAGCTTATTTCAATAACTATGTCAACTATCTCGTTGATGTTCGGTTTTTCAGTTCCATCATTGTTGTTGTCATGATGTTTTGGTTCATTATCATTGCCAAGTTATTGATTGTCGGTGCTGTGATTAATGCGAGTGTCCAAAGTCTTAAAGATCCAGACTTCAAGGTTAATCAATAATTTTTTATCGATTAATACTCAATGAAAATCAAAGAGCAAACTAGGAAGCGAGCCGCAGGCTGTACTTGAGTACGGCAAGGCGAAGCTGACGTTGTTTGAAGAGATTTTCGAAGAGTATAAACAAATCAATCCCCCAGTCATTGATACTGGGGGATTTTCTTTAATACTTTATTGTCCACTCGTTAGGGCTTGCAACTCTGATTTTAGATATTGAGCCAAATGTTGGTGAGCAAAAATATTGGCATTTTTTTCTGCGGTAGGATTGTAGTTTGTGTTGGTATTTACATCATAAACATAAATATCACCACTCTCTGACTGAACCCATTCAATAGCAGCAACTTCAATCTGAGCATTCTTAAGGAAGTTCTCATAAGCTTCTCTTCGAGAATCTGGTAAAGGTTCTGTAATCTGGAATTTTTCAGACGTTTCTAGTTGTTCTGATCTCTTGCCAATTTGACAACCATCTGCTGGACAAAGTTGGAATCCATCTGAAGAATCGATTGAAACAGTATAGAGAAACTTCTGATTGATAAACTCTGAACGACGGATGCGTCCATCACTTGGTTTGATGTAGGCTTGTAACAAGGTAATCCCGTCCACTGATGGTTCAAAGAGAGGACTATTGACATAAGCTGCCAGTTCCTCTTCATTTTGGAAGAGTTGAACTCCTAACCCCTTACCTGCTCGATTGTGCTTGGTAATCAATGGATAGATGTTCAATTTTCTGGCTGCTTCAATGATATTTTCTTGGCCCAAAACTGCAACTGTCGAAGGAGTCTCAATGCCAGACTCATGTAGCTTCAAATATTGTTTGACTTTACTGATTTCTAGGTTGATAGCCCCAGTTCCATTCACAACCTTGCGTCCGTGTGCTTCTAACCAAGTAATCACCTGCTCTGTAAATTCTGGCGCATAGCGATGTCCTCTTGTGTGAGAAGACGCAGACATACGATTGTAGAAGATACCCTGTGGCGGTGGACTTTGCAGATCCAAAATTCCACTAGACAAATCCCACAGTTCATAAGGGACTTCTAACTCTTCCAACCATTTGACCAAATGCTGGGTCCATTCAAGATTCTCATGAATTACATAAACTTTTGCTTCACTCATTACTTATAAACTCCTTAAGAAAAGCTGACTGATAATTGGCTTTCCTTTTCTTCTTCTAAAATATATCCTTCTGTTTTTTCAATAACGCTGACTGTTAAGATTTGACCTAAAACATTGATCATAGTACGACCAGCATTGACAAAGAAATCAACTGCAAAGATTAAGGCTACTCCTTCAACTGGCAATCCCAGTTGAGGTGCTGCTGCTAATAGAACCACGATAGCCCCTGATGGCACAGTTGCTGCAGTTTTTCCAATCAAGGTCAACAATAAAACAGTAAACAAGAGACTTGATAAAGAAAATTGAATGCCGTAGGCATGCTCGATAAAGATTGTCGCTACTGAGAAATAAACTGCTGCTCCTTCTAAATTAAAAGTATATCCTAAAGGAACAACTAAATCAATTGTATGCTCGTCATGCCCCTGTTTTTTCAAATCTTTAAGAAGGGAAGGCAAGACAACACTAGAACTACCTGTAACAAAAGCCAGTGTCAAGAGACTCCAATTTTCACGAAAGGCTGACAAATATGGTACTTTAAAGAAGACAGCAATCAAAGGGAAAATAAGGAGAACCAAAACAGCATAAGCCAAATAAGTTCCGATTACAAATTGACCAAGCCCAATCAACTTGTCAACACCAGTCGTTGCAACATCTTTGGCGATAAATCCAAAAATCCCAATCGGTGATAGTTTAACAATCACTGCAACAATCTTATAGATGGCTTCAATCCAGATTTGGAAACCTTCGATAATTTTCTGAGATTTCTCAGACTTAAGGTTACCAATTCCGTAACCAAGAAAGATAGCAAAAACGATAATCGGCAATAGGGCTCCATCTGAAAGAGATTTGACGATATTTGATGGAATAAAACCAAGGAGAAATTCGCTAAATTTTACATTGTTGGCAATACCATCAAGGTTCCCACCAGTTTGACCAATATTCACACCTTGTCCAAATCCTAAATAGTAACTAGCAAATACAAACAAGAGCGTAATAGCAGTTGTCACGGCAAAAAAGTAAACCAAGCTCTTGGTCAAGATTTTCCCGAAAGATTTTTTCCCGATAACGCCGGCTACTGCAACAACAATAGTCGGGAAGATTAGTGGAATGATAACCATATTGATCAATTTAATAAAGGCTTGACCTAAAAATTGGTAAAAACCTGCAAATTGTGGCCAGATGACTGCAGCTATAACACCCAAGACCAAAGCCACCAATAATTGGATTCCTAGTGAGAGTTTTGACCATAACGTTACTAATTTCATAAGAAACTCCTTTGTTTTATTTGCTACTCATTCTACTACTATTCTTGCTTTCTGACTAATATATATTTTCTATGGTCACCATAAAAAAGATTTATATTGAAGACTCAAACTATTACCATTTTTGTATCCAACATACACTGAATTTGTATAAAGTATAAAAAATCAATTTCTAAACAAAAATTTTTAGAAAAACACTGTTAAATCAAAGAATATGCTTTTCTATTATTCAAGTTTTATGATACAATATTGTTATGATTTTAATGAAACTCGCTTCCGTCTTGCTTTTGGTATTAACCTTGGCTTTAGCAATTATTCTGAGCAGATTCTTTAAGTTAAAGAAAAGGGGCATCAACTTTGCTGATTTGGCTTTTCCTTTTCTAATTTTTGAATATTATTTTATCAGTGCTAAGGTTTTTACACACAATCAACTTCCCGTTTTGGGAGCAGCATTATCCTTGCTAGCTATCATTTTAGCCTTTTTCTTCTTGAGCAAAAAACGTAGTTTTTATTATCCAAAATTCCTGAAATTCTTTTGGAGAGCTGGATTTCTACTTACATTGCTCATCTACATCATCATGATTGTTCAAATCTTCATGATGAAATAAATGGCAACAAATTTTGCCAGCACCTCAACAAAGTTGGCAACCCAACGTTCCATTTGAGGTGCTTTTCTAATGACATTTCAAAAAGAGATTATTAAAAAATAAATAGGAGATGAAACAAGTGAAAAAAACGTTCTTTGCAAGTGCCATCATGCTTACTTACCTAGGATTTGCAACAAACCCAGCTTTAGCTGAAGAAAATAAAGTACAAACTACTTCAGCAGAGACGACGCAACAAACTACAACAGCTAACAAGGTTGAAACAAAGGAACCAGTTCCTTCTACTGAAGCAAGTTCAAGCATACCAACAACTTCTACAACAAACCCAAGTAAAACTTCAGCTAAGAAAGAAGAAAGCCAGGTTCCAAAAGATAAAAAAGATGGTTGGATATTTGAAGAAAATATCTGGCGCTTCTATGAAGCTAACAAGGCTACCGTCAATTGGAAAAAAATTCACGGAAAATGGTACTACTTTGATAAGGATGGTATCATGCTCAGCGATACGATCTATGATGGGTACATTCTGACTAGCAGCGGGTCTATGGTTGATAGCGGCTGGGGTAAAATCAAAGATAACTGGTATTATGCTAATCCATCTGGAAAAATCGTTAAACAAGATTGGAAAAAGATTGGCGATGTATGGTACTACTTTGATAAAGACGGTATCATGCTCAGCAACACCATTTTTGATGATTATCTCTTTACCAATAGTGGGGCTATGGCTGAGAGGGCTTGGGTCAAACAAGATGGACAATGGTACTATGCTCAAGCTTCTGGTAGATTAATCAAAAATAAGTGGGATAAAATTGGTGGTATCTGGTACTACTTTAACAAAGATGCCACTATGGCAAGTAACCAATGGCAAGGTAGCTACTACCTAAAAGCTAGTGGTGCTATGGCTGAAAAAGAATGGATTTTCGATAAAAACTATGATAGCTGGTTCTACTTGAAATCAGGTGGTGCATACGCTGCGCGTGAATGGATTGGTTCCTACTACCTCAAGGCCGGTGGTTACATGGCTAAGAGTGAATGGATTTTTGATAACTACTATAACGCTTGGTATTACCTAGAAGATAGCGGGGTCTATGTCACAGGAACTCATAAAATCGATGGAAAAGCACATCAGTTCCAAAGTAATGGAAAATGGATTGGTGAAGTGCCAGTAAGTCGTGGATTTGAAAAAGGAAAATACACATATACCGTTTTCTTAGATCCAGGACACGGTGGTAAAGATCCAGGTGCTGTTTATTATAACACTAATGAAAAAGACCTCACCATGCAAGTTTATCAAAAACTACGCAAGGAACTCCAAGGTCTTGGTTATACAGTTCTTTCTTCGAGAGATAGTGATGTCTATGTCGACTTTGTCACCGAACGTTCAAAAATAGCCAACAACACGAACTCCGATATCTTCATTAGCATCCACTTCAATGCTAGCGGAAGCCCTGCTTCTAACCGTTCTGGTATTCAGACTTATTCTTACGAAGAAGCTGCTGGCTATCCTTCTCGGATTAATTCATACTGGCATAATCACCCTGATCGTATCAGTGAAAGCAATCGCCTTGCTGCTGATATCCACTCTTCACTCCTAGCAGAAACTGGCGCTAAGGATGCTGGCCTCCTCCAAAGTAGCTTTGCGGTCCTTCGAGAAACTGACAAACCAGCAGTTCTATTGGAGCTTGGTTATATTGACAATTTCAACGAAAACCAACAAATTCGTAGCGATGCCTACCAAAATAGATTGGTCGCTGGGATTGTCAAAGGTATTCAAAAATATTACGCAGGTAAATAAAGTAAAAGTCTCGAGAAAACTCGAGACTTTTTTTGCTTAAGAATTTTGAATGAAAAAATTTTCTTAAAAATTATAAATACTTGACAATATATCTATATATGATACAATCAAAATAGTAAGGTTCGCCTTAGAAATAAAATGAAAAATTAAAGAGGAGATAAAACAATGAAAAAAGTTTTATTAACAAGTGCATTAGCATTGTCAGCAATCGCTAGCGTTTCTTATGCAGCTACTGAAGTTCCTTCTATCCCAGGAGTAACTGCTTCAACTGCTGGGACAGTTACAAAGGCAAATGCTGCTAATAACCATAACAACCGTTTTGGTTTCGCAGTTTCTCCATTAAACAAGAGAGCTTTCAGTTTTGCAGGTGCTAAGACTTATCCAGCTAAGCCAGTTGCAGGTACTGACGGTAAACCTTTGGATGATTCAACTCGTGAGTTTGGACACAACACTCGTTTTGGTGCAGGATTTAACGCTGCTAAACCAGCTACTCCAGCTCCAGCTAAGCCAGCTACTCCAGCTCCAGAAATTGTTACAGAAGCAGGTGCTGCAAATAACCCCAACAACCGTTTTGGTTATGCTGTTTCAAAACAATATGACAAAGCTTACAGTGTATCAGGTGCTGAAACCTATCCAGCTAAACCAGTTGCAGGTACTGACGGAAAACCTTTGAATGATGCAACTCGTGAGTTTGGTAACAACACTCGCTTTGGTGCAGGATTCAATAAATAATCTTAGTAATTTACCTATTCTAGTTAATTTTTAACAAGTTAATTATAGGAGAAAATCATATTTGATTTTCTCCTTTTTCTTTTTCCAGAAATAAAATTTATATATTTATCTTTCTGTGTATACTTTAGCGTTATTATTTTTTTATGTACTTTAAATTACTTTACTTTCATATTTTTATCTGGAAAGAGAAATCCAATTCCCACGCAAGCCAACACTCCAGCACCGATTACCAACCCACTTGAAAGTGGCAAAATATCAAGAATAGCATTTGCAATGATAAAAGCAATGATCAGGCACATGAGACTAGCCTTGTAATCTTTTTTCACTAGATTTTCAAGTGTAAAGAATAGAAATAGACCTACTGGAAAGAGGGCCCAGATGTTGACATCCAAACTTGGCCATCCAACAAAACCAAAATACAAGACCGCTACTGCAATAACTAAAAATCCGATCCCTAATACTTTTTTCATAATTCTACCTCATTTTCTATTTTGTTAGGAAGCTTTATCTCCCTTTGACAGTTAATACTATAACAGAAATAAAAAACCTAAACAATAGGTTTTGTCTATGTGGTAGTCATGATAGACTATGTGGTCAAAATCTTATTAAAAGAAAAAAAGAAGTCCGAGAGGACTTCTTTCACACTGCCGATTGCAGGGATCGAACCTGTGACCTACGCGTTACGAGTGCGTTGCTCTACCAACTGAGCTAAATCGGCGATTACTCTTATAGTATAGCACTATAAGGAAGGATGTCAAGGAATTTTATCTCCATTAAAAAAAGCCTGTCCTAAGACGAGACTTTGAGTTTCTTCCTTTTACGAACCCGCACTTTCGTAGGCATCCAAGCCCCTGTCCCATAGTTTCAAAGAAATGACAAAGAAGACAAGGGAAATCAGAATCAAACCACCGATATTAAAGAGTCCATCCTTGTCCTGCAAGAAATAGCTGGCAGGATAGTAGGCCGTAAAGGCGAAAGGTACAATAAAGCTAATTAACCAACGAAGGAGCGAATTGTAAATAGAAATAGGATACTTGGCAAAATCATTAAACATATAGAAAATGTAAATCATGGCACCTGACTGCTTGGTCCAAAAAGCGATGCTGGCTGTTGCAATTTTCAAGGAAGTATAAATCAAGGTCGCAAAAGGAATACAAACTAGAAAAATCA
>ERZ772979.641-NODE-641-length-23317-cov-23.911701_pt1 | contig 23317 bp, 21 predicted proteins | sample MGYA00511130_ERZ772979 | MGnify/ENA primary metagenome ERZ772979 (study PRJEB29015, sample SAMEA2738103) | human oral metagenome | biome: human oral; feature: human-associated habitat; material: saliva | place: China | collected 2186 ... | reverse complement strand
CAACGCCAACGTGGGCAACCAGGTGGTTAATGCCGTAGAGGGGCTTGCCGGTGGCAATAGCGAGCGCCTTCGCCGCGGAGACACCCACCATGAGTGCGCCCGCCAGGCCGGGGCCAGCGGTGACGGCGATAGCGTCCACCTGATCGAGGGTGATGTCCGCTTCGGCAAGTGCCGCCTTGAGGGCGGGGATCATGGCGTCCAGGTGAGCGCGGGAGGCGATTTCGGGGATCACACCGCCAAAGCGCACGTGCTCTTCCATGGAGGAGGAGATGGTGTTGCTGAGCAGCTGTGCACCGCGCACAATGCCGATACCGGTCTCATCGCAGGAGGATTCGATGCCCAGAACGAGGGGTTCGCGAGTGCTCATAGTCTATCTTTCTGTTGCGCTGTCTGCGCGTAGTGCTTCTAGTTGCAGTGATGTAAGGATGCTGTGATGTAGGGATGCCGCGGCATAGAGGGCAGCGGATACTCGCCCCTATCGCATGGATTGCCGTTTAGCCCAACGGCATATTTAGAACGCGCATTCCATAATGATGGCGTCGGTTCCGTCATCGTAGTAGCCGCGGCGTACGTGAATCGCACGGTAGCCGTTACGTTCGTAGAGGCGCTGGGCGCGCGGGTTGTCGGCACGCACCTCCAGCAGGATGCGCTCGGCACCCTGCTCGCGGGCACGCTCGTGCATCTGCTCAAGCATGGCGCGACCGAAGCCGTGGCCCTCGTACTCGGGGAGCACGCCAATGGTTTGAACGTCGGCGGTGTCGGCTACGACCATGGTTCCGCAGTAGCCGATAGCGCGCCAGCTGCCTTCGTCGCTTTCCGGGTTCTCCACCGGCAGCTCGAGCATGTAGTAGGTGCGGGTCGGGTGGGTCAGCTCTTCGAGGAACATGTCGATGTGCCAGGCGTCGGCGGGAAACAGGGTGGTTTCCATGCGGTGCATGGCCTGCACGTCGGCAAGTTCAGCAACGCGCAGGCGGGCGCCCATAGCCAGGTTACTCAGTGCCAGGTCGTCTCGCACGATATTGTCGGTAGCACTCATTTAGCTCTCCTTCTGCGCGGCAGCCTGTGCGGCCTGCGCGGCCTGCTTCTGCTGGCGGGCGAGCATTGCGGCGGGGACCTTTGCGTCCGAGTCGCGCAGGTACTGGGCGGAGGTGTCCTCGCTCAGGTTCTCTACGCCCAGACGTGCCGCGGCGGCAACCAGGTACTCGGCGTGGGGGTGAACCTCGCGGGCAGGATCAACGATAGTCCAGCCGTGCTCTTCGAGCGCCTCGGCGTACAGGCCAGCACCGTAACCGTAGGCGTAGGAGGGAGCCCCACCGGGCAGAATTTCGGAGGCGGGGCATACGTTCGGGCCGTCCACCAGGCTGTAGCCTTCGCCGTTCACGCGGTAGCGGGCGGAGTAGACTTCGCGGCGGCGCGCGTCGGAGAGTACGAGCAGCTCAGCACCTTCTACAAGCTCAGCACTTTCAGCAGAGGCGAACGCTCGTTCTACGTTCTCTTCACCGGCAGTGTCTCCGCCAGCTTCACCGGCAACCACGCCAGACACAGCACGCTCAGCCAGGGCGGTCAGGCTCATCATGCCGTACACCGGCACCGACCAGGCAAAACCCAGAGCGCGCGCAGTAACGATACCGGCGCGAAGACCCGTAAAAGGTCCCGGACCTGTACCGGTCAGAATCGCATCCAAATCTTCGCCGCGCACGCCAGCGTCCTGCAGGGCCGCCCGCGCGTAGGGGCCCATCACCTCGGCGTGGGAGCGGGTATCTTCACTCTCGTAGCGGGCGAGGATTTCGAAGGACGCACCGGCTTCGGAGCCGTGCACACGGGCGAGCGCCACAGATGCGGTGGCGGATGAATCAAGGGCAAGTACTAGCACCCTATCATTCTAACGCGCGGGCTCTAGGCGCTCTGCAGGGCCTCTTTCAGAGCGTCGAAAGCGTGCTCCCAGCGGGGGCCGAAGGCGCGCACCCGCAGCAGGCGAGGCTCAGGGGTGTCCGCTTCCTCGTCGCTTTCGTCCTCGTCTTCGTCGTCCCAGCTGAACTCTTCGGCTCCCGAGTAGGCGAAGCGTGCATCCGCACCGGTCAGGCGGGTAAAGTCCAGCTCCAGGCGGGAATCGCTCAGGTGCTCAGCCTTATCGCGGCCCCACTCGATGACGGTCACAGAGCGCGGCAGGGAGAACTCCAGATCCAGGTCGTCGAGCTCTTCGGCACTGGAGAGGCGGTAGGCGTCCACGTGTACCAGGTCGGGGCCGCCGGGTCGGGGTCCGTCCGGCAGGTTCGGGTGCACGCGCGAGAGCACGAAGGTCGGTGAGATAACGCCTTCGCGCACGCCCAGGCCTTCGCCCAGGGAGCGGGTGAACGTGGTCTTGCCCGCACCGAGCTCGCCCGAGAGCAACAGTACGTCCCCGGCATTCAGGTGTTGCGCCAGGGTGAGCGCCAGGCGGCGGGTATGGTCGGGGCCGGTCACATCCAGGTCGAGTGCGGCAGAAATATACTCAGCGCTCATTAGCCCTCCTGCTCCTGCCCGGTACCCCACAGCTCGTTCAGTTCAGCTTCAACCCAGGAGCCGCCGACGTAGAGGCGCTCCACGCGGGACGAAATGCGGGTCACGATTTCGTAGTTAATGGTCTGCGCGGCATACGCCCACTCTTCCACGGGCGGGTTCTCACCGGCACCAAAAAGGATGGCGGGCGCCCCCAGGTAGCCCAGAGCGGGGTCACTCAGACCGGGTTCGCCCAGGTCAACGACCATCTGGTCCATGGCGATGCGGCCGACCACGCGGTAGGTCTTACCTTCCGCGTCGTTAGGCACGGAGCCGTTCTCCGCGTTCTGCGCGCCCGGGTAGATGCGCACCGGCGCGTTCTCCGCAATGCGCGGCACGCCATCAGCGTAGCCGAGCGGCACCAGCGCCAGGGTGGTTGCCTTGGGAGTGTGGTAGCGCAGACCGTAGGAAACGCCCTGACCTGCAGGAACTTCCTTCACAGCGGCGATATAGCTACCCACCGTCATGACGGGCTTCAACCCCAGGTCCTCAGCGGTCACCTCCGGCAGCGGAGAGAGACCGTAGAGCGCGAGGCCGCAACGCACGCCGTCACCGAGCAGACGCTCCTCCGTCTCCCAGCCCTCCAGCGAAGCGGTCAGGGTCGCCGGGGAGTTCGCCAAATGCACAATCTTCGGGTCCAGGCCAGCCTCACGAGCCTGAGTCACAAAAGTATCCAGGGTGTCGAGCTGCTGAGCAGTCTCGGCGCGGGTCGGCTCATCAGCAACCGCCAGGTGGCTAAAAATACCCTCAACCGTAATCAGCCCAGACTCCTCCAGACAGGCGGCGCGAACCACCAGCGCAGGCCAATCCGCAGCGGTCGCACCGTTACGACCCAGACCGGTATCAGCCTTCAGATGCACGATAGCGCGCTCGCCGGTGCGTTCGGCTGCGGCGGCTACCGCCTCCAGGTCCCAACCGGAAACACCCAGGCGGATCTTCTCCTGCAGCGCCGCCTCAAAATCGGTGGAGGGAGTGTGCAACCACGCCATGAGCGGCGCATCAATACCGTCAGCACGCAGTTCCAGCGCCTCGTTCACGTGCACCACACCCAACAAGTCAGCACCAGCAGCAATAGCCGAACGTGCCACCGGGTACGCGCCGTGACCGTACGCGTCCGCCTTAATCACTGCAATGAGCGCGCGGTCGCCAATAAGTTCCTTGAGGCGGCGCACATTATGTTCTAGCGCATCAAGGTCAATGGTGGCGCTTCGCTCTGCCTCTGCCGGGGTGCAGGGCGGGCAGTAGAGCGGTTCGGCAGGCTGCTGAGGGTGAGTCATGGTCCTTCACGGTCCTTCTGACGGGCGGGTACTACAGGCTGCGCTTGGGCAGCCTCTCTTCTACTAAATTCTAGACCTCCCGGTGTGCGAAAGTCCTGTCGCGCTACACTAGGTCAGGTACACCTTTGAGAGAGGAAAGCATCGATGAGCACTCTGCCGCCGGTTCGGACGGTTCACGTGTATTCCATGCACACCGACCCTTTTGCGCAGCCCGGTAGCGGAGATGCAGGCGGCATGAACGTCTATATTGCCCGATCGGTGCATGCCATGCTGGAGCTCAATCCGGAGCTGCGGGTTGAGGTTTTCACCCTGGACCGCGGTGAGGCGCTTCCGGCTGATTCGCCGTTCCGTCAGCCTCCTCAGCCCGGCGAGCACATTGTGCGCCACAGCCTTGATCTTCCGTCCGCTCGTGGTCTTTCGAAGAACGAGTTAGCTACGGTCACCGATGATTTTGCGCATGCGTGCGTGGAGCAGGCACTGTACACCCCGGATATTATTCACGCCCACTATTGGCTATCGGGGCAGGCGGCGGCTCGCGCGTCCCAACTGTGGTCGGCTCAGGGCGTTGGCTTCCCGGTCCCCGTTCTTTTCACTCCGCATACGACGGCTGCCGCCAAGGATGCGCGCCGCGGCGAAGGTGAAGCGCCCGAGCCTGAGGAACGATACCGCGCCGAGCGTCTGATGAGTAGCTCCGCGAGCCGGGTGATTGTGAATACTCCCCTGGAGGCGCAGCAGATGGGCGAGTACTACGGTACGGACGCGCAGAAGCTTGCCATTATCCCACCGGGTGTTGACACCTCGATTTTCCATACGATTCCTGGCGTGCATCCGCTCAATGACACCTCGGAGACTCGTTGCCGCATTGTGTTTGCCGGTAGGCCTCAGCCGTTGAAGGGCCCGCATCTGCTGGTGGAGGCGCTCGCGCTGCTCCCCTCTGACCTGCAGGTGGACGTGGATATTATTGGTCGCTCCGATTCGGATTATGAGCGCCGCCTGTTGCAGCGTGCAGCTGAGCTGGGTGTGGCAGATCGGGTGCATTTGAAGGACCCGGTTCCGGCGTCTGAGTTGGCGAATATTTTCCGTGCCGCCGACATCGTGGCGTCCCCGTCGTCGTCTGAGACGTTCGGGTTGGTGGCTCTGGAGGCGCAGGCGTGCGGCGCGGCGGTGCTCGCCACGGATGCTGACGGCCTGCGCTTTGCGGTGGAGAACCACCGTACGGGCCTGTTGGTGGCGCCTCGTACTCCGCAGCGTTGGGCTGCGGCTATTGAGCGTCTGGTGCGTGCCCCATATCTGCGTCATTCGTTGGGTGCGAACGCCGCTGCGCGTGCCCGCACGATGGGTTGGGAGCAGACGGCGCGTAAGACCCTGGAAGCTTATGCCGAGGTACGTGAGGGTATCTCGCAGTAATGTATTTTTCACGTTGTGAGGAGTTTTAATGTCTTTCTCGATGAGCCGCGATGAGTTCGCCGCGTACCTGGATTCTGTGCGTATTACCGGCGAGGTGGCAACCGCCCGAGAGAATAACCTGGACCATATTCAGGGTTTCCTGGACGGTAATGAGCACCTTGAGTTTGGTGTGCAGTGGACCCGTGAGTGGGATTACGATTCTGTGTTTGAGGTGATGGTTCGCCGCGCGGGTCTGAACCCGGATCGTTCGCATACTCACGGTCAGGACACTATTGGTGCTGAGCAGTGCATCAGCGCGCTGGAGGAGTACGCCCGCATCTTCGGTGAGGCGGTGCGTGCGGGTTCTCGTATTCTGTTTGCGACCGGTCACCCGGCGGGTCTGTTCCCCATCTATGCGGTGATGGCTGCGGCTGCGAAGGCTGCCGGCGCTGAGGTTCTTCAGATTGAGGAGGGCGAGCGCTTCCTGGACGGCGATGTCCGTCAGATTATGGATGTCGTGATGTTTGAGCAGTACGGTAATCTGCAGCATACGCATTTCCCGGGCCCGATGCGCATCGTGCTGGATCAGTTGAAGGCGCGCGGTGTGACTCCGAATCTGGTGGTTTCAGATCACGGTATGGCTGGTTATGCGTCCTCGACCTGTAAGCTGCTGACGATTGGTATTGCGGATTGTAACGATCCGGGTCTGTTTGTGGCGGCCGAGCAGGGGGACCTGCCGGTGTGCGTGCCGATGGACGATAACGTTCCGCCGCGTCGTTATGAGCCGATGATTGATTTCATTTTGGATCGTGCGGGGCTTGAGCGTCCTTAATGTCCCTTTTACACCGTGTGTAGGGTTTGTTATTGAGCCTCCGGGGTTTGTCGTTTTATATGCCGGTTATTGTTTTTCTGCAGGTATGTGAAACAGTCTGGTGTTTTTAGGAGTTTCTTAGCTCCACTAGGCATTCTTCTCGGGGGCTCTTATTCTCTTCTTTTTCTGTGATTGATTTCATCACGCGGGAGCGACTTTACGGCTTTATTCTTCGAGACGTAAGACCCCCGACCCCGTAGAATAGTTTACGGAACATGTTTATGCGCTCTGTGGCTTCATATAGCGTTCCACTAGGCGCCTTACCAGCGCCTTTACCGTAGTCTCTGCCACTATTCACTCAGCAAGATTACTGGTTCACTCATTCATTCAGAACACTGACTAGGACACGATTCCCTATTCACCGATAATTAGGGGTAAATGTGCCTATTCGCCGCTCTCAGTCCACGACACAGGACAAATTTCCGGGGAAGATTACACCGTTGAAAGTACAAGATCGTCTTAAAAAAATGTGGGGTTCAGACTTCGTCGTCAAGCGAAGCTGGCATCCCAAGGTTCAGCGCGCCCTTTACTTTGGCGATTTTCTCGCCATTGCTATTGCGGTTGTCGCTGCGCATCTGATTCGTTTCGGGTGGGAGAATGCTGACCTGCCCTATGTGAACGTTTGGCCTATTAACGCCCTGGATGGCCGTATTCCCGCTATTGATTACATCTTCCTGGGCGTCGGTATGGTCGTCGGCTGGTGGTTTATCCTCCAGGTGAACGGCTCTCGTAGCTTGCGCATCATGGGTTTCGGCAACGAGGAGTATCGCCTGATTACTCGCGGTACTACTTACTTCTTCTGCCTGCTGATTATTCTGGCGTTCTTCCTCAAGGTTGACGTCACCCGCATGTACTTGTTGATTGCTTACCCGCTGGGCCTGTTCCTTCTGCTCGTTGAGCGTTGGCTGATTCGTCAGGGTCTGGTGCGTTCGCGTACCCGCGGTCGTGCACTCACTCGCGTCATGATTATTTCTGATGTGACGACTGGTCAGCACCTGTACAAGAACCTGGAGGGCGTGGTTGCTTCCGGACTGTCCCCCGCTGCGTTCTATCTGCCCGGTTTTACTCCGGGTACCACTGTTGCTGGTGCGCCGATTCCGGTGCTTGGTTACAGCACTTCTCCGGCTGACATTATGGAAGCCATCCGCGAGAACGATATTCACATGGTTGCTGTTACGAATGGTCACCACCTGAGCCCGGATCAGGTTCGCCTGCTGGGTTGGAAGCTTGCTGATGCGCATATTTCGCTGATTATGGCTCCTGCGACGACCGATATTGCTGGTCCGCGTATGCACATGCAGCCGTTGAACGGTCTGCCGCTGGTGCACGTGTCTACTCCGCGTATTACCGGTCTGTCGGCGTTCTTCAAGCGCACCGTGGATGTTGTAGCTTCGGGTCTGGGTTTGATTCTGCTCTCTCCGCTATTCCTGGTGGTGGCACTGCTGGTAAAGCGTGATGGTGGCCCGGTCTTCTTCCTGCAGAGTCGTGTGGGTCTGAACGGTGAGCTTTTCAAGATGGTGAAGTTCCGTTCGATGCGTACTGACGCTGAAGAGGTCAAGAAGCGCCTCATGGAGCAGAACGAGGGTAACGGCGTGCTCTTCAAGATGAAGGACGACCCGCGTATTACCCCCATTGGTAAGTTCATCCGTAAGTACTCGATTGATGAGTTGCCTCAGCTGTGGAACGTGTTCATTGGCGATATGTCGCTGGTGGGTCCGCGTCCTCCGCTGGTTGAGGAAGTTGAGCAGTACGAGGACATTGCGTACCGCCGTCTGCTGGTGAAGCCGGGTATTACCGGTCTGTGGCAGGTTTCGGGTCGTAGTGATCTCTCCTGGGAAGAGTCGGTTCGTCTGGATCTCTACTATGTTGAGAACTGGTCGCTTACCGGTGACTTCATTATTCTTCTGCGTACTGTCCGTGCGGTTTTCGCTAAGGAAGGCGCGTACTAAGAAGGATGGTGAGAGTTTCTCCCACTGGTGCGTATGCCGGTTTTTATGATGCTGTCCCGGCACAGGCAGCTCGGTATCGTACATTGATATAAGCGCGTTGAAAAAGGGGCGTGAATCCATTTCCGGTGGATTCACGCCCCTTCTGTGTGCCCAGGGTGTCTGGTTCGCTCTTCGCTTCTAGACAAGCGTCAGAACATCAGGGCGCTAGTTCCGCTCCCCTATTCAGCGATGAGGCGCGCGATGACTTCGGGGAGCATCTGCGCGACGCGGGTTGCGGGTGCCGGGCCGGGCAGAGCGTCCTTGACGCTTCCGGTGGCACTGGCGCGTGCTGCTTCACCGTGCAGGTAGACTGCGAGCGCGCCGATGGAGGCGAAGGTGCAGCCTTCTAGGGCTTCTCCGCGGGCGTCGAAGGCGGCTACAGTTTGGGCGAGCAGGGCACCGTAGATGCCGGTGAGGGTGTCGCCGCTGCCTGCGGTGGCGAGCCAGGGGCTTCCTCCAGCAACGCTGTAGGTGGCGCCGTTGGGTGCCGCAATGAGCGTGTAGCCGCCCTTGAGCATCACGGTGGCACCGGAAAGTTCGGAGGCGGCGCGCACCCAGCGGAAGGGTTCTGCGTCGATATCCTTGCGGCTGGGTACGATGGCGTCGCCCAGGTGCTTCTTCCAAGTTTCGGGAGCGAGCTCGTGCACGATGCGCAGGAAGCGTTCGAGCTCTGCGGCGTGCGGGGTGAGGATCTTGTGGGAGCCGAGGTGCTTACCGGTTGCCATGTATTCTGCCGCCAGGTCGCAGGCGCCCGCGTCGAGAATGGCGGGTTCGGGCGAGTGGAGCAGGTAGCGGTTCTTGTCCAGCGAGTCGTGGCTAGAGCCAGATCCGCCGGCCCAGACGGTGACCCTCTGCAGGGCGGGGGCGCCGCTGAAGTAGACGGTTTCGGGGTTGTGGGCAATCATGAGCTGGCGTAGCTCGTGAGAGTTGGCGTTGAAGCGGACCATGCCCACGCCGGTATTGAGGGCTGCGCGTACACTCATGAGGGCGGCGCCGGGGTATTCGAGGCTTCCGGTGAGCATGCCCAGTACGCCGCGGGTGTACTTGTGGGAGTGCTCGTCGGGTACTTCGATGAGTTCGCGGTAGTCTTCGCGGTCGAGAACGCGCAGGGCGGGCTTGTGCGTGTTGAGGGCTTCGGGTACGCCCAGGTCGTAGAGCTTGATGTCTCCGGAGTGGACGCTGTGGCAGGTGCCTGCCGGTAGCTTGTGGCCGATGAAGGTGACGGTGCGATTGGCGCGCAGGGAGGGTTCGTGCACGGTTCCGCGGTTGTTGTCGACTCCGGAGGGGGTGTCTACTGCGAGGACTGCGCCGAGCTTACCGTCGAGCTGCGCTGCACGGAGTACGCCCAGGTATTCGCCGGCGCTACCGCGTACGGCGCCGCTGGAGCCGGTACCGAGGATGCCGTCAATGGTCAGATCGTAGCCGGTAAGGTGTTCGAGGGTGTGTTCGGGGTCGAGTACGCGGGTGCCTTCGCCGCCTTCACGGGCAATGAGTTCGAGGTTCTTTTCGCTGGGGTCGAAGACGACGGCGTCGACGCGGTGGCCATTGGCACTCAGGCGGGCACCGGCGTAGATGGTGTCTGCGCCGTTGTTGCCCGGACCGATGAGTAGCAGGATTTTGGCGTTGTCTTTGCCGTGGAGCAAATCCTGCGCTTCGGCTGCGACGGCATCTGCGGCGCGTTGCATGAGGTATCCGTCGTAGTCGGCGGCTTCGATGTAGGGCTTTTCTGCTTCGCGTACCTGGGAAGCAGTGTAGATGAGCTTCATTGCTGTCTCCTTGGGTGGCACCGTGCGGGCCTTAGGGGTCACCTGGTTGTGGTGTTGGTGTGACTCTGTGTTGGTTTGACTCTGCGTTAGTCGTCGGTGTCATCACCGGCGATGACGCTGAGTCGGTAGCTTTCGGGGTTGAACTTTTGCAGGTGCGCCAGTTCTGCGTCGCTGAGGTATTCGGCGGTTGCGATGGCGATGGCCATGGGTTCGTCGTGGGTCAGCGAGAGGTGGATGCGGTTGATGCCGAGTTCTTTGGCTCGGCGGGCGATGGTGCCCTGGATGATGAGGTAGGGCTGGCCGCTTTCGGCGGTGGCGACTTCGCAGTCTTGCCAGTTGAGTCCGGCGGGTGCTCCAAGTACTTTTGCGACGGCTTCTTTGGCGGCAAATCGTACGGCTTGGGAGCGTACGTTCCGGGTGCGTTCGTTGGGGGTGAAGACGCGGCGGACGAAGGCTGGTGTTTCGGTGACAATTCGTTCGAATCGTTCAATGTTGACGGTATCTACGCCGATTCCCATAATCATGAGCTTCACCTTTTACGGTAGGGGTGGTAACCGCGTCCTGTTTGCGGTTTCTCTTGTTTTAAGTCTAGCGAGATTCGTTTCTTTTAGGTGGGATAGCGTCAAATATGACGCATGGTTGATGTCTGTTTCACAGCGTCATTTTTGTTGGTTAATCCACGAATAACCACCCGATTAAATGACAAGGGCGGTGGTTGAGTTCTCTAAGAACTCAACCACCGCCCTTTCGTTATCGCTGAGGCGATTTCCGAGGATTACTCCAGATGATTACTCCAGATGATTACTCCACGGTCACGGACTTTGCGAGGTTACGCGGCTGGTCAACGTCCAGGCCCTTAGCTTCTGCCAGTGCGCATGCGAAAATCTGCAGGGGCACGGTTGCCAGCAGGGGCTGCAGCAGCGAGGGGCATGCCGGGACGGTGATGAGGCGGTCTGCGTAGGGCTTGACGGCCTCGTCGCCTTCCTCGGCGATGACGATGGTGAAGGCGCCGCGAGCGCGCACTTCCTGGATGTTGGAGACGACCTTGCCGTGCAGGGAGTCGCGACCGTTTGCGGAGGGAACCACTACGATGACCGGCTGGCCTTCATCAATCAGTGCGATGGGGCCGTGCTTGAGCTCGCCTGCTGCGAAGCCTTCAGCGTGGATGTAGGTGATTTCCTTGAGCTTGAGTGCGCCTTCCATTGCGACGGGGAAGCCCACGTGGCGGCCGAGGAAGATCACGGAGGAGGCATCCTTCATTTCGACGCCCAGTTCCTTGACCTGGGTGTCGTTGTCGATGACCTTCTGGATCTTTGCGGGCATGTTCTGCAGCTCGGCGAGGATCGAAGCGATTTCGTCCTTGTACTTGTTGCCGCGCAGCTGTGCCAGGTACAGGCCGAGCAGGTATGCTGCGGTGATCTGTGCCAGGAATGCCTTGGTGGATGCCACTGCGATTTCGGGGCCTGCGTGGGTGTACAGGGCAGCGTCGGATTCGCGGGGCAGGGTCGAGCCGTGGGTGTTGCAGATGGAGATAACCTTTGCGCCCTGTTCGCGTGCGTGGCGCACTGCCATCAGGGTGTCCATGGTTTCACCGGACTGCGAGAGTGCCACGATGAGGGTCTTCTCGTTCACGATGGGGTCGCGGTAGCGGAACTCGTGTGCGAGCTCGACCTCGGTGGGGATGCGGCACCAGTGCTCGATGGCGTAGCGTGCCACCTGGCCTGCGTATGCTGCGGTACCACATGCAACAACGATGATCTTGTCAATCGAGCGCAGCACCGAGTCGTCGATGTTCAGCTCGTCGAGGGTGAGGTTGCCATTCTCGTCGAGGCGGCCCATGAGGGTCTGCTCGACGGCTGCGGGCTGCTCGTGGATTTCCTTCTCCATGAAGGAGTTGTAGCCGCCCTTTTCAGCTGCTGCTGCGTCCCATTCGATGTGGAAGGGCTTGCCCTCTGCGGGGTTGCCTTCGAAGTCGATGATGGAGTAGTCAGTGCCGGTGATGGTCACGATCTGGTCCTGACCCATTTCGACGGCTTCCTTGGTGTAGTCAATGAACGCGGAGACGTCAGAGCCGAGGAAGTTCTCGTTCTCGCCCAGGCCGATAACCAGCGGGGAGTTGCGACGGGTTGCCACAACGCGGTCCGGGTGGTCGGCGTGGATAGCCAGGATGGTGAATGCACCTTCGAGGCGGTTGGATGCGACGCGTACTGCCTCGGTAAGGTCACCGGTACCGAGCTTGTTGTAGATGCTTGCGATGGTTGCTGCAGCTACCTCGGTGTCGGTCTGAGATGCGAACTCTACGCCTTCGGCGAGCAGCTCGGCACGCAGTTCTGCGAAGTTTTCGATAATACCGTTGTGTACGACGGCGAGGCGGCCGTTGTCGACAACGTGGGGGTGAGCGTTGTTGTCAGTGGGTCCACCGTGGGTTGCCCAACGGGTGTGACCGATACCAATCTGGGAGTCAGGCAGGGGGTGTTCCTTGACCTCGTTCTCAAGGTTCAGGAGCTTACCAGCCTTCTTACGGAATACGATGCCGTCGGGGCACACGAGTGCCACGCCAGCAGAGTCATAGCCGCGGTATTCCTGGCGGCGCAGACCTTCGAGGACCACATCGTATGCGTTGTGGTCAAACTTGTTACCGTCCGGAGCAGTGTCCAGACCTACATATCCTACGATTCCACACATGCTATAAGTTTATCCCACAAGTATCCAGATATGCGCACGGTGAAATGCCGTTATACGTCACGTTTATTGTGGCTTTCCTAGCTTTATTGGGTTTTGTCCTTTTCTTCTCATACATTTATTTCTACAAACAAACCGTGAGGGCGGGTATTTTCCCCGCAGGCTGAAAGTTCGTACACTTAGATAAATGAGCACCGCACCGTATTTTTCTGGCGATGACCGCTTCATGCACCTTGACCGTTCCCGTTGGTCGCACCTAGCCGATGAGATTTCTGTCCCCCTCAGCGCTGAGGAAATTGAGTCTCTTCGTGGTCTGGGTGAAACTGTCGACCTTGAAGAGGTGCAGCGTATTTATCTGCCGGTTTCCCGCCTCCTGAATCTGTATGTAACTGCTGCGTCCTCGCTGAACCATATGACGAATGATTTTCTGCATGTGTCTCAGCGCCGCGTGCCGTTCATTATTGGTGTGGCGGGTTCTGTTGCGGTGGGTAAGTCGACGACGGCGCGTATTTTGCAGGCTCTTTTGAGTCGTTGGCCTTCTACTCCGAAGGTTCAGCTGGTGACTACGGATGGTTTCTTGTACCCGAATGCTGAGCTTCAGCGTCGCGGCATTATGCACCGTAAGGGTTTTCCGGAGTCGTATGATCGTCGTGCCCTGTTGAATTTTGTGTCGCAGGTGAAGTCTGGCGCTGAGCGTGTGGTTGCACCTAAGTATTCGCATCTGTATTACGACATCATGCCGGATGAGCATATTGAGGTCACGGCACCGGATGTTCTGATTCTTGAGGGTTTGAATGTTTTGGCGCCTTCTCAGGCTGAGGGCCCGGAGACTTCTGATCTGACGCTGAGCGATTTCTTTGATTTCTCTATTTATGTGGATGCCCGCACTGAGGATATTGAGCGCTGGTATGTGAATCGTTTCTTGACTCTGCGTTCTTCGGCTTTTGCGAATCCGGAGTCATATTTCAAACGTTATGCGGAGCTGAGCGATGAGCAGGCGGTTGAGGTAGCGACCGGCATTTGGAAGAGCGTGAATGAGCCTAATCTGGTGCAGAATGTTTTGCCGACTCGCGCTCGTGCGCATTTGATTCTGCAGAAGGGTGCCGAGCATACCGTGGAGCAGGTTCTTCTGCGTAAGAACTAGAGGTTCTTTAGGTTTTTAGTGTTCGCGTGCGGCTTTTAGCCGGTATTGTGGTGCATTCTAGTAGAGAGCGCCGGAGGCTCCACTCCCTCGCGGGATGGGTTTAGGCTTCCGGCGCTTTTGTTTGCGTCTACGCCATGATGAGGAGTTATTGTGAAGTCTCTGCACCGTACGTCTACCACTCAGGAGTCTCTTAATAGTTCTGCGGTTAATAGTTCTGCAGTGAACCGCCGCACTCTCTTGGGTGCCGCTTTGGGGGTTGGCGGTACCTCATTGTTGGCGGCTTGTGGTTCGCAGGGTCAGGGTGCCTCCTCTTCATCTTCTGCAGCGAGCGCTTCTGCTTCTGAGTCTGCGACGGCTTCGGCGGCTTCTTCTAGTGCCTCTTCCACTGCGGCGGCATCTTCTGCCGCGCCCTCCCCTGTTGCTTCTGCAACCGGTGCTTCTGCCAGCACTTCGGCTTCTGCGAGCGCATCGTCTTCCCCATTGGCTCTTGCTCAGCCCAGTGTTGAGTCTCAGCCGGACTCGTTGCGTTGCCTCGTGAATAAGATGCGCCCTTTTGCTCAGCAGGATTGGGAACCGAGCGACCTGGTGGAGTTCTACGGTCATCAATTGCGCGCGGAGGCGGCTAAGGCGGCGGACACGATGATTGATGCGGCGGCGACCGATGGCGTGACTCTGCTTGTTTCTAGCGCGTATCGTTCGTATGCGGTGCAGCAGCAGACCTATCAGTATTGGGTTTCGGTGAACGGTCAGCAGGTGGCGGATCAGTTGTCGGCTCGTCCCGGCTATTCGGAGCATCAGACTGGTTTGGCGATTGATTTTGCTTCTCCTGAGGGTTGCCGATTGGAGGAGTGTTACCGCGATACGCTGGCTGGTCAGTGGTTGGTGAAGAATGCTCCGCGTTACGGATATATTTTGCGTTTCCCTGATGGTCGTCAGTCGGTGACCGGTTATCGTTTTGAGCCGTGGCATTACCGTTATGTGGGTGTGCAGATTGCTCAGGAGTATGTGTCTTCGGGTGCGAAGACTTTTGAGGAGTTTATCGGTACGGGTGCGGCGCCCGATTATGCAAATGCGAACTAGGGTCTGGGCTAAGCTTTCGGCTTTGCTCGGTGCGCTGAGCGGTGATGTGTATCGTCTTTCTAGCTTCCGTGTCGCTTCCATGTCGAAATAAATAGGCACAGTAGATGCATATTTTTTCACGTACACACCTTGTAAATCCGCGGTTTTTCGCGGGCTTCAGAGATTTTTACTCAGCTTCATGTGACCTAGACCTTAAGTATTGGGCGCCATAAAACCACTGTGAAGAAAAACACATGCTTTACAGCGAAAATTTTCTCAGAATATGGCATTTTCTGAGGTGAAAAGGCGCTATTCTATATCTCATGCTTAAGGGTTTTAAAGATTTTCTGATCCGCGGTAACGTCATCGACCTCGCAGTTGGTCTGATCATGGGTACCGCCTTCACCGCTGTGGTGACCGCACTTGTCCAGTCCGTCCTGATGCCGGCTATCTCCATGCTGGTTCAGTCCCCCAACTTCGACGAGTTCCTGGTCTTCGGTCAGATCAAGGTTGGCGTGTTCCTGACCGCTGTCGTCAACTTCATCCTGATCGCAGCTGCTGTGTACTTCGCAGTTGTTCTGCCCGTTCAGAAGCTGACCGAGCTGGCTTCCAAGAAGAAGGCTGAGGAAGAGGAAGAAGAGGAAGAGACCGAGATTGCACTCCTCAAGGAGATCCGCGACGCTCTGGCAAAGAAGTAATTTCTCTGCTCTCTAACACTAACTTTCGAACCCCCGTATCCCTGTGGATACGGGGGTTTTCCGTATCCACATCCCCTACGCCCGCTCAAGATAACGAAGAAGGGTTGGGAAGGTGTCTCTACACCTTCCCAACCCTTTCTCTATCCTCCACTGCGGTCTTCGCACCGGAAGAATACGTTTAGAGTGCCAATTCCTTAGCCACAACGTCAGCCAGCTGCTGAGCAACCTCATCGGCCTGCTCCTGGGTTGCGGCCTCAACCATCACGCGGACCAGAGGCTCAGTGCCGGATGCACGCAGCAGCACACGGCCGCTCTCACCCAGTACGCCTTCAGCCTCGCTCACAGCGGTGGCGAGCGCCTCGTTGGTCTTGACCGCCGCACGGTCAACGCCCTTGACATTGATCAGACGCTGCGGGGTGGGCTGCATGCGGGATGCCAGCTCCGAGAGGGTCTGACCGCTACGAGCCACCTCTGCAGCCAGCTGGATACCGGTCAGAACGCCGTCACCGGTGGTTGCGTAGTCGCTCATGATAACGTGGCCGGACTGCTCGCCACCGAGGTTGTAGCCGTGCTCGCGCATAGACTCGAGGACGTAGCGGTCGCCCACAGCGGTGCGGCCGAGGGTAATGCCGTGCTCGCGCAGGTACAGCTCCAGGCCCAGGCTGCTCATCACAGTTGCGACGAGGGTGTCCTTTGCGAGCTTGCCTTCGCGCTTAGCAGCAACAGCAAGGATAGCCATGATCTGGTCGCCGTCTACCAGGTTGCCCTTTTCGTCAACTGCCTGGCAACGGTCGGAGTCGCCGTCGTGGGCGATGCCGAGGTCCGCGCCGTGCTCAACGACTGCTGCCTGCAGCTTCTCGGGGTGGGTGGAGCCCACGCCGTCGTTGATGTTGGTGCCGTTGGGCTCTACAGCCAGTGCGATAACCTCTGCACCCAACGCTTCGAAAGCTGCGGGAGATGCCGCGTAGGCCGCACCATTTGCGCAGTCCAGAACAATCTTCATGCCAGCGAGGGGCTTGCCTTCAGGCAGGGTGGAGACCAGGTGCTTCACGTAAGCCTCGGTACCGTTCTCCAGGGGCTTGACGGTACCCACAGCACCACCGGTCGGGTAGCGGAAGGACTTCTCACGGTAGACGCGCTCAATGGCGTCCTCAACGGAGTCTTCCAGCTTCTGGCCGCCTCGGGCCAGGAACTTAATGCCGTTGTCCGCTGCGGGGTTGTGCGATGCAGAAATCATCACGCCGAAGTCAGCACCGGTGTGTGCCACCAGGTAAGCTGCTGCGGGGGTGGGGACAATGCCGGCGTCCAGCACGTCAACACCTGCGCTAGCGAAGCCAGCCTTCATCGCAGAGACAATAAAGTCTGCAGAGGATCGGGAGTCATTTGCGATCACGGCACGGGGGCGTACACCCTCTTCTACCGTGTCAAAGCCCAGCACAATAGAGGCCGCCTGCGCGAGCTCCATAGCCAGGGCGGGAGTAATTACATCGTTTGCCAGACCGCGTACGCCGTCGGTTCCAAAAAGTCGTTCAGTCACCCTTTTATTTTACGATGCGCATAACTCTCCTCAGGCGTATACACCGCATTTTCTTCAGAATCAGAAAGTGATTTTCAGCGGCTACATATCTGCTTCATAGCCAATGTTTCTGTAGACGCGCAAAGGTGCCTGCTCTCAGTTCCCAGAGAGGGAAAAGAGAGCAGGCACCTTCACAGCGCAAGCTGTTTGCCGGTTATATCGCCGCAGGGTTGAGTTGTTGCTCTCCCCTATCTATCAACGCTTACTTGACGACGGGGAAGCCATCGGGAGAGTCACCGGACTCATCCTCGAAAACGTCCGATGCAGAGCGGACGATCAGCGAGTCGAGCTCGCCCACGACTGCCTCATCCTTGGAGGGGTAGTCGAACTGGGAGAGCACGTAACGCATTGCTTCCAGACGTGCGCGCTTCTTGTCGTTGGACTTGATAACGGTCCAGGGGGCGTCACCGGTGTGGGTGTAGAAGAACATTGCTTCCTTTGCCGCGGTGTAGTCGTCCCACTTGTCCAGGGATGCCAGGTCAGTGGGAGAAAGCTTCCACTGGCGAACCGGGTCGGTACGGCGGGAGGTGAAGCGTGCGAGCTGCTCTTCGCGGGTGACGGAGAACCAGAACTTGATGATGTGGATACCAGAGTTCACCAGCATGCGCTCCAGGTCCGGAACTTCGCGCATGAACTCGAAGTACTGTGCCTGGGTGCAGTAGCCCATAACGCGCTCAACGCCGGCACGGTTGTACCAGGAGCGGTCCATCAGGACGATTTCGCCACCGGAGGGCAGGTGCTTGATGTAACGCTGGAAGTACCACTGGGTCTGCTCGATGTCGGTCGGCTTCTCCAGTGCCACAACGCGAGCACCACGGGGGTTCAGGTGCTCGGTGAAGCGCTTGATGGAGCCGCCCTTACCTGCTGCGTCACGGCCTTCGAAGATGATAAGGATCTTCTGACCGGTGGACTTAGCCCAGAGCTGCAGCTTCAGCAGCTCAATCTGCAGGGCACGCTTTTCCTTCTCGTATGCCTTACGGCTGAGCTTGGTGTCGTAGGGGTAACCCTTCTTCCATGCTTGCGAGGTTTCGTCGTCCTTCTTGTCCTTGCCGAGGGCGCGGGTAAGGGAAGCCATTTCGTCCAGCTCTGCCGAGTAGTCCTCGACAACGGAGGTGCGGCGCGCCTGGGGCTTCAGGGCTTCCTTGATGGCTTGTTTCTTCTCAGAACCGGTGTGTGCGTGTGCGCCTTCAGCGGCGTGCTGGTGGGCTTCAGTCTGAGGAGCCTCCACTGCCTTCTTTTCGGGCTGGGTGGAGGGATTCTGCTCTGCCATGAGTACTCTTTTCTTCCTGTCTGCTTTGACCCTTTAACTCTACCGGTGTGCTCTTCGATGAACAAACGTAACAGTTATATGCACCCTATAACCTTGTAACGCTCAGGGTGAGTAGATACGCAAAACGCCCCGCTCTCCTAGGGAGAGACGGGGCGTAACGCTTCGAGAAAACCAGCGATTAACGCTTGGAGAACTGCGAAGCCTTGCGTGCCTTCTTAAGACCAGCCTTCTTACGCTCGATGACGCGTGCGTCACGGGTCAGGTAGCCAGCCTTCTTCAGTGCGGGGCGGTTGTTCTCGCGGTCGATCTCGTTCAGTGCACGAGCGATACCCAGGCGCAGAGCACCTGCCTGACCGGAGGGGCCACCACCGTTGATGCGTGCGATGACGTCGTATGCGCCCTCAAGCTCCAGGAGCTTGAAGGGCTGGTTGACGTCCTGCTGGTGCAGCTTGTTGGGGAAGTAGTCTTCCAGGCTACGACCGTTGATGGTCCAGTTGCCGGAACCGGGCACAACGCGAACGCGTGCCACTGCTTCCTTGCGGCGACCAACTGCTGCGCCTGCAACGGTCAGTGCCGGACGTGCTGCCTTAGCCGCTGCGGGGGCAGCGGACTCCGAGGTGTAGCTGGTCAGCTCTTCCTCGACTACGATCTGCTCTTCGTTCTGAGCCACGATTTCTCCTATTGTTTCTTCGTAGGCCCGAATTACTGGGCGACCTGGTTGAATTCGTAGGTCTTGGGCTGCTGTGCCGCGTGCGGGTGCTCGGGGCCAGCGTAGACCTTCAGCTTCTTGAGCTGCTGTGCAGCAAGCTTGTTCTTGGGCAGCATGCCCTTAACAGCCTTCTCAACCGCGCGAACGGGGTTGGTCTCAAGCAGCTCTGCGTAGTTCACGGACTTCAGACCGCCGGGGTAACCCGAGTGGCGGTATGCACGCTTCTGCTCGAGCTTTGCACCGGTCAGGGCGACCTTCTCAGCGTTCACGATGATAACGAAGTCACCGGTGTCAACGTGGGGAGCAAAAGTCGGCTTGTGCTTACCGCGCAGCAGGATAGCGGTCTGGCTTGCGAGGCGACCGAGCACCACGTCGGTGGCATCAATGATGTGCCACTGGCGCTCAATTTCGCCGGGCTTAGGAGTATAAGTGCGCAAAATATTGGCCTTTGTCTCGAAATGTACATACGGCGCTTAGTTGGGTATCGCGCCTTTTACTTACGTGCATGACGAACACCCGGGTGAGGACCGAGCTGCCGCCCGTTCTGCCCGTACTCTATACCGCCTTAACGTCCTGCAACTAGACAGCGATTTAGAGCGCGCTCGGGTAGAACACGCACAACATATCAAGACTATACAGGACGTCGAGTGCTTAATCCACCGCCAAAGCCTTAAAAATAGGGCTTTTTTGCCTTAAACACATTTTAAATTCCATCCGTGTAATTCACCTGAGGTAGTTGCGCTCCCCCGCGACGCTTCACGGCACATGAGCAACGTGACGGGGCTCAATATATACAGGGCGTTAAGCGCTCTGTGCTTCATGGTCCTCGCGCTTTGCTCGAGCACGTTCCGCCTGCTCTCCATACAACTCCGGAGCAGGGTAATAAATCTCAGCTAGTGCCAGAGCATGCGGAGGCGCCAGAGTCAGCGAAGCTTCGCGTCCCGGGTTCTCGATCCGCTCACGCAACCAGGCGGCGTCACGTTTACCCGTGCCGTAGAGCACCAACGCACCCACAAGTGAACGCACCATGTGATGACAGAAGGCATCAGCCACCACACGCACCCCAATAAGGCCACTTTCAGTACGAGTGAAGCTGAGTTCTCGCAGCTCACGAATCGTGGTTGCGCCTTCACGCGGCTTGCAGAAGGAGAGAAAATCACGCAGGCCGAGTAGCTGCTGCGCCGACTGGTTAAGATCAGCACAATCCAGGTGCTCAGGTACCGCCCAGGTGTAGGTACGGTGCAGAGGGTTAAGACCGTCCGCCGCGCCATCTGCAATGCGATATACGTAGCGGCGACCGGTAGCCGAGAAGCGCGCATCAAATTCAAAAGAAACTTCGCTCACGCGGTGAATCTGAATAGCACCCTGCAGAATACCGCGAACGTTCTTCGGCAAGTTCAACTGCTCTTCCGCATCGTAAAGACAACGCTGAAGAGCACCGGTGAGGCGGCGGCGCAGGGCAGCCGTCGGGTCGTCCTCCCCCGTTCGACCTTGCAGGCGAGTCCAGTCCTCATCGTTCAGATCGCAATGCAGGGTCTGGGCTTCCGCATGCACACCGGCATCGGTTCGACCCGCGACCACCACGCGGTGAGGCGCCCGCAAAATCAGTTCAAGGGCATTCTCAATGACCCCCTGCACGGTAACCAGGTTCGGCTGGGCAGCCCACCCGCTAAAAAGAGAACCGTCGTAGGCACAATCAATTCGCACGCGGTGCGTAGCAGTGAAGGGCTGTTCTTCACGGTTCTCTAAAGCAGTAGCGTTATGCATTGGTGTGCCTTTCAGCGGTAAAGGACGGTTGAAGAATACGGATCGGCTCTTATATAGCGAATACGCCAAGAACCGTCTCCTCGTTAAGTATGCAGATACACCAATCCGCCGCCCACAGCAGTGGACGGCGGATTGACATATTTTAGGCTTAGCCTAAATCAGCTGGGATCCGTATTACTCGGAAACCTTCTGTGCTGCTGCGCCACCTGCGGGGGCGTAACCTGCAGCCTCTGCCGACTCAGCGGAGTCGAACCAGATTTCAGCCTTGGTGCTGGAGTACCAGCGGGAACCGGGCACGTGGTACTTCATGGAATCGGCGTTACCCTTAACCTCGAAGCCCTCGGGAGCCTCGCCGGACTCCAGGGGTGCGTGGGAACCTGCAGGCAGGCCCTCAGCAGCTGCTTCAGCCTTGGGAGCCTCAGCTGCCTTCTCAGCTACCTTGGTGGCCTCAGCAACTGCACCCTTGGTTGCAACGGGCTCCATGACGAGCTCGATGACTGCCATGGGAGCGTTGTCACCCTTACGGTTACCGATCTTGATGATGCGGGTGTAACCACCGGGGCGCTCTGCCATTGCCGGAGCAATAACGGTGAAGAGCTCGTGCACGACGGACTTGTCGGTGATGGAACGCAGCACGCGACGGCGAGCAGCCAGATCGCCCTTCTTACCGAAGGTGATGAAGCGCTCTGCCACCGGACGCAGGCGCTTTGCCTTGGTCAGGGTGGTGGTGATGCGCTTGTGCTGGAACAGCTGCGCCGACAGGTTGTTGAGCATGTGGCGCTCGTGGGTCGGGGAACCGCCGAGGCGGGGACCCTTAGTGGGAGTAGGCATAGTTAAATCTCCATAGTTGCGTTCCCTAACGCCCCAGCAGCGGAGCCTCTTAGGGAATCAAGTTTGACTGATCCCGGTGGAACCGGGTGAACTATTCGGTCGAAATTATTCGCCGGAACCGTCTTCGTCATCAAGCGGGCGTGCAGCAGGCTCGAAACCGGGAGGGGAGTCCTTCAGGGCCAGGCCGAGCTCGATGAGCTTTGCCTTGACCTCGTCAATGGACTTAGCACCGAAGTTACGGATGTCCATCAGGTCAGCTTCACTGCGGGTCACGAGCTCACCCACGGTGTGGATACCCTCGCGCTTGAGGCAGTTGTAGGAGCGGACGGACATGTTCAGGTCCTCGATCGGCAGTGCCAGATCAGCGGCCATGGACTCGTCGGCGGGCGACGGGCCAACTTCGATACCCTCAGCTGCAATGTTCAGCTCACGTGCCAGGCCGAAGAGCTCGACCAGGGTGCTGCCTGCAGAAGCAACGGCGTCACGCGGTGCGATGGCTTCCTTGGTTTCGACGTCCAGGGTCAGGCTGTCGAAGTCGGTGCGCTGCTCAACACGGGTCGCGTTCACGCTGAAGGTAACCTTCAGAACCGGGGAATAGATGGAGTCAACCGGGATACGGCCAATCTCGCCATCGCCGACCTTGTTCTGAGCTGCAGTCACGTAGCCGCGACCGCGCTCGATAACCAGCTCAGCGTTGAAGTTTGCCGAGGCGTTCAGGGTTGCCAGGTGCAGTTCCGGGTTGTGGATCTCCACGCCAGCGGGAACCTCGATGTCGCCTGCGGTCAGTTCACCTTCGCCCTGCTTGCGCAGGTAGGCCACGACGGGCTCGTCGTTCTCAGAAGAGATGGAGAGCTTCTTGATGTTCAAGATGATCTCAGTGACGTCCTCGGTCACGCCGGGAACGGTGCTGAACTCGTGCAGTACGCCATCAATGCGGACGCTGGTAACAGCGGCGCCGGGGATGGAGGACAGCAAAGTACGGCGGAGGGAGTTACCCATGGTGTAGCCGAAACCGGGCTCCAGAGGCTCGATGGTGAAGCGCGAGCGGTTGGGCGCTACGACCTCTTCAGTCAGAGTGGGGCGCTGTGCAATAAGCACTTTGTTTCCTTTCGGTGAGCTCCGCTATATGAGCCCACAGGTTGGGGAAAACATATCTTAGGAAGCAGACGGGTGTCTGTACTCTCCGGGTACAGCTCCGTGGAGCGTACCCGTCGAGGGATTAGGTCAGGGACCTAATTAGACGCGGCGGCGCTTCGGGGGACGGCAACCGTTGTGTGCAACGGGGGTAACGTCCTGAATCGAACCGACCTCGAGGCCTGCAGCCTGCAGGGAGCGGATTGCGGTTTCGCGACCGGAACCGGGGCCCTTGACGAACACGTCAACCTTGCGGACGCCGTGCTCCTTGGCGCGGTTTGCAGCAGCCTCAGCAGCCAGCTGTGCGGCGTAGGGGGTGGACTTACGGGAGCCCTTGAAGCCCATGTCGCCAGCGGAGGACCAGGAGATCACTGCACCGGTGGGATCGGTGATGGAGACGATGGTGTTGTTGAAGGTCGACTTGATGTGAGCCTGACCAGCAACGATGTTCTTGCTAACCTTGCGGCGGTTGGTCTTACGAGCTGCCGCAGCGCGAGTCTTGGGAGGCATTTTTGATTCTCCTACAAAGGTTTTCTAATACGTTGGTCGGATAAAGATATCCAACAGAGCAACGTTGCTTACTTCTTCTTACCTGCGACGGTACGCTTCGGGCCCTTGCGG
>ERZ772979.638-NODE-638-length-23398-cov-4.630168_pt1 | contig 23398 bp, 25 predicted proteins | sample MGYA00511130_ERZ772979 | MGnify/ENA primary metagenome ERZ772979 (study PRJEB29015, sample SAMEA2738103) | human oral metagenome | biome: human oral; feature: human-associated habitat; material: saliva | place: China | collected 2186 ... | reverse complement strand
GAAAATACGTCATACATAGGATACAACTTAGAAAAATACAACTCTTAATACTATGATGTCGATACCAATATAAAATACATAAAAGGAAAACAATGAATTTATAGATATCTTGCATATATAGACATAGTAGATACATCAATAATACAAGTAAGGGATTTTTTAGAATTTCTTTCATAAACAGATTTTATCTTTTATGAAATCAAACTTTGCTTGACCTATCCCTTTTACTTTCATTAAATCTTCTAATGTCTGGAATAATCCATGTTGATTTCGATAATCAATGATAGCTTGTGCAGTTTTCTTACCAATTTTAGGAATTTGCAATAAACCATTTAAATCAGAAGTATTAATAGAAATCAAATTCACAGAAATATCATTAGATTTCGTTGGTATTGTTAACACATCTTTATCATGTAAAATAGTCTCTAGGTTCAAACTAGAAATATCTGCATTTTCACTTAAACCCGCTTTTGATATTAGTTCCTGTATTGTTGCATATGGATTCAAGGAAATCACGCCTTGCCTTAATACTGCACCATGTACAGTAACTTGAATCGAAGATTTATTATAGTTATTGATATCGATAATGTTGAATTTTCCTGATGATAAAATGATGAAACATAAAAAAACAGTAAGTAGTAGTCTCATATGTCCTCCACTTACTGTATTTGTTGTAATCTTAGTGATTCCTTACTTAATCTTAACAATTTCAACTGTATAAGGATTTGCGACACGTACTTCACAAACATCGCCAACCTTATGGTCTAGAATTGCCTGTGCTAATGGTGTTTCATTAGATAGGCGACCATTTAAAGGATCAGATTCTGTTGAACCTACGATATCGTAAGTAACTTCCTCCTTAGTATCATTGAAGAACAATGTTACGCTAGAACCGATATGAACAGCTGACTTCTTACCAGCCTTCTTCGTATCAATAAGTTCATAGTTACGTAGCATGTATTCCAAAGTCGAAATACGTGCTTCTACCTTTGCCTGCTCATCACGAGCCGCATCATAGTCCGCATTTTCTGAAAGGTCACCCTGTGCACGTGCTTCAGCTAGTTCCTGCTTAACTTCTTCACGAACAACATGAACGAGGTTGTAGTATTCATCCTGTAATTTTTTTAGACCTTCTTCAGTAAGATATGTTTTATTTTCTTCAGCCATTTTATTACTCCTTACGCTTGGTTATTATAGCATTGTGTGCGTGATGACGCTACTGATTTTTGTTGTGAGTAAATCAATCGCAACCGTATTCTTGCCACCTTCCGGAATGATTACATCCGCATATTTCTTTGATGGTTCCACAAATGCTTCATGCATTTGCTTAACAGTTCCCACATATTGATTTACAACAGACTCTAATGTTCTACCGCGTTCTTTTACGTCACGAACTAAACGTCGAATAAATCGAATATCCGCATCCGTCTCCACAAAAATCTTGATATCTAGTAAATTTCGAATCTTTTCTTCTTCTAATACAAATAAACCTTCTAGAATCAAGACATCACATGGATAACAATCTTCTGTTTCATTACTACGTGTGTGATTGACAAAATCATAGATTGGTTTACGAATAGCTTTATTCGCAATTAGATCTTGAATATTTTCAATCAATAAGTCATTGTCAAACGCAAATGGATGATCATAATTTGTCTTAATACGCTCTTCCATCGGCTTCTCTGCTTGATCTTTGTAATAGTCATCTTGCCGGATAATTAGTACAGATTTTTTATCCGCAAATGTCTTTTTGATTGTTTCAGAGATTGATGTCTTTCCAGATGCACTACCACCGGCAATGCCAATAATAATCGGTTTACTCATTCGTATTTGCCTCTTTCACTTCTGATTTAATAAGTATCTCATTTTCGTCATAGTATAAACGGATTGAAAATGGAACTTCGTTTCGAAACATTTTCTCCAGGAAGATACGATCACCTTCCCAAAGTTCTAAATCTAAAATATCCTTCTTTGGTATATATGCCAGTGTACCCTCGCTGCATTCATGCAGGATACCAACATAATCACTTGTTTGATATACATAGATTTCTTCATCTTCATGATGTTCATAATGAAAATGAATGATACCACAATATAACGCAGATTGTACTTGATATCCTGTTTCTTCTATTACTTCACGTACCATGCATTCATATGGTGTTTCATTTGTCTTTAACTTTCCACCTACGCCTATCCATTTACCATGATTTAAGTCATGTTGTTTTTTATTACGTAATAACATCAACCACTTCTCATCATGGACAAGATAACATACAGTACTTTTAATCATTTAAATTAACATGATCTTTCACATTTTGATTATGTTCTGTAAGTGTCTTTGCAAAGAATACTTCACCTGTCTTTGTGTCTGCCACAAAGTAGAGATAGTCTGTTTCAATCGGATTTAATACAGCTTTAAATACCTTCTCACCAGGGTTCTCAATTGGTCCTGGAGGTAATCCTTTGTGTAGGTAAGTATTATAAGGTGAATCAAATTCCGCATTAACTTCGCAAGCTTGCCACTTATCTGTTTGACGATCAAAATCGATTGCATAACATACCGTTACACTAGACTGTAATAACATACCCTGGTTTAATCGATTATAGAATACACCTGCAATTGTACGGAGTGTTGTATCATCGCCACCACCTTCGTACTGTACGATACTTGCCAAGGTATATAACTGATGAATCGAAAGCTTACTCTTAGCAATCGCATCTTTATTTGCTTCATAAACAACTTTTGTTTGATCTAACATCTTTAGTGTTACATCTTTCGCAGTTGTCTCTTTATAAAATTCATAGGTGTTTGGCGCAATATAGCCCTCTAGATAAATACGTACATTGTCTTGGAACATTTCATCTGTAATAAATGGATATGTAGACTTCAACGAAGAAATCCACTCTTTATTATTCCATAACTGAAGTAATTCATCTTCTTTGACGTTCGTAACTGCCGCAATTTTTTCGGCGATATGTTTTGCCCAGTCACCTTCTGTAACAGTTATAGAGACAGTATCACTTGCCGCTGCTGTTGCACTATTTAATTTCTTTAAAATCGCCTGTAAATCCATATTGCGATTTAACGTAAATGTTCCAGATTTAAAATTATTAAGCTCGTAGAGTCTAATATATAGCTTTGCAACATTCACATCTTTGATTAGATTCTCATTTTTTAGATGTTGTAAGATATCAGCTGACGTATCACCAGTATTCACTTTAAACTCAACTTCTTCAGAAGTATCTGAAACAGCTTTAATTGATTGTGAATAATAAATATAAGAACTTACGCATCCAACAGCTAATATCAAAATGAGTAATAAAGGAATTAAACTTCTCTTTTTTCTTCGCTTAGCCATGCCTATTCACCATCATCGTCACTGATAAATGCACCTAATACTTCTTGACACATTTCCCATTCTTCTTCATCAACAACTTCATCCATTGATCCATCTTCGTTATAACTGTATGCATACACATTACCTTCTTCATCTGTTGGGTCTGTAAATAATACATACTTCTTTGTTTTGTCATCATTTTCAAACGTCAAAAGAATTTCAACTTCACGTTCATTGCCTGTATCATCAGTAATCATCATTGTGTTGTTTTCAATCATCTTATCATCTCTCCTTAAAAAAGGCGTTTGCCGCCTTACTTTACATTACGATCAAGCCAAGTCTGTAGAATCTGTACTGCAGCTAACTGGTCAATCTTCTTTTTACGTTTCTTTCTTGATACGTCTGCTTCTAACAAAATACTTTCAGCTACAGCTGTTGTAAATCGTTCATCTTGCATCTTAACAGGGATACCAGATTCTTGTTCAAGAACCTCACCAAACTCTAGACAAATCTGTGCACGAGGACCAACATCATCATTCAATAATAGTGGTAAGCCTAGTACTATTACATCTGGTTTTTCGCGATCAACAATATCTAGCACTTTATCTAAGGCCATATTGTAATCATCGGGCTTAAAACGAATTGTCTCGATTGTTCTAGCGATAAATCCTGTATCACTAAAACTAACACCACAAGTTACGCTACCAAGATCTAAGCCTAGATAGCGTGTCATTTAGTGATTTGCCTCTAAATAGAAACGAACTAATTCTTCAATAATTTCATGACGTTCCACGGATTGGATCAAACTTCTTGAATTGTTATGTGAAGATATGTACGCAGGATCATCTGAGATCAAATACCCAGCCAACTGATTAATAGCGTTATATCCTCTCTCACTTAATGAAGCTTCTACCTGTTTTAAAACTTCGTGGATTGTTTCACGACGAATCTCTTCAGAATTAAAGCTCATCGTTTCAGTCAAATTATTTTGTTTCATCATTTTGACTACCTCCATCTCTGTAAATATTTTATGTCATATTTTACAAAAAGTATATACAACCGCTTCATTTCATTGTGTTTATAAAATGAAAACTGCCAAAAAACAGGCACCATATAGGTGCCTATTGTAAAACATGATTATTGTGCAAGAATTTCTCTTACTAATGCATGTGCTTCTTGTACTTTGGAAGTATCCTTGCCACCAGCTTGTGCCATGTCAGGTCTACCACCACCGTTACCACCAGTTAGCTGTGCAGCAGCCTTCACAATATCACCAGCCTTCTTGCCCTTAGATATTGCGGCTTTCGAGCTAGCGCATACAAATGTCACTTTACCATCTGTTGTATTTGATACAAAGACAAATCCATCCGCAAGTTTATTACGAACATTTTCAGCATATGCCTTTAAGCTATTCGTATCAAATCCATCTAGGCTAAGTAGCACACAAGATAGGCCATTAATTGTTTCAGCTTTCTGTACTGCTGTATCCGCTGAAGATAATAATTCTGCTTCTTTATGTGCATCGTTCTCTTTACGGAGCTGCGCATTCTCTTCTTGTAGTGCAACTAACTTTTCTTTAAATCCTTGCCAAGATTGTAGTTTCATTAACTTTGCACATTCAAGTAAGTACTGTTCTTCAGTCTTAAAGTCCTTATATGCATCATATTTTGTTTCTGATGTAATACGTCTAATGCCAGACCCGATAGATTCTTCAGAAGTAATCTTAAATACGCATAAATCAGCAGTATTATTTGCGTGTGTACCGCCACAGAATTCCTTAGAGAAATCTCCCATCGATACAACGCGGACTGTATCGCCATACTTTTCATCAAACAATGCAATTGCACCAGAATTCTTTGCAGCTTCAACATCCATCACTTCAGTAACGATAGGCTCAGCTAAAGCAATCTGTTCATTCACAAGACGCTCAACCTCATTCAATTGTTCTTCTGTAGGTTTTTCAAAGTGTGTAAAGTCAAATCTACCATACTCAGCACAATTATAAGAACCAGCTTGCGCAATATGATCGCCCAACACCTTCTTTAAAGCAGCTTGTAATAAGTGCAGTGAACTATGATTCGCACGTGTACGTTGACGCTTTTCATAGTCGTATTCACCTTCTACCACATCACCTTCTGAAAGTGTACCATTAACGATTGTAATGTGATGTAGTGGTTGTTTATGTGGTGCTTTTTGCACATTCGTTACATTTGCTTTGAAATGATCATTCCAAACAATACCTGTATCTGCACACTGACCACCACTTTCCGCATAGAAACATGTTTCATCAAGGATAATATCACCCTCATCAGTCAATGTATTAACACGTACACCATCCTTAAATAAGCCAATAACTTTACCTTTAGAATGTTTGTCTGTATAACCCGTAAACTTACTCTCTTGTGTGAAGTCCATTAAGTCAGCTGATTGACCATGCATGGATTGAATATTTCCACGTGCTTCTCTTGCACGTGTCTTTTGAGCCTGCATTTCTTTATCAAAGCCTTCTGAATCAACACGATAACCTTCTTCTTCGGCAATCTCAGTAGTAAGTTCCTTTGGATATCCATAAGTGTCATATAACTTAAACATTACCTCACCAGGTAAAATCTTAGAGTCCGCATGTTCTGCCAATGCATTCTGTAAGAGTGCTTCACCATTTGCTAATGTCTTATGGAAAGATTCTTCTTCCTGCTTCACTAGCTTTTCAATTAATGAAATCTTTTCTTGTAAGTATGGGTAGTAAGAGATCATATTATCTGCTACAACCTTTACAAGTTTATACATGAATGCACCATCGATACCTAACTTAATACCATAACGTACTGCACGGCGTAATACACGACGTAATACATAGCCACGACCTTCGTTTGAGAACATCGCACCATCCGCAATCGCAAAAGTAACAGTACGAATGTGGTCAGCGATTACACGATATGCCATCTTGTATTCTTTTTCACTATATGAATGTTTTGCATATTTCTCTGTCGCATGAATAATTGGCAAGAATAAGTCAGTATCAAAGTTAGTTTCGCCATCTTGAATCAAGCATACAAGACGCTCTAGACCCATACCTGTATCAATGTTCTTCTGTGGTAATTCTTTATACTCATGACGATCAACTTCGCCAGGACGACAATCATATTGTGAGAATACGATATTCCAGACTTCGATATAACGATCATTCTCTAAGTCATCAAAGAATAACTTTTCACCAATTCCTTCTGGATCATACTTCTCACCACGGTCATAGTATAACTCTGTATCTGGTCCACCAGGTCCACGACCAATTTCCCAGAAGTTATCTTCTGTACGACGAATGTGACTTGGTATCATACCTACCTTAACCCATTGGTTATAAGCTTCATCATCATCTGGATACACAGTTACATAAAGACGCTTAGGATCAAAACCAATCCATTCTGGGGATGTTAAGAATTCCCAAGCCCAAGTAATCGCTTCTTTCTTAAAGTAATCACCGATTGAAAAATTACCCAACATTTCAAAGAATGTGTGGTGACGAGCTGTACGGCCAACATTTTCAATATCGTTTGTACGAATTGATTTTTGGGCATTGCAGATACGATTTGAAGCCGGCTTCTCTGAGCCATCAAAATATTTCTTTAATGCCGATACACCAGCATTGATCCATAGAAGTGTTGGATCATTATGTGGAATAAGACTTGCGCCAGGTTCGATCATACAACCCTTAGACGCAAAGAAATCCAAGAACTTTTGTCTAACTTCATTTCCACTGAGTCGATATTGCTTTTCCATTGTTTTCCTCCTGAACAAATAAAAAACGTTCCTACATCCAGGAACGTTAACACGCGGTACCATCCTGATTCGCACAAATGTGCGCACCTCAATTACTCTGTAACGTAGAGATACGTTGCTGATTAAGCACTCTGTTAAAGGAAGCTTCAATATCGCTTATGGAAGATTTTCACCACACATCTTCTCTCTGCTTCACAGCCAATATCTACTTATCCTTTGTCATCGATTTCTCTGCAATTTTAACATTAAAGCACTTTAAAATAAAGCGATTTTAATATATATCTTGCGAATTCAATGATTTCAAATGAATCCTAACGAAAATCAAATCAATGACGATAGAAAAATGATGTGGTAATCTTATTACGAGGTAATGCAAATGACAACGATTTATGACTATCTTGATTGGCGTGGAGATCTTCCATTTACTACTGATCCTTTTAATGAGGTGGATAATACTATCCTTAGCCTTTTAGCTTATGTTCATTATGATGGTATCGCAAACATAGAAACTACATTTCAACCACTTCATCAGGTAAGAGATGAATTTTATAAACTACACACACGTGAAGAAATTGCAGAAATAGAAACCTATAATGGCGTAAACGCGAGATTACTAGATAAGGTATGTGATACAGAGCGTTTCAAAGATATAAAAATTGGTTATTATATCAGTTATTCTGATAAAGACTTTGTGGTTCAGTTTTCTGCAGTAACTTTTAAACTCGATGATATGATCTATATCTCCTATCGAGGTACAGATAATACATTTATCGGTTGGAAGGAAGATTTCTATCTATCCTATACAACCGGAACCAATGGACAAAAAGCAGCTGTTGCATACATCAATCAATTATTTGATAAAGAAACTTTACCAATCCATATTGGTGGTCACTCTAAAGGTGGTAATCTTGCGATATATGCCGCATGTCATTGTAAGGAATCCATTCGTAATCACATTAAAAAAGTTTGGTCAAATGATGGGCCTGGCTTCCAAGGTGAAATGTTACAATCCCCTGCTTATCAAGCAATTCAAGATAAAATTACTCTCATTATTCCAGACTCTTCCATTATTGGGATTTTAATGAATAATGTTGAGCCAAAGATTATCAAAAGCACCGTCAACAATGTACAGCAACACGACGCTCTTACATGGATTGTAAAACGCAACCATTTTGAAAAAGCAGAATCATTATCTGCTAACTCTGTATTCTTAAACAAAGCAGTAGATAAGTTCTTAGAAAATTTATCTGAAGATGAAGCAAAAATTGCAATCGACGCTATATTTTCTATTCTAGAATCAACAGATGCAGAATCATTTTCGAAACTAAAAGAAGGTGGTTTTGATTCCTTGAAGGATATTATCTCTGCCCTTCAAAAATTACCACCAGAGAAATCATCCGTTATACTACGCCTAATTGGAACAATGATTTCAGATAGCGGTAACATACTAGCAAATGATTATGTGTCAAAAGTGCAAGAACAATTCAACAAAGTAAAAGACTCATTTACCAAAAAGACGAAAGGTGAGATTTAATCCCTCACCTTTTTAAAATCCATAATCACCATTTACATATTGCTGTAGTTTCTGTGTTAGTGTCGTTTCTCGTGGATGTAATTCTAGTACTTGAATTCCACGTTTAAACGCTTCAAGTTCACCCAATATGATTAGTGCTTTCCGTGCTCTTGTAACACCAGTGTATATAAGTTTTCTCTGTAACATGCCTGCATGTCTTCGCGTAATTGGCATAATCACAATTGGATATTCACTACCTTGAGATTTGTGAACACTGATGCAGTATGCCAGTGTAATATTAATCCAATTCTCTGGCTTATATTCAACAATAATTTCACCAAATTGACAGATGATTGTAGTCTTATGATCTTCTGCATGTTTTGCATCAATGATTTCTACCAATACTCCAATATCGCCATTGTATACATCATCATCTGGTTGATTTTTTAACTGCAAAATCTTATCACCTTCACGGAAAGTCATGTATCCTGACTTAACTTCTGCTTTATCCTTTGAAGGAGGATTAAACGCCTCCTGTAAAGCATTATTGAGGTAATCGATACCTGCAACACCTGCATACATTGGAGATAATATCTGAATATCATCAATCGAATAACCTTTATGCAATGCATCTTCAACCATCATTAAAATATTTCGGCGGATATCCTCTGGCATACATGCAAAAAACTTCACATCATGATGATATTCTTCAATAACCACATCTCCTGTATTGATTGCATGCGCTAAATTAATAACATCACTATCAGATTGTTGACGATAGATATGTTTTAACTCAATCAGTGAAAATTCATTTGACTGCATTAAATCACGTAATACACAACCTGGTCCAACACTTGGCAACTGATCTTTATCACCAATAATACAAATCTTTTTGATTCTCTTACTAGCAAGTAATAAGTTATAAAACAGCCAATTATCTACCATGGAGAATTCATCCACAATCAAAAGATCAGCTAAAATAGGTTCTTCATCATTTTTCCCAAAAGTATTCGTTTCTAAATCCCATTGTAATAACGAGTGAATGGTTGTGGCATTTACTCCTGTTACTTCTGCCATACGTTTGGCTGCTCTGCCAGTTGGCGCAGCACAGATAATCGACGAAGATGGATACATCAATTTAAACAACTTAATCATCGCATTAACAACAGTTGTTTTCCCTGTACCTGGACCACCAGTCATAATCATAAATGGTCTTTCAAAAAACACTTCTATTGCTTGTATCTGTGTTTCGTCATACGTTATGCCTAAATGTTCTTGTATATCTTCTAAATATGACAGTAATAATTTTGGATCATAGGGATCGATAAACTGATAAGGAAACTCTGCCAAAAATCTTGCGATACCAATCTCCGCATCATATTGCGCAATGGGGAAAACACGATTATCTTCTCGATAAATTTGATGATTTAAGATAGCCTCATCAAAGATTGCTTCAAAATCACATGTTAAGGAACCAAGTTCTTTAAAGAAAGCAGTCTCTAGTGTTTCAAGGCGTACATAGCTATTTCCATCTCGCATACACAAATCACTAACAAGGGAAACAAGAAGTGCATATAAACGACGATTGTCCGTATCACTGATTCCTAAACTTTTTCCGATTTTATCTGCTGTCTTAAAACCGAAACCATCTACCTCTTCAATTAAGCGATAAGGGTTTTCATTTAATTTGCTTAACGCTTCTTTACCATAAATTCGTGTAATCTTTGAAAGATTTCTTTGACTTAAACCATGGATATTTAAAAACTTTGCTAATTCTTCCATACCATTATCAATTTGTAAACCCTCAATAATGGCATTGATTTGACGCTCAGATAAATCACCAATTTTTCCTAATATCGTATTATCTTCACGTATTAAAGTTAAACAATCTTCTCCTAAAATATCTACAACTCTTTCTGCTGTTTTTTTTCCAATCCCAGGAAAGTTTACGCCTGATAAATAGCGAACAACACCATCTTTTTCCGTAGGTAATAATTTTGCGAGAGTTTGAATCTGAAACTGCATTCCATATCGAGGATGTTCAATGTAATTCCCATTAATACGATATTGTATTCCTGTAATGATTTCGGGAATGTTGCCAGTAACAGAAATCACTCTCCCCTTTTCATCATTAACTTCAAACTTCGCAGCAGTATAAAAATTCCCTTCGTTACGGAAGAGAATATATGTAAATTTACCTGTTAACGTAATCAATGAATCGTCCATGAATCTCCTTATTAATTCGTTTCAGGATGAACAAGTGATTTCACATGTTCCATCAGATCGAATCCATCTTTGTAGACTTTTTCAATCTTTCCACCTGCAAACATCACATCACCATCATAGAATACCGCTTCTTGTCCTGGCGTTATACTACGAATTCCCTCAGGGAACAGAGCAGTCAATGTGCCATCCTCATTTAACACAAGTTCAACATCATTATCTGCTTGACGATATCTAAACTTTGCGTGGCACTGTATAGGTAGTGTGCGGTCTGCTAGCCAATTGACACCGGTCACCAAACAAGATGTAGCGTATAATAAGTCCTGATGATTTGCATCAACGACATATAATTCATTTCGATAAACATCTTTTCCAACAACAAAGAATGGACCAATACCACCAATATCTAAACCTTTTCTTTGACCGATTGTATAGTACATAACACCTTGGTGTGTACCTACTTTCTGTTTAGTCGTAACATCGATAATATCCCCAGATTTCATTGGAAGATAATTGCTGAGGAATTCTCGGAAACGACGTTCTCCAATAAAACAAATACCAGTAGAATCTTTCTTCTTTGCGATTGATAGACCAAGTTCTTCCGCAATGCGACGTACTTCCGGTTTCTCAATTTCTCCAAGAGGAAATAAAACATGCTCTAATACTTCACGACGGATCTCAGTTAAAAAGTAAGATTGATCTTTATTATGATCCACAGCTTTACATAAAACATGATGGTTACCTTCTTTACCAAGTCTTACATAATGACCCGTCGCAACCGTATCAAATCCTTTTTCTTTCGCAAACTTCATAAAGCTATTGAACTTGATATATCGATTACATAGAATATCAGGATTTGGTGTTCTTCCTAATTTGTACTCATCGATAAATGTCTGAAAAACATCATCCCAATACTCTTTAATAAAGTCGATACGTAATAACGCTAATCCTAATTTAGCAGCGACATCCGCTGCATCTTTATAATCCGCTTCTTGTGGACAAACTGGGTCGTATAACGTTGGATTTCCACTAAAATCTTCATTTGCGACGGAATCCCAGTTACGCATAAAAGCGCAGGTCACATCATAACCCTGTTGTTGTAATAAATATGCTGCGACGGCGCTATCTACGCCACCTGATAAACCTACAAGTACTTTTTTCATACTGCTTATTATACAACAAAAGAAGCCCTAATGGACTTCTTTCTGAAATGCTGTTTGCATTGTTTGACAAGCTTTGAAATTTGGGCAGCTTTCATTACAACTGTGATCTGCCAAACGACGTAACTCTACCGGTACAAATACACCGATTTCCTCTTCGTCATAGCCGACTTGGAAATTATTCTCACTCAATATGATTGGGCGTTTTAATACACTAGGATTACGCTTGATAAAAGTGATTAATTCATCAATCTTCATCGAATCAATATCAACATTGGTTTCTTGAATAATTTTAGAACGTTTAGAGATGATATCATCACTACCATTTTCACTTCTCATCAATAGATGCTTTATTTCGTTATCATTTAACAATGTCTTAAAGATGTTCTTCTCTATAAATGGAAGATTACGATCTTTTAACCATTGTTTCACTTTACGGCAACTTGCACATCCTGGAGATGTGTATACAACTATCATAATCATCCTCCTGTTTAGTGATTATATCACGCAATATTTTGAAATGAAATAGGACATAATTTATATTTTATAAAATCTTTATAAACTCCTTATTCCATAACTTCCATCTTTTCAAAGGCAATAGATGATAACAAGAATGCAATACATGCCATAACACTACTGGTCAAAATCATACCTATAAATGCGGCCTCTTGATTGTTAAATACAATCATTGAAACAAGTGCAACAAACACTGAAGTACCTGTACTTACTAGCATCAAAAACAGATCAATAAACTGTGTAAAGAGTTTAAAATCACCAATTGCTGGTGAAATAATCGTCTGTACCATCATATTAATGTAGATACGACTAGCATTGACACTTACCCCTACAAGTCCAGTCAAAAGAATCTGTAAAGGTGTAAGGCCTAGTACCGCTCCACCAATTAACGCAAGAATCATCGTATCGATAAAAGCACGAATATGCTCAATCTTTGTAGCATTCCATGTCTTATGAATCTTAGTATCTGGAAGTAAAAATGTATAGTAATTCTGTAATTCTTTCATCCATTTTGAGCGTATAACACCAAAGAATGTAATGTAATACGTAACGATAATTGGAATAACAAACAAACGAACATTGATCAGATCATGCATGACATTATCCTTACGAGATAAGAAATGTAAAGCAACACCAGCTAGTAAGAATAAAAATGTTCTAAACGAAAAGATAAAGAAACGATTTTTCTTATATTCTAAAAATTGACGATAAAAAATAGCTTTTGCATTGTAGCCTTTGTACTTTATTGAAGCGTGCATGTACTTCTTAGGCTTTGCACCTACAATAGATACTTCACCAGCTTTTGCATTTTCTATTGCTTGTTCATATTCATCCGAGAACTTCTCCGCCTCTTCATAATACTCACCTTCACATTTTGACTTATACGCCAGAAACGGCAGAAGAATTGCGGATAAAATAAATAACACTGTACCAAGAACGTTACTCCATTCATAGCCATAAAATATCCATTGTAACAGACCAATACTCCATCCAAAAATGGGAATCATTTTAATAAATGGAGACTTTAGATACTCTACAACAATTGCCATACTATAGCCATGATCAATTACAAGTAAAATGAATCCAACCGCTAAAGCAGCCAATACGATATATAAAAGATAAGAAATAAAACGAATATATTTATTAGGAATTGTTTCATTTCCATAACATAAAACAATTAAACTCATTTCAATAAAGAAATCAAAACTCAAATAGACCACCACATACAATAAAAACTGTAATGTACTTGCAGGATACAACACACAACCAAAAATACAGAAAACAAGCATGAAGATTGATGAAACCAAAATACTTCTCAAGCCACAAAACAATAAAATATTTTTCGGGTGAATTGGTGCTTGAAAAACAAATTGGACATCCGCTTTACGGAACAACAGTCCTTTTCGCTTGAAGTACTGTATTAAGCCTGGAACACCTAAATACAGTTGTATAACCATAATTAACACAATAAATTCTGATGCGTTTGTAATACCAATCTTATTGAAAAAACTTTTATAACCAGCGACGAGTAATACAAAATAAGCAATTGCTGCAACTAACATTAAAACAAAAGCTGGTTTTCGAATCGAGCGCTTAAATCCATTGATCAATATACGTTTATGTAAGTAGAATAAGGCATTCATTCTTGTGGCTCCTTCTCATCCTCTTTATCTGTCAAAGAAAAAAACAAGTCTTCAATATTTTGATTCTGTGTTCCATCATTTTCATAAGTACCAATTACTTTACCGTGGTCCATAATATAAAGAATATCCCACAACTCCTGAACCATCTCTAGCATATGTGTACTTAGAAGAACGGTTACACCTTTATCCTTCATTTCAAAGATAACTTTTTTGAGTTCCTTGATTGCGGCTGGATCTAAGCCTACCATAGGTTCATCAAACAAAATAACTTCAGGCTTAATACATAAAGCACAGATAATGCTTACCTTCTGCATCATACCTTTCGATAACTCATCGCCAAGTTTATCTTTCTTATCTAACATTTCAAATCGAATCAAAAGTTTTTCTACTTCTTCATCTGTAATATGAGAATGGTATGCACGACGAACATATTCAATATGCTCCATCACAGTTAAAGCTCCAAACATCGCTGGAATTTCAGGTACATACGCAAATATCTTCTTGGCATCAACGGACTTTGACGGTAAACCATTAATCTTAATTTCACCCTCATAACGCAGTAAACCTGCAATACTCTTGATTGTTGTAGATTTGCCAGCACCGTTAGGTCCTAATAAGATGCCAACTTTTCCACTAGGTACTATAAAACTAATCTGATCAACTGCTGCTACCTTCTTATATTTCTTTGTTAAATTGTTAACCTCTAACATATCGTTAAATCCCCCTATTAACATGCTTGAAAAATTAATTGTCATGTATATAAAATTACGCTTACTCTACTAGTATAACATGCAAAAATTATGCTTCGCAAATGTACATTCAAAAAGCACTTACCAATTATATTGATTTGTGTTAGAATCAACCTGTATTCGGAATGCGATTACGCGTTGATTTCCTAGAGAGTCAGTGTTTGGTGTAAACTGATATTTCAACAAAGTATGTTTGGAATTCCACATATAGAATACCGGTGGTCCGTTATCCCAAAATAAGTGATCCTTTTGGATAAGTCGGGTGGTACCGCGCATATCGTCTCATGCGTCCCTTCAATATGATTGAAGAGACGTTTTTAATTGCAAGGAGAACTCACAATGAAAAGAATGTTAAGCGGTATAAAACCAACTGGACAATTACACTTAGGAAACTATATTGGTGCCTTACGACACTTTGTAGAATCACAGAATGAATATGAAATGTTTGCATTTATCGCAAACTTACACTGCATTACAGTTCCGCAAGACCCAAAAGAACTAAAAAAGAATCTGAAGGATTGTGTAGCGTTATATCTAGCTTGTGGTCTTGACCCAAATAAAGCAACAATCTTCCTACAAACTGATGTTATGGAACATGCACAACTTGGATTTATCATGTGTTGTCATACCTATATGGGTGAATTAAATCGAATGACACAGTTTAAGGACAAACAAGCCAAAGGTGAAAAGAACCTCTCTGGCGGTCTATATACCTACCCAGCATTAATGGCTGCAGATATCTTACTCTATAGTCCTGACTATGTCCCAGTTGGTGAAGACCAAAAACAACACGTTGAATTAACACGAGACGTTGCAGAAAGAATGAATAATCGTTATGGACAACTATTTACAGTACCAGAACCATTAGTAGCGAAAGTCGGCGCAAGAATTATGTCCCTTAGTGATCCAACAAAGAAGATGTCTAAGTCAGACGAAACAAATAAAGGATGTATCTACTTATTAGATGATCTTAAAGTAGCACGTAAAAAGGTTATGTCTGCCGTTACAGACAGTTTAGGTAAAGTACATTACAACCCAGAAAACCAACCAGGTATCTCTAACTTAATGCAAATTTTATCCTCCCTATCAAATGAACGTTCATTTGAAGATATTGAAAAAGAATTTGAAGGAAAAGGCTATGGTGATTTCAAGAAAGCAGTTGCGGATGCAGTATGCGCTAAACTTGAAGAGATACAAACACGATACAATGAAATCATCAACAGTGATTTAATTGAAACAACATTAGCAAACGGAGCTAAAAAAGCAAGTGCAATTGCGTCTGAAAAACTTAACAAAGTTCAAAAAGCAATTGGCATGGAAATCCTTTAAACATAGGATGTATATCAAATGATATACATCTTTTTATATAAAAAAGAGTGATGACTCACTCTAAAGGTTTTTGATAATAGTTACCGATAATCTTTTCAACCGCATTTAAGGTCATGAATGCATGTTCATCTGCCTTACGTATACAACTAATTACTTCCGGTAACTGATAGTTATTGACAGTAATTAACAACATCGTATGTGCTTGCTGCTTAAAAGCACCTTCAACATTAATTTTCGTAATACCATGACGTACTGTACTAAAAACAGCTTCACATACTTTATCTGCATTGTCAGTGATGACTTGAATACGTGTAATCTTATAACGTTGGTGCATTGTATTGACTACCTGTGTAGAAACATATTGGAAGATAATCGAGTATAAAGCTTTATCCCAACCAAACGCTAAGCCTGCAAGTACTAAGACAAATGCATTTAAACCAAGCAAATAATTCCAAGTAGGTCTTTTTAAACGTACCGATAAATCAATTGCGATAAAGTCCGTACCACCACTACTCGCATTTGAACGAAGCGCAAGTCCAATCGCAAACCCATTAATGAGACCTCCAAAAACTGCAATCAATAACATATCCTGTGTAACAATAGGTACATTGATAATAATTGAAAATAGAGAACTTAGTGAGAACCAAAGAACAGAATATAAAACAAATTTATGCCCAATACGATTCCAGATAAATAGCACAACCGTAAAATTCATTACCCAGTAGATGACACCAAATGGAATTACGAAACCAAGATGTCTTTCCACTAGCATTACAACGAGTCGTGAAATACCCGCAAACCCACCAGGGAATAAATTACCAGAACTTACAAACGATTCAATCCCAAACGCATACACAAGAGCGGACAATGCGATTGTCAGAATATATTGAATATCTTTCTTTGTAAAAGTCATGTTTAGTTTATGAATAGACATACGAACTTAATCTCCACTACGTACATGCTATATCATACCATAGAAAAATAAAAAGACCCTAGGGTCTTATTGAATATCTAACTTTGTTTCGCAACAATAATCATTACATGTATGGCAACCATCTTCCGCACATAGTACTTCAAGTGCGCGGGTATCCATCGCAAATGCTTCAATCTCTACCTTCGCATTAAATGCAATATCTTTTACTGCGACAGCACTTCTTGCTGGAAATGGCTTTTGAAAGAAACGAGAATATACTTCATTCATTGCCGCAAACTCTTCCATATTCTTAACAAATACAGTTGTCTTTAAAACATATGACATATTTAAACCGGCCTCTGCTAATAAGGCTTCAATATTTTTCAGTACTTGCTCCGTTTGAATACGAATGTCATCTGAAACAAGTTGCCCAGTTATAGGATCAATTGGTAACTGTCCAGAGATGTATATAAAGTCTCCTGCACGAACAGCGGGTGAATATGGCCCTACCGCTACAGGGGCATTATTGGAACTAATCGTTTCTTGAATCATTGTTTACTCCTCACTATTACATTCCGAGTCATCAGAAAGTGTCGCAAGAAAATCACGATGTTTCGCTTGTCTTCTCTGCATCAACTTCAAATGTTTTTTACTCGACATCACAAGACAACAATACATAGTTAGAACTAACATAACCATAATGACAGCTAACGAAATGAAATCATCAAAGGTTTCTAACATGTAATCACCATCTTTCCTTGTAAGTATACCTATGAATAATGAGGTTGTCCAAATATATGCCTATTCAAACTGTTGTAAAAAATCCTTCCCTTTAATTACCTCTGTGTGTGATAGTTCTGGAAATCCAAGTTGATCTAAAACTTCATAAACGCATATTGCGACACAGTTAGAAAGATTTAAACTACGTGCTTCTGCCACCATTGGAATACGCACACAGCGGTCATAATTATCATGAAGAATATGTTTATCAATCCCAGTACTTTCTTTACCAAAGACAAGATATATATCCTTCCCTTCATCTTCCTTATAGTTAAACTCTGAAGGTGTCTTTTCTCCATATCGAGTGATGTAATAATAAGAGCCTTCATGCATGTTATAGAATGTCTGCCAATCAGGATAGATTTTATAATCCAATTCCTTTACATAATCCATGCCTGCACGTTTCAACGACTTATCCGTAATTTTAAAACCCATTGGCTCAATCAGGTGTAAACGACAGTTCATCGCCATACAAGTACGCATAATATTACCAGTATTCTGCGGAATCTCTGGCTCATACAAAACAACGTTAATCATACTAACCTTCTTTCAATTCTGTGTTTCAAAAACACTAGTAAGATCTTTAATAAAACTATCATACTTATAAACAATACTATAATTCCAAAAACAACTGCAAAGAAGAAATTTGATGGAAACATATTGATCATAATGGAAACATTTGGATCTAGTAAAAATAAATCATTGTCGAAAAAAATGTAATGGAAATTCATCCAAAAGCCATTAAAGTCCACAATTGCATAAATCCCCACAAACAAAAGCAGTGAGCCCAAGAATAGTAAACCATTTCTATACGCATTTGCTAGTATCATATAACTTTCATTTCGATGCGTTAGCACCAAAAATGCTAATAGCACTACACTTCCAACAAGTAAAATATTTCTTGTAGTCATTGCGTTTAGATACAAATTCTTAACATCTACCATATGCAGTGTTTCACGTTCATCAAAGATTTCACGCTCACTACCATTAACATTCTCAACAACTTTGATATCTTCCCTTTTACCTTGCATATAATCAAGTAAAGCATTTGTAGCATTCATTAACCCATCTTCAGACATCCCGATACTTTCCGCTGTATGATTTATAGAATATTGCAAGCGGAAGAAAGAACGATTAAAGCATAATAAATCAATAGATGTTAATAAAAGCGATAGAAATAATGCTAAACCAGCAAATACTGATAAAAACTTATAACCCTTCATGTTCCATCCACGCTTCCAAGCGAACAACAGCTTTGCCACGATGAGAAATACTGTTCTTTTCTTCATTTGTCATCTCTGCCATTGTTTTTCCAAATGGTTCATAGAACACAATTGGATCATATCCAAAGCCATTCGTACCAGCTGGTTCAGTAGCGATAACACATTCTACGCTATCCTCAAATACAACCGGTTCATGATTTGGTCTTGTAACCGCAGTTGCACATACATAGCGACAATTACGATTGGTTTCATCTTTCATGCGGTCCAAGACAACCCGATTCTTATAGGAATATGGTGTATCATGGCCTAACCAACGTGCGCTCTGCACACCTGGTTGTTTATCAAAAGCATCAATTTCTAATCCTGAGTCATCAGAAATCGCCATGATGTTGTACTTATCTGTTATTGCCTGTGCTTTGATAATTGCATTTGCCGAGAATGTTGTTCCTGTTTCATCAATCTCTCCAATATCCGGAAAATCAGCTAAGCTCTTAACTTCAAATCCTTTTGGTTCTAACATCTCTTTAAATTCTTTAATCTTACCAGCATTCTTGCTAGCAACTACAATTACTTTATCCATTTCGATAGATTCCTTTCATCAGATAATGATAATCTGTATTCTTAAATTCATTCACTGCATTTTTAAATGCAGTACTACTTGTTGTAACTCGTCCATGCTTGCATATATATGGATCAATATATCGCTTTTTCGCATTAACCGTAATGTCACCAGAAGTATCTTTCACAACATCATAAAGTCTTGTATATTCATCCCAAGTATTACGTAAATCACTATGCGATATCTTATTGACCACTTCAATTTCTGATAGATATAAATCCGATTCTGTAAGGATATTATCTTTCAATGCCTTGCGTAATATTTCAGCAAGTTTTTCCATCCCATAGCGGTCAAAGTCGCAAGAATATATCATCCCACAAGATAGAGCACCAAAGGCAAACTCTTCCGCAATCTCAGGATTCTGAAACATAATTTCCTTACTACCATCTTCAAGAACACCAACTACAAGATCATTATAATATTTCTCTATTTCTTTGATTTTACGTTTACGATAATTTAATAAATTTCCAAGAGTATATTCTAAACGATCAGAAGATAATCTTGGAGAGTCATTATCCGCAATCGGATATACATGATAATCAGAAACTTTATCAATGGATATTCCATCACACAACAATTGATTCATAATTCCAACATCTTGTAATAAGATTTGTCTTGTTTCATCTTCAGTAGATTCTTGTACTAAATAATCATTCTTAACAAAATCTATCACATGTGAAAACACACGTGTTGAGATATCATGAAATAGACCAGCCAACGTTTGTTTTTTATCATGTGTAAAATGCCATATGATACACGCTACACCAACACTATGATCATAGCGCGAGTAAGAGCCATAGCTAGAAAATCCTGAGTGTGATGTAAACTGTAGACCACAGTTCATATCCACTCCTTTTAATCGTTGCATGGACTTTGAATAAAGATATGGTTCGATAAATACAGGATAGTCTTTTTTATATAAACTTTGCAATTCATTCATGACTATTATTATATAAAATAAAAGACCTGATTAACAGGTCTAATTAGGCTGGGATAGAGAGATTCGAACTCCCGAAATGGCTGGTTCAGAGCCAGCTGCCTTACCGCTTGGCTATATCCCAATAGCGCAATAACTATTATAGCGAAAAACCTTTCATATGCAAAGACTTTTATTTATAAATCTTGATTCCTTAAATCAAAAACTATAAAAATGATTGCTGTACATACGTCCTACAATAATCATGCTTGTGGTTTATTTCCCTTTATGTATAAATTGACTATCTTATTTTGCATTATCTTCTTGCTTTTGTATAAGATACACTACTCCACTGATTCTAAAATGATTATCAAATTCAGATGTTTTATCATATGAAAATATATATTCATTGTCAATTAATTGTTCTTCTCCTGGTTTTCCAAATACATATTCATAATAATCATAATCATGAATACAATACTTTATAGCTGTTTTAAATTCTTCATAATCATAATATTTAGGTAATTTATATTTATATACTGCTCTAGTCCAAGGATAGTCTGCATGTTCAGGATCAAAATCAAGTGGGTCATATTTATCTGTATGTTCTTGCCATGGTACTTCGTATAAAATATATCCTTCAAGCGAAGTATCATCTCCTTTATACTCAACTTCTTCTACCGTATCAAACTTCGGCACATTCCCATTATCATCCCCACTAAAGGTTACTTTATATGCCTTAAACTGACTTTCTTCAACTGTATCTGGTGTTTCTGTAGGAGTTGGAGTAACTTCTGATACTGATTCTATTTTTGAAGTAGCTATTTGATTATTTTTACATCCACCTAATGCCAATATACTAAGAATAACTACTAAAGTTTTAGCAACGAATTTACCAATTTTTCTATTCGTAGATTTAAAATGATTATTCATATCAGCCCTCTATATTATTTGTTCTGTGTACTCATAGTATCTTCTATATTCTCTAGTACTTGAAGTCTCTCTAATGACTTTTTAATTGTATCTTTCTTCTTTTTCTTCCAATTTCGAATACCCGGAATTATATTTTCTAATCCCATTAATACAATAGAACCACCAATACCACCAACCGCAGTACCTATAGCTAAATCTTTCTTATCAACAGTAGGTTCAATCTCTCTTATAACTTTTTCATCACTTGTTGCATAAATTGTTCCATAAACACGGTCAATACTATAATCAGGGTCATAATCGTCACTATAATATATTTTTTCAATCGAAGTACCAGCTGTTCCTAACAAATATGATTCAGCTTCAGAAGTAGAAAACATAGTAGGTAATACTTCATGTATCATATCATAATCATAATATTCATTAGGCAGTAAATAATCTAAAGTTCGCCTTGCATATGCATAATTTTCCTTAGTTTCATCATAGGCATACGATGATTTAAAATCAATTGGTCTACCCCACGAACCATACCCAGTCATTGAATTTATATATTTATTAGCTCCAGGTTCACGAGAATATTCTACTTGTTCTTCATTTAAAATAGAAATTCCATTATTACTATCACCAGCAAATTCAATTTTATATGTTACAGGAACTTCTTCCTGTGTATACTTTGGTAATAAACTATAACATACACATCCACTTATGATTGTTATCAGTAGATAATGTATCCATCGGTATATACGTAATGCATCTTTAGAACGATACATATCCATATATAATTGTTTAATTTCTTCCTGTTTCGTCATATTATTCTCTTTATACACCCTATTATTTGGCATTAGAATTCTCTTCTTTTTCTTTTTTATTGTATGTCTTATCACTTCAGGAATCAATAAAACTTGTGCAACACCTGCTCCAATCATCGCATCCTTAAGTATTTCCTTCTTATATGCAGGAGTCTTATCTTCTTCTACTTCAATAATCTCTTTTTCATTCGTCTTAATATAAAACTCGCCTGACATATGATCATCCTTGCTTAAATCAACATCATTTCCTAAATATGGTACTTCAAATGTACCAACAACAGTATTTGTAAGTTCAGATAAAGCTGTATAATCATTCCATAATTTATCTAAAGCATTATAAAACTTTTCTTCGTCAACATACTGATTTGCTATAGTATAAAAAATATCATATCTATAATATTTACTAACATAAAATTCAGGAATTTCATCTTTACTCTTTCTCATCTCATCATCAATTTCAAACCAATGAGATGAGAAAGCAAATGTATTTGATACTTTTTTTTCATCAAATTCATATGGAACTTTTTCTGAACTTGCAATCGAAGGGCCATCTGAAACATCAAAATCTAATGTAACCTTATTTATAATAGGAACTTCCATTTGAACAAGTTTCTTTGGCTGTAACGCTAAATATACTATCCCAACCATAACACCCAATATGGTATTAAATAAGATTGCTCCTATGAGATGGAACTTCCTTGTGCTTTGTGTGCTCATAATACATTTCCCCTTATATTTTAAATTATGTGTATCTTGCTAGTTTGAACGTGTTGTTGTTTGGTTTACGATGATAAAATATTTATCATTGTCAATTTTCTCAATAATCATAGTAATTGGAAATTGTCTTTGTCAACCCTTATAGATATGTATTTAAATCGAGTAGGAGGAAGTTTTAAAGAGTTTTAAAACTTCCGACCTCTCACACCACCGTACGTACCGTTCGATATACGGCGGTTCACA